>Ga0308001_10000296_pt1 | contig 24311 bp, 32 predicted proteins | sample Neamet5_FD_203167 | JGI IMG/M metagenome (GOLD analysis project Ga0308001, IMG submission 203167) | Marine microbial communities from water near the shore, Antarctic Ocean - #5 | ecosystem: Environmental > Aquatic > Marine > Unclassified | place: Southern Ocean | collected 2014-06-04
ATTGGCAAAAAGCAGAGAAGAAATGAGAGAATTTTTTAAACGTTAACTTTCTTCCCAAAGTTAATTTTGTTTTCCAAGAGGCACGTACTTAGTATTTGCCTCTTTTTTTATGCTTACTTTTTAAATCTATGCTTAGTTTATTTTTAGTTTATGCTTACTTTCTTTCTCTTAAGTACTATGGATAAAGAATATGTTATAAATGCTTTCTTTTTTCTATTTTTACAGGGAAATAAAAATATATAAATATATAAACTCTATAGAGAGAGTATGGTAAGAAAAAGTGAGCATTTTAGTATCTAATAAAAAAGCTTATATTTGTACAATAATTTAATTTAATAAATACAATATGAATCCAAGGGAATTACATTTTGACAAAGAGGGAAGAGAAAAATTATTAGAGGGCATTACTAAGATGTCCAAAACTGTAAAGAGTACATTAGGCCCATTAGGTAATACTGTAATGATGGAGTCTATGAATCACACAAGGGGAATGATTATCACCAAGGATGGTGTGACTGTTGCCAAGGAGATTGAGTTTGAAGATGCTGTAGAAAATTTAGCGGTAAAGATGATGAAGGAAGCTTCTGATAGAACTGCTACTTCAGCTGGTGATGGAACTACTACTGCGATAGTTTTGACTGAGGCCATTATAAAGGAAGGTATGCGACTGATAGATCGTGAGCCTAACATAAACACAAGTCAATTGGCTCGTGATATAGTTAAGGTATCTGAAGGAATCATAAAGAGTTTAGATAAATCTTCAAAGAAAGTTTCTGGTAATACTTTACGTGACGTTGCTACTATCTCTACCAATAATGATAAGGATTTGGGTAAGATGATCGCTGATGCTTATAAGGATTTAGGAAAAGACGGTAAGTTAACTGTTGAGAATAGTAAGACGGAAGACACGTATTGTGACATTACTAAAGGAATTAAGATTGACAGAGGATATTCATCGAAGCTTTTTATAAATAACCACCGTAATGACGAGTGCATATTAGATGATGTGTATATTTTAATGACGGACATGGAGATAACTAACATTCTTCAGATTGAAAATGTGTTGAAGCCGATTATAAACGAGAATAAGAAGCTACTAGTAATTGGGAATTGTTCTTCAAATGTAACTAACACACTGGCTGCTAATGTAGTACAGAACAGCCTTAAGCTTTGTAATATTATGCCACCATCGTTTGGTTATAAAACTAATGAGCTAATGGGTGATATTGCTTTGGCCACAGGTGCAAAGTATTTTAGTGAATCACAAGGAGACAACATAGGTATGTTGACCTTGCAGGATTTGGGTCATGCGGATAAGATAGTAGTTGGGAAAAACGAGACCATTATAATCAAAGAAGGTGAGCGCACTGAGGATATTCAAGACAGAATAAAAGAACTTAAGATTCAGAAAGAGAATAACAGCAACAAAAACGAAAGAGATTTCATAGATGAACGTATTTCATTACTAACTGGTATGGTTGGTGTAATATATGTTGGTGCAAACTCAGATATTGAGCAAAAAGAAAAGTATGACAGGGTAGAAGACGCTGTTTGTGCTGTACGTTCTGCTATTGAGGAGGGTATATTACCAGGAGGTGGTATCGCATTGCTTAGATGCGCGGAAGATTTGAGTGACGGACACGCGAGTGATGTGTTATATGGTGCGCTTATAGCTCCGATTGAACAGATTCTTATTAATGCAGGAGAGGATGTAAAGGATATAAGAGATAAAGTATGTTCTTGTTCTGATGTTCCTAAGAATTTTGGATATGATGTAAAAAATAGAGTGTATGGAGATATGTACAAGATGGGTATTATAGATCCTGCCAAGGTTACGAAGAACGCGCTGAAGAATGCAGTGAGTGTAGCCACAACAATATTAAGTACAAACGCAATAGTAACCATGAAAAGAAAATAATGAAAGCAATAGGGAAGTATATAGTTATAGAAGAGATTAAAGAACAGATAACAACTAACTCTGGAATTCTTTTAACGTCAGATGACAGCGACCAATTAAGATATAAGAAAGGGTTAGTAGTTATCCCTGGTACAAGTGTCGACACTGTAAAAAAAGGTGATACTATTTATTATGATAAAAGAGCTGGGCATTCCATGATTTTAAATGAAAACATGGTTAGTATTATATCAGAAAATGATATTGTCGTAGTACTATAGTCCGTCTTTTATTTCTTGATTCATCTTTTTAATCATTTTACGGTAAACTTTATTACTGTATTCCGTTGATTTGTTAAAAATTGGGTTGTTTCTTCGGTCTTCGGAGATTACTTCTTCTTTATTTAACTTTTTATAAATTGAAGCGCATACGCGCTTACCCTTAAAGCCGAGTTCGTAAAGAGTAGACTCTCTTCCTTTACGTTCTCGCCACTTTATTATCCACTCATCTTTTAACATTTTATGAAATCTGTTCTTATCCCAGGACATTATCTCATTAAATTCTTCAAATTCAAATTTTGTGAACAGCCCTTCGCTATAAAGGAAGAGCATCATCTCAATGTCTGCTGTTCCTAGGCCGTATTTAGCTCTAGCCCACTGTTTTATAACCTTCCAATACTTTAAATAGTCTGCATTGGGTTCTTTTCTATCGTAGTTTTTACGAAATCTTGTCTTAAATTTCATTGAATTAAATTTTTTATCTTTGCTAAGATAACTTTTTTATATGGCATTAGGTAGAACAGCAAAATATTATAGGGATAATCCTGAAGCAAGAAAGAAAAGACTTGCTTACCAGAAAAGATATAACGCTAGAAAAGCTCAGATAGCTCGAAGAGTTAGAAATAACAGAGAGAATCATAAGTTTGGAACATATGGCAATTATGATGGAAAGGATGTTTCTCATAAAGGAAAAAGAATTGTTTTAGAAAAAGAATCTAAAAATAGAGCTAGTAAATCAAACACTCCTGGTGATAGAAGAGCTAGAGGAAAGAAGGGAAAAGGAAGAAAGAACAAAGGTAATACAGGGGGTAAATAACAATGGCAAAGAAAGGAAGAACAAAAGGAAACAAGATATGTCCATCAGGTATTGCATGGGCAAAAAAAACATTTGACAAGTACCCATCTGCGTATGCGAACATGGCTGCTAGTAAATACTGCAAAGATCCTAACTACGCAAAAAATAAAAAATAATTATGAAAGACGTAAGAATATCATTGCCTTTGGCGCCAACTCAAATTAAGGATGAAAAACTACCTAAATTACGTATCGGAGAAGGTATGAAAGAAAGGTCTGTGGTAATGAGAGAAAGAGCGGCTAAAGTTAAGCATAAATCTAACATTGCCTTGGATGAAGGAAGGATGAAAAAAGAGAAGCGTCTTTTAAATAGGTCTAAAAGAATCCAAAAGAGAAGCGACAAAGTAGAAAGAAAAGAAGCAAAATTCCGAAACAAATTAGAAACAAGGAGAAGAAAAAAAATAATAAGAAATCAATAATTATGAAAAAAAAATTCAAAACACACATGATGTGTAAAAAAGACAGGTGCATTAAGGTCAATTCTATGACAGAGCATTTTAAATTAAAAAAAGACGGATACACTCATAATAAGAAAAAATAATTATGGAAAAATTTATAGACTACTTACAACATCAATGGAATAGACTAATGTATAAATTAACATTTAGAAATTATAAAAATAAATAGTCATGCCAGGCACTATTAAAAAAAATAGAAAAAAGCATTTAAGAAATCTTAGTAGAAATAGTTCAGGAAGAAATGCTACTGTAAGAATGGCAACATATACAGGTGGTGAAAATAATGATAAACATTATGCTGCACCAACTATTACATTTAAAGGTAATGAAAAAGAAAAACCTCAAACTTTTAACCAAGCACTAGCGTCAGGTGAGGTTTATGAGTTTAGAAGTAAACGAAGAGCAGAAAGATTTGCTGCAGGGTCTTGGAAAAAAGGTAAGGCAAAAAGAGAGGCGATGAAACAATATAGAAAATCTAAAAAGAAATAATTATGCCAACAGTAAAATATAGTTGTCCAGATACAGGTAAAACAATGAAGAAAAGTTTTCCTTACAATGCTATGGGTAAAGCTCAAGCACACACATTTGCAAAAACTATGGGTGGTTCTATGAAGAATAATCCTACTACTAAAATGACTGAAGAAGGTTACTAATGGGTGAGCTTAAAAAGTGGAGAGATGAGAAGTGGGTTCGTATAGGAACGGATGGTTCTATAAAAGGAGCTTGCGGTACTAGCAAAAATAAGAAGAATCCAGATAGGTGCCTACCATTAGCAAAGGCTAAGTCTTTGAGCAAAGCAGAAAGAGCTAAGACGGCTAAAAAAAAGAAGGCATCAGGAGGAAAGAAACAGTTTGTCTCAAACACAAAAAAAGCGAAAGTAACTAAAAAATATACTAAGTAATGGCAACACCAAGGAAAGGTAAAGCGAAAGTAAAAATTACTAAGTCAGGTAAAAAAGTAAGCTACGGTCAGGCTGGTAAAGCCAAAGGAGGAGGGCCAAGAGTAAAACCAGGTACATCTAAGGGTGATAGTTATTGCGCTAGAAGCTTAGGAATAAAGAGGGGTTTATCTAGAAAAAAAGCAAACGACCCTAATACTCCTAACAATTTATCTCGAAAGAGATGGAAATGTTCAGGCGCTAAATCTAGAAAATAAAATATTAGTATATTTGTATTATGAGTAAATTCAATGAATTAGTTAAAAAGTTAATGTCTCAAGGAAAATCTGAGACAGCTGCGAAAAAAATTGCATACAGCATAGGTGCTAATAAGTATGGAAAAAAAGGAATGGCTAGGAAAGCAGCAGCAGGGGTAAGAAAATCAAGAAAATAATTATTAATAAGTAAATTTATATTATGAAAAAGCAAGGTTACAATTCAAGACTTGATGAGTCTTTAGCAGCAAAAAACGGAAAAAAATCTCAATCTATGAAATCTCGTAGAGACGAATCAAAGGCAATGTCTAAAAAAGATTACGGACATGCTTATGGAGGAGATCATTCTATGAAGTATGAACATCATTTAGGAAGCAATTCTAAAATATTTCAAAGATAAATAATGAAATCAAAGGGATTTGGTGATACTGTGGAAAAATTCACAACCGCTACAGGGATTAAAAAAGCAGTAAATGCAGTTGCTAAAGCAACAGGCAAATCCTGTGGTTGTGGTAAAAGGAAAGATACTTTAAATAGAGTTTTTCCTTACGATAATAAATAATAAGATAAAATAATAATAATGGCAACACCAAACAATGAACAGTTTGTAGGATTTAATCCGTCAGTGGATTTAACTGAAAGAGCATCAAAATTAGTAAATAGTCAAAGGCAGATATATACCTACGAAGAAATGATGAGTGGAGCTGTTGGAGTCACTACATTAGAAGCAGGCACACAAGGACAGACTGCTGGAATAAGCAAGTTAGCCGCTACATATAACATTGGTGGAATAGAATATGATTCTTATAATTTAAAATGTATCGCATCTTTAACTCCTGAAGCTACAGCTTTTGTTATTGCTATTGGTTCTATTGAGGTGGGAGCAGGTAATATATTTTTTATAAGCAATCGTTCTAACGTTGAGTCTGTAGACTTCCAAGGTTTTGGTGGGTATACAAACAACCCATTAAACTTTGGAGCAATGGTTGATAATGCTCTTGATGTATCCAACCCTAACTTGGGACTTTTATATGTTAATCAATTAAACATACCAGATTTTCCTATAGAGTTTAATGCAATGTACATTGTTGGAGCAAACCCAACAAATTTTGAATGCGATGCTTATATTGACATGGACTTTATTGTATCAAAAAATGAAACTGTAGAATTTACAATAGCTTAAAAAAATGGAAGAAACACTAATAAAAGTAACAGACGTTAAAGGAACAATCCTTAAACCAATAGAAGCAACCTTTAAGGTAGAATACAAATACGAAGGAGAAGCTGTAGCGGAAGAAGTATTGTCAGGAGATGTAAGAAGGGGAACGGTAAAAGGAGAAAAATTTCCTGTACCCGATGCAACAAAAGATTTAGAATATTCAGAGGTTAAAATCGATGTTAAGGGGGGAGTCCAGAATCTAAACTACGCAAGTAAGACTCTTAAATTTTTTGGTAAGTTACCTCCATTGGGATTGGATACGGGTCTTCCATTTAAAGGTATAATACCTAAAACAAAAAAGGAAAAGCAAGGAGCTATGGCCGATAGAAGAGAAACTCTTCTTTCACAATTAAAAGAAAAATATCCACCACAAAAAACAAAATAATAATGGCATATCAAAAATTACAAACAAGTAGAGCTGCTTCAGTATCTCCCAGTGATACGGCAGACATACCAAGTATTTCTACTCAAAACGGAAGGGGCAACAACGGCTGCGTATTATACGTCGGAGTAGGAGGAGACTTATCTGTTTTAACTGCAGGCGGTGACAAGGTTTTATTTACAGGGTTTCCTACAGGAGGGTTTTTACCTGTACAAGTGGTGAGAGTTTTTGCAACGGATACAACGGCTGCTTCGATTTTAGCTCTTTGGTAATAACAAATTAATAAAAACATATGGGTCTTGCAATAGGTATAGGTAACGGTATATTGTTTACCAGTCAAAGGGGTGTTTCCAGTATAATTCCAAAGCTAATAATTGATATATGCGCTAGGGCTACTTACTGTGAGAACAAAACTTGTACCACAGCAATTTTAGAAGAAATTGAAAACATAACATAATGAGCAATTTATTAGATCAAGCATCGATAGTATTAACTCCCACCGCTTACGACAATGGTAAGGTGTTATGTGCAAAACCCACAGATGGATCGGGGGATTTTGACTTTTCAAGAAATTCTGCGGCTACAAGAGTAAACGCTCAAGGGTTAGTTGAAGATGTACAAATACTATCTAGTAATTTGGTGCAGAATGGTGATTTTAGTCAAACTGGAAGTGAAGAGGTAACAAACGGCTCTTTTGCTAATGGAAATGCGGATTGGACAATAGAGAACACTTGGACAATTGGCGAGGGTGTTGCAAATGGTAATGGAGCAAATGGCTCAACTGCTGAACTAAAACAAACATCAGTTAACACCATTGGCAAATCATATAAGGCAACTTTTAAAGTTTTAAATTATGTTAGTGGCTCTGTGGGTTTTTTTAGAGGGAGCGGTATTGGCGTTACTCCTAGAACCGCAGATGGTGTTTATACGGAATATTTTACGGCAACAAGCTCTGAGATTAGATTTAGAGGAAGTAATTTCAATGGCTCAATAACAAATATTAGTGTTAAGGAAGTAGGGCAAAATTGGTTTAAAGATGCTAACTGGTCAATAGGTGATAATGTTGCGACAAGTACTGGTGCAGGTAGGATGTTTCAATCAATATCCGCTCTAGAAGGTAACATAGGAACAAAAGTAAAAGTAAGTTTTAATATTACAGAAGTAACAAGTGGCGGTGTTAAAGTTGATTGTTATGGAGCGACATCTGCTGTTATAACAGAAGTAGGAACACACACTTTTACTGGAACAACCACAAACACATTAAACTTATACATTAATAATTCGGGCACTGGTAACTTAGTAGGTTCAATAACCAATATCTCAGTTATAGAAATTACAGATGATACTAACCTACCTAGAATAAATTACGAGGGTTTCAGTTTTCAAGATGCTTTAGGTAGTGAGTTGGTTTTAAATGGAGACTTCGCTACAAATAGCGATTGGAATTTAGGTGGCTCAGACACCCCTATAATAGAAAACGGATTTTTAAAATTTGGTATATCAAATGGGACATATTCAAGGGCGAGACAAAATAATGCTTCTATCATTGGAAATTGCAAGGTTACTTATACAGTCGTAAATAGTAGTGCTTCTACATTGGCAATTAGAGAATATGCAGGAGGAAACAACGAGAGTGTTCCTGCAACAATAGGCACGCATACAATTTATAAAAACTTTATTGCAAACGGAATTAGTTTTCAAGCAGGGGGTGTTGACGGTGGTATCTTAGAAATAGACAATATATCTGTACGAGAAGTTCTGGGACAAGAAGTAGTGCCAGATAGTGGCTGTGGAAACTGGTTGTGGGAACCTCAGTCAACAAATATAATAACTTATAGCGAGGATTTTACTAATAGTAGTTGGACAAAATTCAATTCAAGTATAACAAATGATAATACAAAGATACTAGGAATAAACGCACTTAAGATAGTGCCCGATAATAACCTTAAAGGTATTTTAAAAAGACCTGCTACAACCCCTCAAGATGGGCTTGTTTATAATAGGTCTGTATATATTAAATTCGGAGGCGAGAGATATGTTGTTTTATCTGCTCAAGATGCTTTGTCTTCTTCTAGAAGTGTAATTTTTGACTTTACAAATAAAGATTTTAGTTACCAAGGTGGCTCTGTATCAAACTTATTAGCTGCAGATATGGGGAATGAAATTTTTAGAATTTCTTTTAATTCAATTAGTAGCGGGTCTGTTATTGATGATTATTCTATTGGCTTCTCATCAGATGGAACTAGCACATCATCTTTTTTAGGTAATGGAGTGGATGGGGTTTACGCAACCGCTACACAAGTCGAGCAACAATCCTACGCAACATCTTACATACCCACAGATGGAACATCAGTAACACGAAACCAAGATTTATGTACCAATGGAGGTAGTGCTGCATCTATAAATATTACAGAGGGTGTTTTATATGCAGAGATAGCAGCCTTGGCAAATGATGGTACAGTAAGATATTTAGGTTTAAGTGATGGAAGCACAAATAACAGAGTTATTATTTTATATTATAGCGCAACCAATAAGGTTAGAGCAATAGTTTCAAGTGGTGGTACAAAGTACGTTGATGTAAATTATGAATTAACTAATATTTTAGACTTTCATAAGGTAGCAATTAAGTATAAATTAAATGACTTTGCTTTTTGGATTGATGGTGTTGAGGTTGCAACAGATACAAGTCTAAATGCACCTATAGTTTTAGATGATTTATCATTTTCTATAGGTGGAAGTAGCCCTTTCTTTGGCAAAACAAAAGCCGTAGCCGTTTGGAAAGAGACTTTAACAGACACAGAACTTGCAGAACTAACAACTATATAGATATGATGCAAATATATAAAACGAATTTTCCAACAGAACAACAAGGGAAAGACTACCTTTTGAATTTAGGGGTAATATTAGAAGTAGAGGGAGAAATAGTCTTTGCTAAAAATACAGCAGCGGTTGTATATATCGGTAAGGTGGTAGAGATACCAGCTACATACGATGCAGATGGTAATATTTTAACTCCAGCGGTTTACTATGACGGCTATGCCATCGATGTAATGTCAAGTTCTGATTTGGATTTCGGAACATTTGAGGTGTTTCCTGCGGACAAAGCAGCGCATAGCTTCTATGGTTGGCCTAAAGAAGCAGAAGTACCGCCAATTAAAAAAAAAGACGAGAACGTAAAAAGCGTAGAAAACGCAGAAAACGTAAAAATAAAGTAAAAGAATAAAAAAATCATATACATGAAATCAAACAATATATATATATACCAAAATAATTCTTGGATGATTGATGTTCAAATGAATTACAAACCAAAGAATGTTTAATAAAATGACCATATCAGACTTGAAAATATACCTGCTTAACAGCATTACATTTGCTGTATCTTTCAGTAAAATAGAAGCGGTCTTAAAGTTAATATTACTAATAGGATCAATAGTATACACCGCACAAAGAATATACGTCAACTATAAAAAAAATAAATGAGATACTTTACAACATCAGAATTTGACTCTCCAGACAAGCCAGGAAGCGGAAGCCTAATGAGTGAAACTATTATTGAGATGCTAGACGATGTCAGGGGTAAGTTTGGTAATCCTATTGTAATTAACAGTGGATATAGAACGGAAAAACATAATTCAAAAGTTGGAGGGAAACCTAAAACTGAAACATCAAAGGGGTCAAGCCATATGTATGGACTTGCGGTTGATATAAAGTGCGATAACTCATCAGACAGATATCACTTGGTGTTTTTACTACAGGAAACAGGATTTCAAAGGATTGGAGTTGGTAATACATTTATTCATGTAGACATCGACTTTGATAAGTCTCAGGAAGTAATATGGACATACTAGCATGGAAGACAAGAAAAGAAAAAATAATGGAAAGGGTACTAACGTAGGCAACGCACTTCGTTGGCTAGTGAAGCAGGGTAAGAGCGTTTCTCCTGAACTTTTAGACCTTGCTGGTAACATAACAGGGATAAAGCAATTAAACTTATTAGGGACGGCTATACGAGGTGACAAGAATCTTAGTGAGCCAGACAAAAGTATTCTTCTTCAGGAAATGGAGAACGACATGATTGAAATGGTTGAGGTAACAAAGAGGCTTGCTATGGATAACGAGCATGCCGTTACAAGACTTATAAGGCCTGTAATGACAGGGTGCATGTTTGTAATGTTTTTAGCCTGTGTATTCTTTGATGGAAATTTAGGTGAATTTACAATAGATAAGGCATACGTTCCTGTGATACAGTCACTCTTTGGTACTATGACTATATTTTACTTTGGGAGCCGTGGCATCGAAAAAGTAATGAAAACCTTTAAAGATAAAAAATAGTATCTTTGTTATAATAAAAAAATAGCCATGGCAAAAATTAGTACATACTCAGTAGTTAGTCCAAAAGGGGCAGATAAAATAATTATTAGTGACGCAGATGGAAGTCCTTCTAACGCAACTAAAAACGTTACCGTTGAAGGACTACAGACCTTTATAAACGATGTTCCAGCACCAACACTTCAAGAGGTAACCACATCGGGTAACACTACAAACAAAACTATAACCACACAGGGAATAAAGTCTGAAGGTACGAGAGATGCAGACCTTGTTGTTAAGGTTGGAGACTATGACGGATCGCTTAACAAAACTAAATTAGAGGTTGATGTTGCTAATAAAAAAGTAACTGTAAATTCAGATATATTAAGTCTTAATAAACTTGCAGGCAATAGAACAGAAATAACATTTAACCCAACTGCTACTAGGTCAATAGCTATTCCAAATGCTTCGGGTACAATAGCACTAACATCAGATTTGCCAAGTGCAACGCCATGGAATCCAGACACAAACGGAATAAACTACCAGGCAGGTAATGTAGGTATTGGTACTTCAAGTACAAGTGGTGACGCTTTAACTGTTGATGGTCAGATAAAATCAACATCTATTGAGACTGGTTCAATTTTGGTTGAAGGAAACGCGACTATTGATGATGCACTTTCAGCAGGAACTGTTACAGCAGGTTCTGTTACAGCATCAAGTGCTACAGTTACAGGAACTGTTGCGGCTACTACATTAACAGGAAACCTAGTGGGTACGGTAGACACAACTACCACAGGAATAACACAGCCAAGTACAACAGACAACAATTTACTTGCTACTACAGCATTCGTTCAAGACTTATTGGGTGATATAGTAACAGGATTACAATTTCAAGAACTATGGAATGCGACAACAGACATTCCTGACCTTTCTACCGCTACTCCTAGTAACGGAGATTTTTGGATAGTAGAAGTAGCTGGTAATACAAACTTAAGTGGAATTACAAGTTGGGCCGTAGGTGATTGGGCTATATACATAGTACCAGCAGGTGGTGGTGCAGCGTTTTGGCAAAAAGTAGATAATACTACATCAATAGCAGGAAACGGTACAGGCAATCAGGTTGCAAAATGGAGTGGAGTAGGAGCTTCCACTACACTAACTAACAGTATTATAACATCAACCGCAACAGCAGTAGGTATAAATGTACTTGCCCCAACATCAGCACTAGAAGTTAGTGGAGAAATTGTAGGGACATTACTTGATATACAATCAAATGCTTTAATTCAGGGAAATCTTCAGGTAGATCAAAACATCACAGTTGACGGGAATGTAGGAATAAATGTTAATAATCCAACATCAGCACTAGAAGTTAATGGAGAAATTAAAGGAACATCGCTTGATATAGATGGTGGAGCTTTAATTCAAGCTAATTTAAATGTAGATCAAGATTTAAATGTGGATGGTGTTACAACATTAGGTTCTGTAACAGCTTCAGGTACTTTAGGTGTTACTGGAAATGCAACATTTGGAAATGTAGATATTCAAAACACATTAACTGTTGGGAATCCTGCTACATTTAGCTCAGAGGTTATTACGCCAGAATTACAGGTTGATAAAATACTTATTGAAATTCCAGGTAATACAATAAAAGTAAAAAACCCAGGGGTTGCTGACCAATTAGAAATTACAGGTGAAAGTGGTGTTGATGTTGTAAGTGGAGATGGATTAACATTAGAAGTTTCAGATGTTTTTGATTTTAGGGGCTCGGCAGGAATAAATGTTTTTAATGGAAACGTATTAAGTGCTTCCCTGGATGTTAGTCAGATAACAACATCAAGAAATTTTCTGTTTCCTGATAACAATGGAACTATAGCGCTACTAAGTGATATCACACCAACAACTGGGCCTTCAGAATGGGTAGGTCAGATAATTCAGAACGGTACTTCTGTTCCAGTGATTGCAACCTCACAAACATCTACATTATTTGTAGGAGACCGAGTAACCACTCCTACCGCATTTAGGGATATAACATTTTCTAGAAATGCAGTGGGAACTTATAGGCTTGCAGTAAATTGGACTCAAAGTACAGTTCCAACAGACGCAACTAAATTAGCTGTAATGTTTGGAGATAACGTGGCTAGAGTGTATACTTTTACTCTTGGGTCAATAGCAGGAGTAAACTATAAAGAGTTCCTTTTTAGAACATACACCCCAGCAGGAGTTGAAGCAGATGACCAATTACTTGGTATAAACGGGGCTATGACAAGCGTAATTCTTTACTAATAAATAGCAGTCTAACATTACAAAGTACCTCTGTTTATTCGGGGGTATTTTTTTTTGCTTATATTTGTTGTAAATTAAATTAAATGGAACAAATAAGAAAAATATCAATAGGCGCTGATTATAAATCAGGAGCCATGCATTATATTCTAAATCAAGAAATATTTGGTGGTACACATGTAATTCATTTAATTAAAAAAAATGAATCAAAGCAATCACTAACTATTTTTATTGAAAACAAAAAGGGAGAAATATTTCTTTGGAAAGAATTTAATTCTTCTATTCCTGTTTCAATTGAATATAATATATATTTTGAATGAAATCACCTTTTTATTTTATAGTAAAACCTAAAGACAATAGGAGATACGATAACACTAAAAAAATAGGTAATATAGATTTTATTACCAGTACATCAAAGGAAGACCATATCGCATCTAACCGATATGCAGTAGTGGTAGAAACTCCAATAAACTACTCTGGTCCTATAGAAATAGGAGACATGCTTTTAGTTCATCATAATGTTTTTAAATATTATAATGATATGAAAGGAAAAGAAAAAAGTGGAAAAAGTTTTTTTAAAGATGATTTATTTTTTATAGATAACGATCAGTTTTTTATGTATAAACATAATGATGTTTGGAATGCACATTCTAAATATTGTATGATAAAACCAATACCTAAAAAAAGTTATTATTTAAAAAGTCATGAAGAAGAAGAACCCTTAATGGGTTTAGTAAAGTATTCTAATAAATACTTAATCAGTAAGGGAATTAATAAAGGCGACAAGATTTCTTTTAAACCAGAAAGTGAATATGAGTTTGTGGTAGATGGAGAAAAATTATACAGAATGTTTGACCATCAAATAACTTTATCTTTATAATATGGATGTAGATGAAATAAAATTAAGGATTATAAAAGCTGGTGAAAAAGCTGTTAATCAATTAATTAAAGTTGCAGAAGAACATATAATAAAATATGGAGAAGATGATGAACTTGCTGCAGACAAATTAAAAAATGCTGCTGCTACAAAAAAATTAGCCATATTTGATGCTTTTGAAATACTTACAAGAATAGAAGCAGAAAAAAATATGATAGAAGGAAACACTACAAACCAAAAACAACCAACACAGGGATTTGCAGAACGAAGATCAAAATAGTTTAATAAAGGAATTAACTAATTTCTTACCTAAAACTGTTATAGTTAATAAAAACAAGGCTAAAGCTTGGGATTATGGTTATAATGAAAAATACGACTTTGTAGTTATTTCAAAAACTGGAGAAATTCAAGACATTATAGAAATAAGCGGAATAAGAATAGCACTTCCAAAGCCACCTAAAAAAATACATTCAAGAAGTAAAAAGAAATCTGAACAATATTGGGAGTCTTTTGAGTATCCGAAAAACTTACAAAAAATAAAATCTATATTCCAATGGCATGCAGCTCCTTCATCATTTAAGGACGAGTGGGTAGATTATATTGAACAAGAATTTGATAGAAGAGAAGAAGGTTTTTGGTTCATGAATAATGGTGTTCCTACTTATATTACGGGTTCTCACTATATGTATATTCAATGGACAAAGATAGATATTGGTCTTCCAGATTATAGAGATGCAAATAAAGTTTTTTATTACCATTGGGAAGCTTGTAAGGCTGACAAAAGAAGTTTTGGGCAAGATTATTTAAAAATAAGACGTTCAGGATTTTCTTATATGGCTAGTGAAGAAGCTAGTAACATAGGGACAATAAGTAAAGATGCTAGGATAGGTATTTTGTCTAAGACAGGATCTGATGCTAAAAAAATGTTTACAGATAAAGTTGTTCCAATTGTAAATAATTACCCTTTCTTTTTTAAACCTGTGCAAGATGGTATGGATAAGCCTAAGACAGAACTAGCGTTTAGAGTTCCTGCATCTAAGATTACAAAAAAGAACATGTATCAGGAGGATGAAAATACTGTAGAAGGCTTAGATACTTCTATTGACTGGAGAAACACAGGAGACAACAGCTATGATGGAGAAAAATTAAAACTACTTATTCATGATGAATCAAAAAAATGGGAAAAACCTAATAACATACTAAACAATTGGAGGGTTACAAAAACGTGTTTGCGTTTAGGTAGTAAAGTTATTGGAAAATGTATGATGGGTTCTACTGCTAATGCATTAGAAAAAGGTGGAGATAATGGTAAGAAATTATATTTTGATTCTAAAGTTAATAACAGAAACCGTAATGGACAAACTAAGAGTGGTTTGTATAGTTTGTTTATTCCAATGGAATATAACATGGAAGGTTTTATAGATAGATATGGAATGCCTATATTTAAAACTCCAAAAAATCCAATAATGGGTATAGATGGAGAATACATAAAACAAGGCGCTGTTGATTATTGGGAGGCTGAAGTAGATAGCTTAAAGAATGACCCTGATGCATTAAATGAATTTTATAGGCAATTTCCTAGAACAGAATCACATGCTTTTAGAGATGAAAGCAAGCAGTCTTTATTTAATTTAACTAAAATATATCAACAAATAGATTACAATGATTCCTTAATAAAAGATAGATTTCTAACAAGAGGTTCTTTTTCTTGGAAAGATGGGATAAAAGATACTCAAGTTATATTTAGTCCTAATCAAAAGGGTAGATTTTTAATATCATGGACTCCAAATAAACAACTACAAAATAATTACAATACAAGAAACGGCTTAAAATTACCAGGGAATGAACACATTGGTGCGTTTGGTTGTGATAGTTATGATATATCAGGTACTGTAGGAGGTGGAGCATCTAATGGAGCATTGCATGGACTAACAAAGTTTCACATGGATGAAGCTCCTGTTAATGAGTTTTTTTTAGAATATGTGGCTAGGCCTCAAACGGCAGAAATGTTTTTTGAAGATGTGTTAATGGCTTGTGTTTTTTATGGAATGCCTATACTTATAGAAAATAACAAACCTAGATTGTTATATCATTTTAAGAATAGGGGTTATAGGAAATATAGTATCAATAGACCTGACAAACCATATAATAAACTTTCTATAACAGAAAAAGAATTAGGGGGTATGCCTAATAGTTCTGAAGATATAAAACAAGCACATGCAGCAGCAATAGAATCTTATATAGAAAAACATGTGGGATTTGATTTAGAAGAAAGTTATAGAGATCGTGATGTAATAGGTTCTATGTATTTTACTAGGACTTTAGAAGATTGGGCTAGATTTAATATTAATAATAGAACAAAATTTGATGCTTCAATTAGTTCTGGATTAGCTATAATGGCTTGTCAAAAAACACTATACCAACCTTTAAAAACAAAATCAAAAATAAAACTTAACTTTGCTAAGTATGATAATAAAGGAAGTTATAGCCAAATTTTAAGATAAATGAAGGACGTAAAAATAAATATTAACTCTACAGGATTTCCAAGTCAATTTGTTTCTGATGCAGAAAAAGCATCACTTAATTTTGGATTACAAATAGGACAGGCTATTCAATATGAATGGTTTAGAAAAGATGGTGGACAAAGTAGATTTTATAATCAATGGGCTGATTTTCATAGATTAAGACTTTATGCTAGAGGAGAGCAATCTATACAAAAATACAAGAACGAATTAGCTGTAGATGGAGATTTAAGTTACCTTAATTTAGACTGGACTCCAGTACCTATTATTCCAAAGTTTGTGGACATTGTAGTTAACGGTATGGCCGACAGGATTTTTACTGTAAATGCTTATGCTCAAGATGGAATGTCTTTAGATAAAAGAAGCAAGTATCAAGTTAGTTTAGAAAAAGATATGCTTGCTAAGGACATGGTAAATCAAATTGAAAAACAATTTGGTGTAAACCCATCTAACATGCCTCCTGATGAAATTCCAAGTACTTCAGAAGAGTTAGCGCTTCACATGCAAATGAAATATAAGCCATCTATAGAAATAGCTGAAGAAGAAGCTGTTAATACTGTATTGGCTGAAAACAGATATAACGAAACTCAGAAAAGATTATACTACGATCAAACTGTTTTAGGAATACAAGTATGTAAAAATACTTTTCAACCCGGAGCCGGAATAAAAGTAGAGTATGCTGACCCTGCTAGTGTAGTGTATAGCTATACTGAAGATCCTAATTTTCAAGATTGTTTTTATTGGGGTGAAATTAAAACCCTTCCAATTATTGAATTAATAAAAATTGATCCTAGCTTAACTAGGGTTGATATGGAAGAGATATCTAAATACAGCCAAAGTTGGTATGACTACAACAATACAGCTCAGTATTATAATAATAGTTTATTTAGCAAAGACAGTGCAACTGTTATGTTTTTTAATTATAAAACAACTAAAACATTTACCTACAAAAAGAAAGTAAATGCAGCAGGAGCAGAAAGAGTAATTGAAAAAGATGATACTTTTAATCCTACAGAAGAAATGATGGAGGAAGGAAACTTTGAAAAAATTTCTAAAACCATTGATGTTTGGTATGAGGGAGTAATGGTTATGGGTACTAGTATTTTACTTAAATGGGAAATGTCAGAAAACATGGCAAGACCACAATCCGCATCTCAAGAAGTATATCCAGAATTTATAGCTTCTGCACCAAGAATGTATAAAGGAGCTTTAGAATCTTTGGTAAGACGTATGATTACATTTGCTGATTTAATTCAGATTACACACTTAAAATTACAACAAGTAATATCTAGAGTTGTTCCAGATGGTGTATACATTGATGCTGATGGATTGAGTGAAGTAGATCTTGGAACAGGTCAGGCTTATAATCCTGAAGATGCATTAAGGATGTTTTTCCAAACAGGTTCTGTTATTGGTAGAAGTTATACTCAAGATGGAGATTACAACCAAGCAAAAATCCCTATTCAACAACTTAATAGTAATTCAGGTCAAGCAAAAATTCAAAGTCTTATAGGTAGTTATAATCATTATATGTCAATGCTTAGAGACGTAACTGGATTAAACGAAGCAAGAGATGGGTCTACTCCAGATTCTTATGCTTTAGTTGGATTACAAAAACTAGCTGCTTTAAGTAGTAACACTGCAACAAGACATATATTAGATGCAAGTTTACAAATGTCACAAAGATTGTGTACAGCATTATCTAGTAGAATTGCAGATATGCTTCAATATTCTCAATTTAAAGAAGAGTTTGTAAATCAAATAGGTAAGTTTAATGTAGGTCTAATAGAAGAGATTAAGGATTTATATTTAAGTGATTTTGGAATATTTATAGAAATAATTCCAGATGAAGAAGAAAGAAAATTACTAGAGCAAAATATTCAAATGGCTCTTCAAAGAGATTCTATAAACTTAGAAGATGCAATTGATATTAGAGAAATAAGAAATATTAAATTGGCTAATCAAGTTTTAAAATTAAAACGTAAAGCTAAACAAGATTTAGAACAGCAACAGAAAGCAGCAGTAGCTCAACAACAAGCTCAAATAAATCAGCAATCACAGCAGATGGCAGCTCAATCAAAAATGCAACAATTCCAAATGGAAAGCCAAGCAGCCATACAACTAGAGAAAGCAAAAGCAGAATTTTCTGTTCAAAAAATGAAAGGTGAAGCTGCTATAAAAGCTGAGTTAATGAATTTAGAATTTAACCTCAACATGAAACTAAAAGGAGTTGAAGTTGAAGGATTAAAAAGCAGAGAAATTCAAAGAGAGAGTGCTAAATCTAATAGAATATCTCAAGCAAATACAGAACAGTCTAAATTAATAGAGCAAAGGAAAAACAATTTACCTCCAGTCAGCTTTGAATCATCAGAAGATAGCTTAGATGGTTTTGATTTAGCTGAATTTGAACCTAGGTGATTTTATTAAAATTAAATTTAAATTATATATATAACTTTGTAAAAAATTAAATCAAATGGAAATTAAAGTATCTGAAGTAAACCCTTTAGAACAAAAGTCAGTTCAAGAGGTAGAAAAAAATCTTTTAGACAAACATGAAAAAGAATTAATGTTTGGGCAGGTGGAATCTGAAAACTTGTCAGAGGTAAAAGAAGAAGAAAAAGAAGAAGTTTCTCCAACTATAAAGGATGAAGACGTTCTTTCATATATTAATAATAGATATAATAAAGACATATCTTCAGTAGATGATTTATTTTCTCAAAAAGAAATAAATGAAGAACTACCAGAGGATGTTTCTAAATATTTAAATTTTAAAAAAGAAACTGGTCGGGGTTTTAATGATTTTGTAAAAGCCAATAGGGATTACGATGATTTAAACGAAGACCAAGTGTTAGCAGAATATTATTCTTTAACAGAAACTGATTTAGATAATGATGATATTCATTACCTAATTGAAGATAAGTTTTCATACGATGAAGACTTAGATGATGAAAAAGAAGTTAAAAAGAAAAATATAGCTAAAAAAAGAGAACTTTCTAAAGCTAAAAAGTATCTTAATGATTTTAAAGAAAAATACAGCGTTCCTCTTGAGTCAAGTGGGAAAGCTATTTCTGAAGAAAACAAAAAGGAACTTGAAGCTTACCAAAGTTATATTCAAGAATCTAAAACAGTTCAAGAAGCTAATCTTAAAAAGAATGAGTATTTTGAAAAAAGAACAAGTGAAGTTTTTAACTCTGAATTCAAAGGTTTTGAGTTCGAAATAGGAGATAAAAAAATAGGTTATTCTTATGGAGATGCACAGGAAATGAAAGCGAAACAAATGGATCTGAATAATTTCATAGGTAAATACCTAGGAGATGACGGATTGATTAAAGACGCAAAAGGTTGGCATAAAGCAATTAGTGCTGCAATGGATCCTGACCGCTTTGCAAAGTATTTTTATGAGCAAGGTAAAGCCGATAGTGTAGGAGATATTTCTAAACAAAGTAAAAACATCAATATGAAGATGAGAGGTACTCCACAAGCAATAGGTGAAACAGGATTTAAAGCAAGACAAATTAATGACGCATCTGGAAAAGGTTTAAGAATAAGAAGTAAAAATAAATAAATAACAATTTTAAAAATTAAAAAAAATGGCAGGATCAGTACAGAATGTTCCAGGGTTTGACTTACAGCCAAGCTCAGAACAAGTCTTATTACAGACAAATTACATTACTAACTTTGATTTCTTGAATCAGTATCTTCCAGATACTTACGAAAAAGAATTTGAACGTTATGGAAACAGAACAGTAGCATCATTCTTAAGAATGGTAGGCGCTGAAATGCCTTCTAACTCAGACCTTATTAAATGGGCAGAGCAAGGAAGACTACACACGAAGTATACAAATGTAACTTCAGCAGGAGCAGCAGGAGTTGATACAGCAACGTTGACAATTGGAGATGCCTTAGTACCAGGTTCTGGTTCTATAGCTATTCGTGTTGGACAAACAATTATGTTATCTGATAGTACTGCGGCCTCAACTAATAGCAACAAGGCAATTGTAACAGCAGTAGATACTGCAGCAGGAACAATTGATGTAGCTTATTATGAAGCAGCAGGACAAACAATGGCAGCAGCAGTTGTATGTTCATTGTTTATTTATGGTTCAGAATTTCAAAAAGGTTCTATCGGAATGCAAGGTCAACTTGAAGCTGATGATTCTATATTTGAAAACTCTCCAATTATCATTAAAGACCGTTACGCAGTATCTGGTTCTGATATGGCTCAAATTGGATGGATTGAAGTAACTACAGAAAACGGTGCAACTGGATTCTTATGGTACATGAAATCAGAACATGAAACTCGTTTACGTTTTGAGGACTACCTTGAAACATCAATGGTTGAAGCCGTACCAGCAGAAGCAGGTGGTGGAGCAGCAGCAATTGTAGAAGGAGTTGCATCTGGAGTAGGTAACAAAGGTTCAGAAGGTATGTTCTATGTTATTGAAAATAGAGGTAATGTTTGGGCAGGTGGAAATCCTAATGCATTAGCAGATTTTGATGCAATTATTTCTCGTCTAGATAAGCAAGGTTCTATTGAAGAAAATGTTATTTTCTTAAACAGAGACTTTGGATTTGATATAGATGATATGTTAGCACAACAAAACTCTTATGGAGCAGGTGGTACATCTTATGGTCTTTTTGACAATGACGAAGAGATGGCTTTAAATCTAGGATTTACAGGATTCCGTAGAGGTTATGATTTCTACAAAACAGACTGGAAATACCTAAACGACCCAACAATGCGTGGAGATATCGTAGGTGGAGCTGTTAATGGTGTTTTAGTACCAGCAGGTTCAACTACTGTATATGACCAAGTATTAGGAAAGAATGCAAAGCGTCCTTTCTTACATGTTCGTTACAGAGCTTCAGAAACTGAAGACAGACGTTATAAGACTTGGATTACAGGTTCTGCAGGTGGAGCAGCTACTTCTAGCTTAGATGCTATGGAAGTAAACTTCTTATCTGAAAGAGCTTTATGTACTTTAGGTGCTAATAACTTCTTTATTTTCACAAACTAGAAGTAAATTATTAAAAGGGAGTGAAATTAAGTAGCTCCCTTTTTTTTATTATAAATTAAATTTAAATTCAATAAAAATGGCAGTAAAAAAGAAACAAGTATTTGTAGATAAAATCTACAAATTAACACAAGACAAAGCACCTTTAAGCTATACTATTCCTTCAAGAAATTCAAAAAGAAAATCATTATTATGGTTTGATGAAGAAACTGGAGAAAATAAAGCATTGCGTTATGCAAAAAATACAAAAAGTGTTTTTGAAGATGAGCAAGATAAAAATGTTATTTTAGAGCCTATCGTCTTTGAAGATGGTATGTTGTTTGTTCCAAAACAAAATCAGATATTACAAAAATTCTTATCTTATCATCCATCAAACGGAAATATGTTTGAAGAAGTTGATAAAGAAAAAGATGCAAGTGTAGATGTAGAGTCTTTAGATTTGGCACTAGAGTCTCAATTAATAGCAAAAGAACTAAGTATTGAAATGCTTGAAACTATTGCTAGAGTTGTAATAGGTTTAAGGATTGAAAATTTAACCTCTTCAGAATTAAAAAGAGATGTTAGGATGTTTGCAAAAAGATACCCTAATGACTTTATGGAGGCTATGAATGATCCTTTATTAAAGCTTCAAAACAAATGTGCTAATTATTTTAGTGAAAGTCTTTTAACACTTAAAAACAAAAAAGATGTTTATTACAATTTAAAAGGTAATAAAAATAAATTACTAACTGTTCCTTATGGAGAAGATCCATTATTTATAGTGGCGTCATTTTTACAGAGTGATGAAGGGTTAGAAGTTTTAAAGATATTAGAATCTAAAATGAAATAATATCTTACAATAATTATATATAAAGAGGCTTCAAAATATGAAGCCTCTTTTTTTGTATCTTTGTGAAAACGATTTTATAAATGGCCTCGATAATAAACACAGTAAGAGCTACTGTTCTTTCAATTGCTAATAAGAACAATTACGGGTATATAACTCCAAATGATTTTAATTTGTATGCAAAGCAAGCTCAATTAGATATATTTGAAGATTACTTTTATCAGTACAATAGTTGGATTGTAAAGCAAAATGCAAGAGTGTCTGGAAGTAATTATGCTAATATTGTAAAATCATTAGTTGAAGTTATAGATAGCTTTTCATCTACTAAAGGATTAATAAACACAGGAATCAATTTATTTGATTTGCCTGATGATTACTATTTGATAGATAAAGTAAACTACTATCCAAATATTACTACTACAGGAACTATTACTTTTGGTTCAATTGGAACAACTTTAATTGATTCGGCTGCAAATTTTCTAGGATTAGTAGGTGGTTCAATTCCTGTAAAACCAGGTATGTTAATAACAAACACAAGCGCAGGAGGATTATATTCAGGAGCAAGTGCATTTGTCGTTAGTGTAGATAGCAATACTCAGTTAACAATATCAAGTAATGATTTTCTAACTGGAAGTTTTGGAGATACTTCTTATACTATATTAAACACAAAAGGTATTACAGAAGTAGAAAGAGTTTCTCAGAATAAAATATTTTATTTAAATTCCACACCACTCACATCACCAGGTCTTTTATTTCCTGCGTATGTATTAGGTGGAGCTAATAATATAAACACGGGTAATACTATTACTGTTTATCCTGAATCTATTGTTAATGCAGGTACAGTTGTTTCTCAATATATTAGATACCCTAAAGATCCTAATTGGACATATGCTACATTAGCAGCAGGGGAGCCTCTGTTTGATGAGTCAGCAGCTGATTATCAAGACTTTGAATTACCTTTATCAGATCAAGTTAATATTATAAATAAAATATTACAATACGCAGGTATGTCTATAAGAGAAGTAACATTAACTCAGTTTGGTCAAGTACAGGATCAACTAGATGATAAACAACAATCATAAAAAATGGCATATATAACAGATTATCAATACTACGAAAATGGAGGACTAAATCCTGAAGATGAAAATTGGGGGTCTTACCAATATGTATCTTTAAATGATATAGTAAATAATTTTATAGTTATGTATGTTGGAAACGACAAACTAATTAATAATGTTGAAAGGTATAATATTTTATTTCATGCTAAAAGAGCTGTACAAGAGTTAAATTATGATTCTTTAAAAGAAATTAAAATTTTAGAATTACAAGTTTGTGACACATTAAGGTTTGTTTTACCTCCTGACTATGTAAATTGGGTTAGAATATCAATGTATAAAAATGGAACATTATTTCCATTAACTGAAAATATTCAAACTAATTGGAGTAATGCATATCTACAAGATAATAATTGTAGAATTTTATTTGACCAAGATGGAAATATTTTAAAGCCTGAAAATTCTACTTTAGATATTGACAGAATAACAGGAAGTAAAAAAAGTATATACTTAAACCAACAAAGCGCCTATAATGGACAGGAAGGTTATTTTTATAATGGCATATGGTACTTTGAATATCCTGTTGGAGCAAGATATGGATTGAATACAGAAACAGCAAATGCTAATCCTACATTTAAAATAAATAAAAAAGGAGGTGTAATTAATTTTAGTTCTGATGTTTCAGGTGAGTTAATAGTTCTTGAATATGTATCTGATGGAATGGAGAATGGAGATGACTCTGAGATAAGTGTAAATAAATTATTTGAAGAGTTTATATACTCTTACATGAAGTATGTAATACTCTCAAGTAAATACGGTATTCAAGAATACATCATAAACAGGTCTAGAAAAGAGAAATCAGCACTCCTAAGGAACGCAAAATTAAGATTGAGCAATATACACCCAGGAAGATTATTAATGAATCTAAGAGGTCAAAATAAGTGGATAAAATAGTATGGCTAAGATTCAAAAGAATTTCATAAAAGGACGAATGAATAAAGGCGTTGATGAACGATTAGTTCCTCAAGGTGAATATGTTGATGCTTTAAATATACGATTAGGTTCTACTGAAGGAACTGAGATTGGAGCTGTAGAAAACTCAAAAGGAAATGAGCTACTAGTGCAGCTTAAGTTTGGTGGTCAAGCATTAAGTAGTAATGCTAGATGTATTGGAGCTTTTGAAGATGGTG
>Ga0308001_10000316_pt1 | contig 23698 bp, 24 predicted proteins | sample Neamet5_FD_203167 | JGI IMG/M metagenome (GOLD analysis project Ga0308001, IMG submission 203167) | Marine microbial communities from water near the shore, Antarctic Ocean - #5 | ecosystem: Environmental > Aquatic > Marine > Unclassified | place: Southern Ocean | collected 2014-06-04
AGCAATCAGAAAGCCCATAGTTCCCAACGATAGCATAAAACATCGCACTGAAAAAACGTTCGAAATAATATTTTGGGATAGTTAAAGTCAAGACTATCCTAAGCCGGGCTAGGGCATTGCCCAAGCTGGAAATTCCCCAAGCACGTCGAATGTTAAGTGCCCCAGGGTATAAACGAATCCAGTGAGCAAAACAATGGACAGCAGATCCAGCCAAAATCCTGCAATTACCATTTTCATAATCGGCACTCGCCCAGATCCATAGACAATAGCATTGGGCGGAGTCGATACCGGCAGCATAAATGCACAGGATGCCGCCAAGGTAGAAGGAATCAATAACAATAGCGGATGCACACCGATGGCTTGAGCCATGCTGGCCATTATCGGTACAGCCAAAGAAATTGTAGCGGTATTTGACATTACCTCAGTCAAACCGGTCACAACTCCAGAGGTGCCAATAACGATAGCCAGCGGGCTTGCGTCTCCCAATGTTGATTGCAGCTGAGAAGCTATATAAAAAGAAAGACCCGAGGTACTGAAGCCCTTAGCGAGAGCTAGGCCGCCGCCAAACAGAAGTAAAATTCCCCACGGAACCTTTTTAGTATCTTCCCAATCCAGCAGCCTTCCGCCAACTGCCTTACCCGCAGGAAGAATAAACAGCAACAATGCCATTGCAATAGACACTGTGCCATCATCAATGAGATAGCCCACAGGGTTTGAACCTGCGCTAAGCAGAAGCTGATCAAGATAATGACTCCAACCAAACACATCGACCTCTGCCCCAAAAAGCCTTTCCTTTCTGGTCATCCAGAGAATTGCGGCTAAACCAAAAACACCGCCGACTCGTTTCTCTTCCGCCGACATGGGCCCGAGCTTTTCAATCTCACCCTGAATAAATTCCTTACCACTAAAAGGAGTCGTTGCCGGTAATGGAAACACAAACCGGGTCAGTACTAGCCATGCCAACACCATAAAAACTGCACTCATGGGTAGCGCAAATAGCATCCAACTTGAAAACGTTATCTCCGGAGCCTCTGGAAACAATTGCGACATTTGGGTAATTAAAACGCCATTAGGAGGAGTGCCAATAAGCGTTGCGAAGCCCCCAATTGAAGCTGAATAAGCAATACCCAATAACAAGGTTAAGGCGAAATTTGGCGCTCTTTCACTGACTGTTCCACCTTCTGCGATCGTTTTCTCATTCAACTCTTCATACAAAAGAATCAATGACATCCCCATGGGCATCATCATCAGAGCTGTTGCTGTATTGGACAGCCACATAGATAAGAATCCAGTAGCTACCATAAATCCTAAAACTAAACGGTGAGGCTGGCCACCAATAGTTCTCAAAATATGCAATGCAATACGCTTATGCAAATTCCATTTCTCAACGGCGATAGCGATTATAAACCCACCCATAAACAACAAGATGATCCAATCCATGTACTGATTGGCAACATTGGGAAACACGATATCAAAGTCAGAGACGCTATAGTCTCCGTTAAAGGACACTGAGCTAAGGTCTATTCTATTGGCTGCCGGCAGCTCACGCCCTCGCATTATTCCCATCACTGGAAATAAAACTATAGGCAGCAATGCCGTAGCCGCCAAAGGTATCGCCTCTGTAATCCACCAGATGGCCATAAGCGCTACAATAGCGACCATTCGAGTCGCCGCAGGATTTTGGGGATCGAGGTCCAAAAAAAGAAGAATCGAAACAAAAACCAGCGGCCCAAGCCAGAGGCCAATTCGCGGACGCAAAGAGTCAGAGTTATTGCCCAGCGGTGGTAATTTTGTAGAAGTGGTCATCTCACGGCCTTATTTATTTTTATTTGTGTACTTATTTTACTTAATCGCTTAGTTCGTGATGACCACATTAGTCAAACCAAACTCCACTCTGCCTTCTTTGCTAAAGCAAAACTTCCTCAAAAAAACTCTCTAAATTTAGATAGGCGCGCCTTTTAGCGCGGTCGCTGTACTGCGCGCCAAACTTTGGATTGTTAGCTCTCGGATTAGTAAAGGCATGCAATGTCTGCCCGTAGGCATGTAACTGCCAATCGACGTTAGCCCCTGTCATTTCTGTCTCAAATGCCAGTACCTGCTCAGGTGGCACCATTGGATCATCGTGGCCATGCAAACAAAGAACCTTAGCCTTGATCTCTTCATTCGCCACGTCTCCCGCGGTCAACAACCCATGAATGCTAACCACACCCCTCACTTTAGCCCCGGCCCGAGCCAGCTCCAAGACACACATCCCGCCAAAGCAAAACCCCATCGCTGCCACTTTGCTTGAATCGACTTGCGGTAACTCCAGACCCGCTTTCAGAGCCGCCAACATGCGCCGCCTCAGTGCTGCTCTATCGTTGGCCAGCGGATTCATCAATGAAGAATTAAGATCGACATTACCATCCTCACCAAAAACGCCTTTGCCATACATATCTACAGCAAAACCAACATACCCAAGCTCAGCCATGGTGTCAGCAGTTTCTGTGGCAAACTGTCGACGCCCACTCCAGTCGTGAGCAATGAGTATAAGCGGCTTCTTCTCATCAGAGTCGGCAGAATCGTCGTAGCTTATATAGGCCTCGAGAACGGTATCCCCATCCTTGTAGTCCACCGTTTCATGGTGCATTTAATTGCCCCGCCCTTGTTGGAAATATAAGAATAAACCGTTCTTTAAACCGATTGTATAGCCATCAAAAGTACCTGCCGCAGATAGTCAGTTCGGCAAGCACAAATCAGCAATAGCTACTATAACTGGGCCAACATGGCCTCAGAAGAACTAACCTTAATCTCACCTGGTGCTTCAACCCCTAGATAAGTCACTGTTCCGTCTTCGACAATCATTCCAAACCTCTGAGCACGCACTCCCATACCAAAGCCAGAAGCGTCAAGTTCTAGACCCAGCGCCTTTGTGAAATCAGCATTCCCATCAGCCAACATCAAGATCTCTTCCGCATTTTGGGCCGCTCCCCATGCCCCCATAACAAATGCATCGTTCACCGACATACAGGCAATCGTATCTGCGCCTTTAGCCTTGAGCGCATCGGCATCGACCACAAACCCTGGCAAATGAGTCATCGAACAGCCTGGGGTAAATGCACCTGGTACTGCAAAAAAGACGACTTTTTTGCCAGAAAAAATCTCTTCGCTGCTTATTGGCTTTGGGCCTTCGCCTGTCATCACAGAAAAACCCACCGCTGGCACTTTATCGCCTACTTGAATCGTCATTTCACGCTCTCCTAAGATAAAAACTATAAATAGTAAAACACAACAGTGTACCAAATTCACATTCACAATCTACCTAACTAAGCCTAAACCTCCTTAAGCAATCCAACTCAAACTCTGCAATACCAAGGTTTGGATTGATTGCCGCTTTACCCAAAGCTAGACCTGAGGTTGAATAGACCCTCAGTGAAATTTTTCAAAAGTGACAGTCATGGATACACTTTTCTTTATAACATCGAAACTGCTTTGGGCTTTTGTCTCACCGGACAGCCTCCTCGTAATGCTGGGGGTAAGCGCTTGGTTTGCATCTGTAATTGGCAGGGTTCGATTATCGCGGCAGCTTAGCTCTGTTTTCGCCTTCAGTCTTATCGTGATCGCGTTTCTGCCATTAGGCGAATGGCTTATCGCACCGCTAGAAAATCGTTTCCCTGCGAACGTCGCACTGCCGGCCAACAGCAAAGGGTTAATCGTCCTAGGGGGGGCTATCTCACCAACTCTGTCTAATATCTGGGGGCAACCAGAATTAAACGGGGCCGCAGAAAGACTCACTAGTTTTTATTATTTAGCGAATCTTTATCCGGACGCACAGCTGGTATTTAGTGGTGGCAATGGTTCCGTCACAGAGCAGCAACACAAAGAAGCCAATGCAGCTAAGGTGTTTTTCGAACAGCTCGGGTTAAATGATAGGGCAATACTTTTCGAAGGGGAATCACGCAACACAATCGAAAATGTCAAAAACAGTAAAGCGTTGGTAAACCCGGGCGCAGATGAAAATTGGATATTAGTTACCTCGGCCTCCCACATGCCCAGAGCCGTTGGCGTATTTTGCCAACAAGACTGGAAGATCACACCCTATCCAGTGGATCATCACTCGAAAACTGGAGAGCTTTTGCGGCTGAATTTCGACTTTGCGGAGAATTTAAGCTTGCTCACATCCGCATCACGGGAATGGCTTGGTTTGGTTGCGTACAGATTGCTTGGCCACAGCAATCAGCTCCTACCAGGCTCAAAATCTTTCTGTGGGGCTGCTTAGTCGTAGAGGCCATGCAGGAGGCTGTGTGAAGCTGCTTTCGCGATACTCTGCTTGGCTTTATACCGAGCAGTTGACTAGCCGTATTCGGTCTAGTTTAAGACGCCGCGAAGGCGGTTGCTGATTTCTTCAACACCTTGCTCGACCGCTCCCTGCGCCTGTTGAACACGCTCTTGAAGGCGCCCCTCGACAGATTCCCGCAGGTCGTTCAAGCCAGGCATTTCAGCGTTCAGTATCTTTGCGCTGACAGCTCCAAGGATTTTCTCAAGTGCTTGCGAGACTGTTGCCGCTTTATTTTCAGTACCAATGTCCCGCAACTGGATATCGCCAAGAACTATCGATTGCTCAATAATCGACGCTATCAGGTTTACCTGCGCACCGTTTAAATTGAATTCATTGATTATCAGCCTTTTACCTGGACCGACAACCACATCTTCACTGACTTCACCTGAAGTACTTGGCAGATTGGCTAACAAGGCGCGTATGTTATCGATAGTGATTTTAGTTTCATATGTGATTACCGGCTCAACAACTGTGATCTCGGTAATTTCAATGACATCACCCAGCAGTGACGAAGTATTCAGCGATACGGTGATTTCACCCACCTGCATCATATTTTCAGCGGTAAACCCTTCTGGGTTTCCAATGGTTAATCCCCGAATAGTTCCCGACCCGTTTAAAGGTGAGATCGACACTGAAGCCACTGATATTGACGTTCCTAAGACCTGGCTTCCCGCCACCTCAATACCATTTTTGACAATTGAATCTATGTAAAAGAACGCCCCTGTTAACAATAAAACAACAATGAAAGCTAACGACACCAAACCTTTTTTAATCATCTTATATCTTTTCTCACTGTCAAAGGCAGCACACTGCCAATCACTGATTCGATCCAATCTATATGAAGAGACAGGCGTTCGTAAACTGCGACCGAACCGTATTTACCCTGAGTTTCCTCAGAATAATCTGGACCTTTAATTTCGCCAACAGCCACCCCGGCAAGCACCAAGCCACCCGCACTTTCAATGAGCGCTGGGCCGCCACTGTCACCGAGACTGGGCATCCCCTCCATCGCCAAGGGAATATCGCCAGGCAGCCTCGGGTCATCAAACTTTATTTGCAAACGAGACCCGGCCTGCTCCACTACGTTTTTCGCCATCCTTAATTTACCGTCATCAAACTGACGGCCGGTAGTGCCTATGCCAAAGTAGCCCCAACCCACCAACCGAACAGTAGCACCGAGTTCAGTAAAATCCTGCTGCAACAGATAGGGCACCGGAAATGATGACGCCTCTCTAAAACGCAAAAGCACTAAATCAACATCCGACTTTGCGGTCATATCAAAATTTGGGTGGATAATCGCGGCGTCAATCTCGCGGGTTTTACCTGCAACTTCCACCGCGAACCGGCGCCGATTTTCAACAGCGCTAGCTAAACTGGTTTCTGCCAAGCAATGAGCCGCACTGATAGCCCAGCGAGGATGGATAATTGTCGCCGCGCAAACGCGCCGGCGCCCTTGCAGCTCAAGATAAAAAACCGCTGGATACGCTGAAGGGTTGAATTCGTAGCTGTCGGAACGAACATCGTGACGAACAATGATGGCATTACTGGAAAGACATAGGCACGCAGCCAACAACACAGCTACAAGAGGTCGCAAAAGGCCTGTCATTCGGAATAAAGGGGCCCTCCTCACAAACCTTTGCCCTTCACTTTGGCCGTCGTTGGCGGGTTCTTCGCAGGGGACGTAAGTTTGGTTTGTATTGCTCTTTTTTAGCAAATTTAAACACCCCCACAATCCTCTTTAAGACCACCAAAATTGTCACCACAATGAATGCCAATATAATTGCCGCAAGCCATTGTTCATGAGTCCAAGTTGAGGTGTCTATAAGGTTACTAAGCACTTACTTACCTCACCAGGTTTCGTTTTTGAGTAGGGATAAGCGAGCTTAAACTTCGTTAGCGAGACGAGACACAATTTCTTCAATTTTTTCGATGCGCTGCCAAGGATCGTCGAGCTCGAGCAGGTCTTGCTTTTGCTCAAGATCCAAAGGCATTAAATCACTTAACCGCCAACCCAAATCCCAGAGATTGTCATAGTCGATAATCAGATTTTTCTGCTCCACAAGAGGGTGCTTTTCTAAACTCTCGAGCAAATCCACCAAACCACTATATTTATCCTGCAAAGGAATTTCCTGACTGCCAACCGCATCAGTAGCGCTAAACTCGACTGTGGCATGAAGAAGCCCAGAGTCAGCTTGCCAACAGTCTTCTATGACAAACTTATTAATTCCTTCAACGGTAATGCCAAGTAAACCACTTTCCAGTTGATCCCAATCGGCAATTTTTACACAGGTGCCAGTGCGGTGAATGGCTTGTTTGGTTTCACTATCCGCCATCGAATCACCTTGCTTTAGCAGACAGATGCCAAATCCAGTATCGCTTTTCATAGATTGGGTAACTAAATCTATATAGCGGCGCTCGAAAATTTGCAGATCGACTCTACTGCCAGGAAAGGCAACAACACGAAGGGGGAACAAAGCTATTTCTTTTTTCTCAGACATTGCGACAGTGTAAAATTAATTAAGAAATTTTTCATCCTATAATAGAACTTGTCGCAAATATTTAAGCCGTGGGTTTAAAGCGTTTCACCAAACCTAGCGCCTAAAGCTTTAAGTAATTTTTCGTGAATACCACCAAACCCGCCATTACTCATTACGACAATATGATCCCCAGTTTGTGCATTTTCTGCAACGAATACCACTATCTCATCCACTTCTGAAAAACTATAGGCAGGGGTTTTACTCTCTCTAACCATAGAATCCATATCCAACCCAGAACGCTCCGGCTTTTGCCAGATCACCATGTCGGCGGCCTGACTTGCGTCCACCAACGCCTGCTGGTGGATTCCCAATTTCATCGTATTCGATCGCGGCTCAATAATAGCGACCAGCCGGGAGTGCTCATACTGACTGGGCAACTTAGCTGCAAGGCCTACTAGCGTTGACTCAATGGCGGTAGGGTGATGAGCAAAGTCATCAAAAACACTAATCCCAGCGACAACACCCCGCAACTCCATCCTCCGCTTCACACCTTTAAACTCCAGCAACGCCTCCACAGCTGCAGAAACACCCACACCAACATGATGCGCGGCGGCGACCGCTGCCATAGCATTCTTTACATTGTGCAAACCGGTCAACTCCCATTTTACAGTCGACCGACTAACAATCCCACCGGTTGCCCCTTGACCATACTTAACAATCTCAAATTTGCCTCCATGATCATCCAACAGACAGACATTCCAAAAAATTCCTCCGTTGGCAGCAAGTTTTTTACAGATTTCCTCAGAAATAGAAATCCCAAATTGCTGACGCCCACTCCAACAACCCTTCGCAAGCACCGTCTCTAAAGAAGCCTCACCATGAGGGTAAATAATTTGACCGGTGCCAGGAATGGTGCGAACCAAGTGATGGAACTGCTTTTCAATGTCGCTTAGATCATCGAAGATATCGGCGTGATCGAATTCCAAATTGTTTAGGATGGCCGTGCGAGGAGAATAGTGAACAAACTTCGAGCGCTTATCGAAAAAAGCCGTATCGTATTCATCAGCCTCAACAACAAAAAAATCAGATTCTCCGAGACGAGCCGAGGTGGGAAAATTATTAGTGACGCCGCCGATAAGATAACCGGGTTTCATTCCGGCATACTCTAGTATCCATGCCAACATCGCACTCGTAGTGGTCTTACCATGTGTGCCGGCAACTCCGAGCACCCACTTATCTTGCAGAACATACCGAGCAAGCCACTGCGGGCCCGAAGTATAGCTAATCCCTTCGTTGAGAATGTATTCGACCGCGGGGTTTCCTCGAGACAAGGCATTACCAATCACTACAAGATCTGGTCGGGGCTGGAGATGGTCAGCACTATACCCCTCCATTAACTCGATACCTTGCTCTTGCAATTGCGTGCTCATGGGTGGGTAAACATTTGCATCGCTGCCGCTGACACGATGTCCAAGCGCTTTAGCTAACACCGCCAAACTGCCCATAAAAGTGCCGCAAATACCTAGAATGTGGACATGCATGTGTGTGAGTTCCGCTTCAAAATTGATAGTGAATTTGGATGTTTATATCACAGAAATTCAGTAGGATTACTAAGTTAACAACTAACATCGGCTGACAATGTCAAACTTATCACAAAACTTTTGGGAATTTTCCCTGAACCTCTATAGCTCATCCGAGATTTCGGCTGCTTGCTTGGATCTGCAAAACCAATATGGCATTGATGTTAACTTACTGCTTCTGTGCTGCTGGTCCGGCGCATGTGTCGGCGAACTGTCTGAAGAATCCTTAAGCCAAGCCCTAACCTATTCAAAGCAGTGGCGCGAGCAGGTAGTTTCACCTTTAAGACAAACACGTCGCTGGATGAAATCAAATATGCCAATCGATCAAAGTCAGCAGATAGGCTTCCTTGAGGTAAGAGATGAGATCAAAGCCGTAGAACTAAGGGCTGAAAAACATCAGCAATCTGTGCTCGAAAAGATCGTAATGAGTCAGTCAAAATCAGGCGCAGGGGTAAGCCCAGAAAAGGCTATAAGAGGAAACGTTCTTAAGCTAATAAAGCAGATGAAGGTCGCCGAGAGTTCTAAACTAAGGGCGACACTTTCACTTGTGATCAATGCAGCTACAGCTAATTGAAGCTTAAGTCTGCTGCTCACTACCGGCCTCACCACCTCGACCAAGAAATAGAGCTGATACAGCAAAAGCTATAGCGCCGGCAAGCCAAAGCAGTCCATTGATTGCGGCACTATTTCCGCCTCCGGTGAAGGAAATAACAGCCAAAGCGAACCAAATTAATGCCACGACCCAGCATAGCCCTTTTGAAAATTTTGCAAAACCAGCGCCTTTGGAAAACATCGCACCCTCTTTAAGTTTATTGTTATGGAAAGGTTTCTAGAAAACCATTCGCTAAGTCCTCAGTCAAGCATCAACGATTGATTCTACCCAATACAGCGAGGTTTTATCCCATTACGAGACGATCCTTGAAAAACGCTCCTTTTCAGCCTATTTTGAAGCGGCTAAATCGATAACAACATCCCAATTGAATTGAACGAACCGGTTTAGCTCACTGATTAATATCCGCTCCTGATCACTGTGCGCGCCAAAACCCAATGCAGCGTCTTCTCTATCTATAGCCGGCCCTATGCCATAGCACTGGATTCCCTTATTTCGCAGATAGGCCATATCAGTAGCGCCAGTACTCATCGTTGGCAAGGTGATCACGCCATAATGCTTACTTATATTCGCTTCGATTGCCGAAAATGCAGGTGTTTGCAGGCTGGCCTGACCGGGAGGTCTGGTATTTCGTTCTCCTAGCCCAACGTTGACTGAGGGGTCGTTTATCTGCTGCCTTATTGACTGCAAGAAGGCAGGAATATCTTCGTCAGGCAGTGCCCTAAAATCGACACTAGCTTTGGCCTCGGAAGGAATAACATTTATCCTATAGCCAGCATCAAAAATAGTAGGCGATAAAGAGGACCGCAGCATAGATGCATGCCGAGGCTCGTTGGCGAGAAAATATTCATCTGATTCACCTACCATGCCCGGATCAAGGACATTAAGGTAGCGCTGGGCTGCGTCAGATGGAGAGATTGACGCTAGACGTTCAAAATATGCTGCAGTGGTTTCGTTCAGCCTAACTGGTGAGCGCCAATCAGCAATAGCGGCAATGGCTTTTGCTAGCCTGACTACAGAGTTGCTCTGCAAAGGCACCGAACCATGCCCCGCGACACCCGTGGCAACGAGCTCTACTCGGTAGGGGATTTTTTCCACAGTTTGCACGCCCGCATACTGCACTTCGCGATTAACTCTTGCTACCGAGCCGCCTTCGGCTAAGCAGAATTCTGACTCTATTTTGTCAAAATGATTATTGACCATGTACTCAATGCCAAACTGGGTAGCCCCCTCCTCGCCTGACTCAGCAAGGAAAATAACATCGCGATCCAGCTCAATGTTTTGACGTTTCAGCTCCAGCATAACAACTAAGGCCGCGGCCAGGTTATCTTTGTCATCCACCGCACCTCTGCCATACACGTAACCATTATCGATCGTTGCGCTAAAGGGAGGGAATGTCCATTTCTCAGGATCTACGTTAACTACATCAGTATGGGCCATTAATAACAATGGTCGCTTGCTGCCATTTCCCTTAAGCCTAGCCAAAACATTTGGCCTATCAGGGTCAATCGCCAGCATCTCCACTGGAATTCCTTCAGCCTCCAAAACGTCACGTATATATTCAGCAGCGGGAAGCTCTCTGCCAGGCGGGTCACTGGTGTCAAATTGCAGCAACGCTCTAAAGTGTTTAAGCGTTTCCTCCTCAATTGATTCCCAATCTGGCCCGCCACCTTGCGCATTAAGAGAGACTGCAAAAACTAAGCAAAAACTGGTAATAAAAAAACGCATGATAATAATCCTCAAGCTATTGAGTTAAGTGTTGAGCACTGCGGCCAAGGCAAGCGCCGCTAATACCAATTTTCCCGGAAGTATAAAACGCCTCCCATCTTAAACCATAATTCATTTGCGCATATTTACCACTTGCTTTTAGTCGATGTGGCGAGAACCCTGCCAGCGCTTCACTATCCCGGGATCGAGGTCGAAAAGGTCTAGCACTCTGCCCACCTGATGATTAATCAAGTCATCAATGGTCTGCGGCTTGATGTACATAGCGGGCATGGGCGGCGCGATTATCGCGCCTATTTGGCACGCTTTTAGTAATAATTCGCAATGCCCCGCGTGCAATGGGGTTTCTCTGGGCATCAGCACCAATCGTCGCTGTTCCTTAAGCACGACGTCGGCAGCTCGCACAATTAGCGAATCTGCATAGGAATTTGCAATCGCTGACAGGGTCTTTATGGCACATGGCGCCACAATCATGCCTGCGGTTTTAAACGAGCCACTAGCAATATTCGCCCCAATATCTTTATTGGAGTGAACATGATCCGCCAGCGCTTTTACATCTGTCGCTGCCCACGTCGTCTCTATGCCGATGTTCAACTTGGCCGATTCTGACATAACCAGATGGGTTTCAACGTCAGGGACATCTTTCAGCACCTCCAACATACGGATGCCGTAGATGACTCCGCTAGCGCCAGACATACCAATAATCAACTGCATAATGTTCAACCTAGAAATAAACGTAAGTGGAGGGCGATTGTGTCATCAATTTCTCGCCACTGGCAAGGCATTGGCGCAGCTAGTAAGATGCAATTTAACACTCAATCATTCCCTAAAGCAGCAGAACCAAATCTTATGAGCAAGGCTAATTTATTCTACGCCCAATCCGGCGGTGTCACCTCGGTAATCAACGCTAGCGCCTGCGGGGTTATCGAAACCGCGAGACTAAACAAAGACAAGATCGGCAAGGTCTACGCCGGTAAAAACGGAATTATGGGGGCACTAAACGAAGAGCTAATAGACACCGGCAAAGAATCCGCCTCCGCAATCGCCGCCCTAAGACATACCCCCGCCGGCGCATTTGGCTCTTGCCGCTATAAACTCAAATCCTATGACGAAAACAAATTGGAATATGAGCGGCTAATAAATGTGTTTAAGGCGCATAATATTCGCTACTTTCTCTACAACGGTGGCGGCGACTCTCAAGATACTGCGAATAAAATATCCCAATTAAGTCTTGCTAAAGGCTATCCGATTACTTGTATCGGCGTGCCCAAGACAGTGGACAATGACCTTCCCATTACAGATAACTGCCCGGGCTTTGGCTCCGTCGCTAAATATGTCGCCGTCTCAATTCGTGAAGCAGGGCTGGATGTCGCCTCTATGTGCGAGAGCTCAACCAAAGTCTTTGTGATGGAAGTAATGGGCCGTCATGCAGGCTGGATTGCTGGGGCTGCAGGTTTAGCCGCAGAAGAGGAAGGTGATGCACCTCATATTATCTTGTTCCCAGAAATTGCCTTCGATAAGGCCAAGTTTTTAAGAAAAGTTAAAAGTTGCGTAAAAAAGTTTGGCTACTGTGCAATCGTTGTATCCGAGGGCGCTCAAAATAAAGACGGTAGCTTTCTCGCCGACACAGGCGGAAAAGATGCCTTTGGTCATGTTCAACTTGGCGGAGTCGCACCCTTCGTTGCAAATATGATTAAGGACGAACTGGGTTATAAATATCATTGGGCTGTTGCTGACTATTTACAAAGATCAGCTCGACATATCGCCTCTGGCACTGATGTAGAGCAAGCCTACGCGGTCGGAAAAGCGGCTGTCGAATTTGCCCTAGCTGGCAAGAATGCTGTTATGCCAACGATCGTTCGAGGTAAAGCCAAAAAGTATTCTTGGAGCATTGGCGAGGCAAAATTATCGGATGTTGCCAATGTTGAAAAGATGATGCCGCGAGACTATATCAGTCGCGATGGCTTCCAAATTACCGAGAAAGCTCGGCAGTACTTCGCCCCCCTTATACTAGGAGAGGATTACCCACCTTATAAGAATGGCATTCCTCAATATGCTCGGCTTAAAAAAGTTCTAGCTCAAAAGAAATTGAAAAAATGGCGCTGGACCTAGCCCGGGCTAGCAGGACCGGTCTTCACGAATAGGCCGGTTGTCACCATAAGAGAGCGCCACCTTTTTTCAAGGCCCACGCTCCCAATTGGCCCCGATTAGGGCGCTAATCTCGCGACTTCCCAACCCGAGTCTGCCGTTTTAAGGTAGCGGAATCGGTCATGCAGTCGATTGGCCCCGCCTTGCCAAAACTCGAATTCGGTAGGCACAATACGATAGCCGCCCCAGAAATCAGGGAACGGAATTTCTGCTGCTTGGTACTTTTGCGTCAATGCCTCAAACTGATTAAGAAGCACACTTCGAGAACTAAGCACGGCGCTCTGCTGCGAAGCGACAGCGGCGACTTGACTACCTTTTGGGCGGCTGGCGAAATATTTAAGGGACTGCGCTGCTGATATCTTCTCAGCAACGCCACAGACTTTCACCTGGCGCTCCAAAGAATGCCAAGGAAAATGTGCACTGATTTTAGGGTTCTGGTTAAGTTCCTGCGCCTTACGACTGTCGTAATTTGTATAGAAAACCAAGCCATCTTGATCAAAGTTTTTCAACAACACTATACGCTGGGAAGGCTGACCATCAGAGGAAACTGTGGCAACGGTCATCGCTGTCGGATCCGGCTGCTGGAGTTCAATCACCTGTTCCATCCAACGTTCAAACTGATCAAAGGGACTGCTCGCTAGATCTTTATGCTCCAATCCACCCATCAAGTACTCTCGCCTAAGAGATTCTAGTTCCATATAAATTCATCACTCATTTCTAGTCGGTAAGGCAGCGGAGTTCCTAGCGAACAAAATCGCCAAAATTCCATAGCTGCCGGCGCGTGTTTCCAGTCTGATAATAAAATATTCCGTAACCATGCTTATTGCCAGCAAAAAACTCGCCTTCATAGCGCGTCCCACTTGCCCAACGAAATATCCCCTCACCGTGATAGTGGTCATTAAGAAATTCACCGCTATAATTTTCGGTGTTTTCTTTCAACCAAAATTCAGAGTTCTTGTTCTCTTCCCATTTGGGAAGCTTAAAAAAATAGGAGCCTTGCCCATTGCGCTTGTTATTTTTCCATTGCCCTATATACAGGTCACTGTCGCCATTCCAAAAAGTTCCGCGACCTTCTCGCACGCCGATATTCCAATTGCCGTCATAAACCAGTTTATTAGTGAAAGAGACAGGCAATTCAAGGCGCCCGTTGCCATTGAATTCACCCTCCATGAAACCCCCAACGTACGTCCCATCACCCCACGCGGTGGCTAGCTTCATCGTGCCCCGCCCGTCAACGCAGTTACCATAAACACAATTTTCGGCAGTCACTTCTTTGAGCAATTGCCCAAAGCCTGTAGCGGGAACGAGCAGTAACATTGCATACGCTAGCAATGATCGTCTAGTAAGGTATTTCAAGTACTTAGCCTCCCAAGAAGGGGTCTTTATTTAATGGATATATCTAGCGAGCAAACAGTATACTCGATCGAGCATAGCCGACCAACGCAAGTAGCTCCCTCTACCGATCTACACTACTCTGCGTAGGACGTTCAGGGGGGATATGGTCACCACCTGACGAGTAGAGTTGACGCCCAGTCCAGCGATTATAACCATGCCCAGAACTGGGCCGGCCACCCACACCCAGTAGTGAAAACTGAACTCTTGTTCAAATATTTCTTCCTGTAAGTAATACAAACTTGCCTCAGCCCCAAGAGTGGCCACCACACCCGCGATAAAACCGATAAGCGCAAACTCGATAAGCAAACTACTTAGAATTAGTTTCTTACCTGCACCGAGAGTTCTTAAAATTGCATTTTCATGAAAACGCTCATCTAAAGTGGCGTTAACACAAGACAGTAGGACCAGTGCCCCGCACAGTAAAACCAGAACGGATATCAGCTCTATCGCCGAGGTTACCTGAGCTATGATATTTTGAATCTGCTCAATTAAGGCGTCAATTTCAATCACAACCACAGTAGGAAAAAGCCGGATTAAATCATTGAGCAGTATTTTTTGTTCTTTTTCCATCAAAGCCGTTGAGATAAATGTCGCACCTAAATGATCAATAGTTCCCGGCGTAAAAATAATGAAAAAATTGGGCTGCATATTGTCCCAACGCACACTTCTAAAACTGCTCACTTCAGCAGAGATGGTCTGTTGATTAATTTCAAATTCGATGGTGTCTCCAAGCTCAAGATCTAACCAACCAGCATACTCTTCTTCGATAGACACATATCCCGGCTGAGAATCTTCTTCCCACCACTGACCTGCAGTAATGCGATTATCTACCGGAAGCTCACTCGACCATGTTACCTGCCGACGACTTAACCTCCCGCCGACCTGCTGGCCCTCATCTGGCTCTGCCTCGCTGTCACTCTGCTCCGCTCCAGCCTGCCCCTCCAGTGACTCTCTGATCTCACCGTAGCGGCTATCAGTTTCGCCAGCGCCTTCGATTAACGTACTGCCACCCTCTTCCTCACCCATGTCTGTCTTAGGATCAGGAATACTGCCATTAACAGTATTGACGCGGGCGCTGATGAGCGGATAAAAAGCATTCCCTGTAATACCGTTCTCTGCGAAGAAGTTTTTAATTCCCTCTACTTGGTTTTGAGAAACATTCATCATGAAATGGTTTGGAGTATTCTCTGGTAGCTGGGCCTGCCAATCGTCAATTAAGTCGGTACGAAGTAAGGTTAGAATAAGTAAGGACATAATGGTGATTGAGAACACCATCACCTGCAAAACATTTTGCTTACGTCTTCTGCGAGCGGCAGTCATAGCGAGTTTCCAGGCGCTACCTGCTTTCATACCTACAGACCCAGTGGAACGTAACAGCAAATAGGAAACCACTGACAATACAGCGGCTATCCCAGCTATGGCTCCAACTAACACCGACGTTAAAATAAGGTCTTGGCTGTACCAATAGACTAAGAAGATGGCACCACCAATGCCAAAAAAGTAAGGCACGCTATCGCCTATTTTTTGCTGGCTAATATCTTTACGCAGGACTCGAAGCGGTGGTGTTTCTCGGAGTGCTAATAAAGGTGGAATCGCGAAAGACAGCAAACAAATAAACGCGGTGGATGCGCCAATTACATAAGGCTGATATCCGGCGGCCGGCAAAGCCACAGTAATCACGGACTGTAAAAGTTGTAGAATACCCACATGGACTAACCAGCCAAGAACACTGCCAACCATTATGGCTATCCCTGCCAGCGCAATCTGGATGATCAAGTAAATAAAAGTAATCTGAGAAGAGGTGCATCCAAACGTCTTCAGTATCGCCACGTAGTCGTAATGTCTTTCACTGTAGCGTTTAGCAGTCAGTGCAATAGCCACCCCTGCAAGCAGCACTGCAAACAACGAACCCAACAGCAGAAAGCTTTCTGCCCTGTTGAGAGCATCACTCACTTCCTGGCTCTCATCGCGCACATCACGCAAACGGTATTCACCGTTATATTCTATATCAAGCCATTGCTCGAAATCGTCCAAAGCAACGATTGCATCATCAGCAAATAGATAACGATAACTAACTCGACTACCCAACTGAACCACGTTTGTTTGAGCGACGTCGTCCATATGCAGCATTAGCCGCGGACCAGCATTGTCTATCATGCCTCCACCTGAACGGTCCGGTTCTGCAATGATAATTTTGCCTACTCGCAGCTCAGCTTCGCCGACATAGACTGAATCGCCAACTTCTATTCCTAAGGCTGGAAGTGCTCGATTTTCTAACCACACCTCACCAGGCGCGGGCCCGCTGAGAATAGGAGTGCCCCGTGTGAATGCAGCATCAGTGATGATGACCTCTCCTCTTAGAGGATAGGTATCACTGACTGCTTTAGCAGACACCAGCATATTCCCAGAATCTGAAAATGCCATAGATGTAAATGAAAGAGTTTGCGCTGTTCTAAATCCGCGACTTTCAGCTTCGTACAATATTTCTTCTGGCAATGGCCGACCGCTGCCTAACACTCTATCCGCTGCCAACATACTCGCTGATTCTAGAATAAGCGCTTTTTCAAGACGATCTGTGAATAGCGCTATTCCCGTAACCGAAGTGACAGCCATGACCAAGGCAAAAAACAAAAGCCTAATTTCACCACCGTTCCAGTCTCGCCAAAGCAAGCGCAGCGCTATCGAGCTTAAAACACCAAAAGACTTGCGATCGCTAAGCGGTGTAGATTGTGAATTAGACACTCACTAGCTCCTCTTTGATTTGCTCATTTACTATCTCACCGCCGACAAGGTTTATGCTGCGATCGCATTTTTTAGCTAGCCGCTCGTCGTGAGTCACAAGCACCAAGGTTGTCGAATATTCTCGGTTTAGCTCGAACAATAAATCGATGATTTTAGAGCCAGTTGCGGTATCTAAGTTCCCGGTGGGTTCATCTGCAAAAAGAATTTTGCCCTGAGTAGCAAACGCACGAGCAATGGCGACACGCTGTTGCTCTCCGCCTGACAGCTGGTTTGGATAATGATGTCCGCGCTCTTCTAATCCAACTCGCTCAAGGAGCTTCTTAGCCTTCCCCTGAGGATCGGACTGCCCTTTTAATTCGATTGGCAGCATAACGTTTTCAAGCGCAGTAAGGCTGGGGAGCAGTTGAAATGACTGAAACACAAATCCCACCAGCTGACCACGCAAAATCGCTCGCTGCTCTTCATCCATCGCCGCCAGAGAGTGACCGTCTAGCAGTACGTCGCCGTTGGTGGCCGCATCTAAACCTGCCATGAGCCCAAGTAGAGTTGATTTTCCGGACCCTGACGCACCAACAATGGCTACCGCCTCTGCTTTTTCAATCTTGAGGCTAATGCCCTTCAAAATAGTGAGTAAGCCCTCGCTCGTCTCAACGCTTTTCACTAAATCTATTGTTTCAATCATTTATCGCCAGTCTCGTAAATCAGGGAACCCAAATCCATGCACCATACTAACGTAGCGCTGGATAAGAATTGTATTTATGGTGTTTATTAACGTACGCTACAACCGCGTCACCGGTTTAACATAATTATCTACGTTGTAGCCATTTAAGTACCCCTTTAAACGATGAAGCCCCTAATTAATCGACTACTTACCCCCTTTATCCAATCCCTAAGCCGCTTCGCTGCAGTGGTAATTGCTTGTATTTTGCCAAGCTTTGTTTTTTTACAACCAACGTGGGCAGCGCAGTCGCCCACATTGCTGGTGTTTGGCGATAGTTTAAGTGCAGCCTACGGGATGAAAGAGACCCAAGGCTGGGTCCGTCTATTAGAAACCCAAATAGACCAAAGCGATCTCAACTTCAGCGTTGTAAATGGCAGCGTCAGTGGCGAAACAAGCACCGGCGGATTAGCTAGATTGCCCGCGATGCTCGAAAACTACAGTCCTGACATTGTTATTCTTGAGCTGGGTGGAAATGATGGCTTACGTGGCTTGCCTCTAGCTGCGTTAGAGAAAAACATGAGGACGATGGTAGATTTGATTAGTCAGAGCGGGGCCGAAATTCTTTTAACCGGCATTCAGATACCCCCAAACTATGGACCTCGCTACACCAAACCATTTTTTGAGATTTACGAGAACATCGCGAAGAGTCAGGATCTATCGCTGGTTCCTTTTTTAATCGATGGAATCCCACAGCAACCAGACCTTATGCAAGCAGATGGAATCCATCCAAAAGCTGAGGCGCAGTACCTAATACTTGAGAATGTATGGCCGTACCTTGAGCCACTATTACGGCAAACTTCAGCCGAATGATCTAGCGGGCGCTATACGTCAAACCAGCCGCAGTTGAATATTATCAACCGCATCTAGATCAAAGCCTTCGGCTTGGTACCACTTTCGTAGAGCGTGTATATCTCCTCGGATCTGCCCGTACAGAGAGTCAACTCCCTCATCTCTGCAAAAACCAATTACTTCTTTAAGCAAAGCTGAGCCTACGCCCTGATTTCGATAATCCGGATTCACTTCGATGATTCTAAGGCAGTAGTTAACGCCGGGTAAGCAAAATCCCTCATGCTGGCTATCGTTGGCCGCGTGCCAGTGTTGGTTCGACGAACGGGAACTAAGTTGAGCAAATGCGATAGCATTGGGACCACTGAAAACCTGAAAAAAAAGACGCGAAGACAAACCATTTGGTTTCTTCACCTTGAGATCAGGCAGTTTACAGTTTAGTTGGCTCATGATCCTCTCTGCTCTGGCTTGATCAGTTTTGATTCTAACATTTTGGACTATAAACTATTAAATTAAAAATAATACCTAACTTAAAATCTTTTGATTTCAGTTTGCCCAGATACGTCAATGTGGTCACAAAGTTAAGGCCAAATTTGCAGACATACACACATCAACTTACAAATTAAGCGGAAACGGTAGAGTCTTTCATGCGGAAAAGCATTACTGCAGAGGCAATATTACAGATAGCAATGGCCACTAGAGCCAGATTGTAATCGCCCACGAGATCATAGTAGTAACCCACCAAGATGGGGCCTACAGCAGACATGCCGAAAGTAAATGGCATTGCGGTAGAGCGAACGGAGCCCAGATAGCGCCGCCCGAAGAACGATGCCCAAATCACCTCCTGTAAGGGCAGCAAGCCGCCCCAGCCAACCCCCATCATCAAAAAGCCAAGATAAACTAAGCTATCTGCCCTTTTTGCGACGCTAACTACAATCAACATCACCGCCAGCCCGGTAACTAAAGCCCCAAGTGACGCGAGTTTTTTAGGATTATAGTGGTCGATCATTACCCCCCAGATAGGCTTACTAAAAAAAGCAGGCACCGACGCTAGGGATATCATGGTGGAAGCAACTAATCGGGAATAACCCGCATCAGTCATTAATGGAATCGTTTGTAAAAGCATCACAGTGATCGATATTTGAAATAGACCAAAGGCGAGCACTAGAAAATAGAAAGTAGACGTACGCATCGCTTGAGCACGGTTGAGTGATTTTTCGAAATCAGCCGCAGCAGCCCCCGCATCGCCACTTGCTACCTGCTCATCAGATTTACCATCCGGGTGCAGGCCAAAATCCTCTGGCCGGCGCTTCACCATAAAGGCAGCCGGGAAAGTGACAGCCGCCGCGACGAAGGCCAAAACTTCCCATGCAGCACGCCAACCAAACTGATCCACTAACCAGGTAACTGTTGGTGGCAGCAAAATTCCAGCCAGAGAAATACCCATACCTGCGACGGCGATAGCTCGCCCTCTTTTTTCAACAAACCATTTCCCTAGAGTCACATTTACCACAAGGTTGCCAATCATAGCCGCGCCTGCTGTGAGCATTAAGCCGTTGATCAAAAGCCATTGAGTCAAATTGTTAATACTGCCGAGACTATAAAGAGATAGCGAAAGAACGACGCCACCGAAAAGGACAAAGGGTTTGCCGCCATGTTTATCGATATAAGTACCGATAACAAAGCCAGTCATTGCGAGAACTATTTGCCCGATCGAGCGTGACGCTGAGAATTCGGCCCGCGACCAACCAAACTCTTCAGTCATCGGAATCATAAACGAGCCAACGACATAGTTTGACATTCCAACGGCTATAAACTGAGTTAAAAACCCAGCAAATACTATCCAGTAGCCGTAGTAATAACGGTCGCGTTTAACTATCAAGAGGAAAACCTGAAAACTTTAAAAATTGAGATTCTAGTCCACCATCTCTTTATAGTATACCCGCAGCATATAAGCACCCCAGGCAAGTGCGATTAATAATATACCTGACCCTATCGCATCGACCCATGTCGCAATTTGAATATCATATTCTAGCCAACCACGAGGCCTAAGCAAGTTGGCCCAGTCATGCCTCATCGCCCCGTCCGCCCCAGTACCGCCTCCTAATAGAGGCAATTGAAGCGCTCGAGCATCGGCGATGTACGGGGCGAGGTCCATCATGCTTTGGCCTGTCCACCATAGGCCAATTGAAGCGCCGAACCCATCTCGATTCCGAATCAAAAAAGCAAAAACAAGAAAAAGAGGGACTAGCACCTGAAACAAACTGCCTCCGAAAATAGTCATGGTCCGCCCAAATGGGATGAACAGCACATGGCCGGCCTCATGAAACACAAGATCAACGATGTGAAACCATGATTGGATAATTTTGTTAGTTTGAAAATCCATCATGATAAAATCGAGTCCCCACGCGAAAAAGATAACCCATATGAATAAATAGAGGAAAAACTCCTCTTTGGGGATATCTGGCCGCGAAGGGGCAAAAAACCTCGCTAGCCCCCGCTTCACAGACTGGCCTTGCGGCTCGGTCTTTAAGCTATCGCCCAATTGCGCATCTAAAGCGAGGTACTTTAGCCATTTGCTAAACACCAAGCCGCAGCCGGGACAGATGTCCGCGACGGTGTCGTCAGTAGCTTGACGAGTATGCTGGCATTTTGGACAAGTAGTGTACATAGATGAGATTTTACTCTTAACAAGAATAAAAACCACGCCCGCTAGGAGTCCCATGCTGGACAGAGCTTAAAGTGACGCCCTGCAGGGGAATATAAGGTAAGAAATTAGCCCAAAAACGAGCATCCAACACTAGGCTCCGGGGTTTGAAATCCTAAGATTTAAATGAAGTCATTTTAGCCCCACTCTCGCACAGCGAGCTCGACTTAATTGAAAATCTCAGGGGCGCACGGGAGGATTAAAAAAGATTGGAGACACAGGCAAGCCATTCACATTCAGACCAGAACCCAGAAAAATATGGATCTGAGATGCCCTTTGATAATATCGGCTGAGTGTATAGGCTCTAACCAAGTCATTATAAATTCGGCCGATCACCTCAAGCTTATCGAGGATATTACTGTCAGAACTATCGCGGTAACCACGCCAAAACAACTCTTCTAAGTCTGTATAACGCCGGCTCACATCATTGAACTGAGATCTAATGTTTGAGGAATTACGGATTCGATGAATTGCATCAATCAGCAACGATGATTCGCGAGCCAGGCTGCTGGCTCGATGGTTGAGGCCACTGAAACTTATGGAAACCCCCTGCTCCTTAGCAAGCGCATAGCTTGCCAAATTAAGCTCGTTAGCAATACGTGACAGTTCAAAATCTGAGGCGAAAGCGCAGCTTAATGGCAAGGCCGTCAGGAAGAGTAAATGAGAGAATCGCAGTAGCTGCTGACAGCTGGCGATAAAAGACAATAATGGAATCATTATCAGTCTTTGGCCAATGCCGGAGGATGAGGCTCGTTCACGGCGAATCATGTCTCACTCTCCTTTGATTTGGCGCATGATGCACGCCCGACCCAAAAAAAAGCAGTCACTTACGCTGTTTAACCGATCAATCCTACGAGGCAGCATTCCTGCAAATTTCCAGGTATTGTTTTACAACAGACTTGACGCCGTGCTGCAAGGATTCAACCACTAAGGCATGCCCAATAGACACTTCCAAAATCGCAGGGATGGTCAGAAATTTCGGCAAATTTCGCAAATCCAAATCATGTCCTGCGTTTAACCCGATGCCGAGCTCCGCGGCTTTAGCCGCGGCTAACAGGTACTCCTGAAAAGTATCGTCTTGTTTGCTAGTGCCAAAATTATTGGCAAATTGCTCGGTGTAGAGTTCCACTCGGTCAGCGCCAATCTCTTTTACTTTTCCGAGCTTAGACGCGTCAGGATCCATAAACAAGCTGGACCGTATACCCGCATTTTTCAGTCGGCTTAGCACTACATCTAAAAAAGTCTCATTTTTATCAACATTCCAGCCGTGGTCAGAGGTGAGTTGGCCAGGTTTATCCGGAACAAGCGTGCACTGTGCCGGCTTAATTTCCAGAACCAATTCTACAAAGTCGTTAGAGGGGTACCCTTCAACATTAAATTCCACATCCTCTTTGGAGCGTAAAAACTCACCTAAATCAAAAGCATCTTGGCGGGTGATATGACGCTCATCGGGACGTGGGTGGACCGTTATCCCTTTGACCCCCATATCGATAACTTGTGCCGCAAAGTCCACGACATTGGGGAAGTCTCGACCTCGAGAATTACGTAACAACGCTATCTTGTTTACGTTTACGCTAAGAACTGTCATCGCACCACCCTTACAATTTTTGTTGGCAGCTTAGCCACTAAAAAAATCAATTGCTACTTTTTGGAAGGCCTGAGGCTTATCTGCGTGTAACCAATGTCCAGCCTCAGAAATTATCTTCACACCTGCATTTGGAAACAGTTCAAGTATTTGCGCTTCGTGCTTAGCTTGCACATAAGGCGATAGGTCTCCTTTGACAAAAAGAGTTGGTTTTTCGAAGATGTTACCACCCAAAGGTTTCTCCATAAGCCGACCATAGTTGGCTTCGATTACAGGCAGGTTAAGCCGCCACACAAACCCCAAATCGCCGTCGCGAACCAGGTTAGTCACTATGAATTTTCGGGTAGCCTCATCTTCAATGTAGTCCGCAAGCCCAGCCTCTGCTTCGCTGCGAGACTGAAGTGAAGCCAGATCAAGTGCATTCATCCCAGCCATCACCTGCTCGTGGCCATCTGCTTTGCCTGTGTACAAAACTGGCGCAATATCAACAACCAATAAGCGATCGACCAAATCCGGGTAAGATAATGCCAGCTCCATTGCTACCTTACCGCCCATAGAATGGCCCAAAAGATAGGCGCTAGAGAGGTCAAGAGATCTTAATAACTCTTTTATATCCTCAGCCATCACTTGATAATTGTGTTCTGGCGTATGGGCTGAATCGCCATGATTGCGCAAGTCGACACCAATCACTGAGAATTTCTCGGCAAGCGCCTTACAATGGCCTCCCCAATTACTCTGGCTACCAAAAAGACCATGCAACACAATGAGAGGCTGCCCTTTTTCTGAGTATTTTTTGTAATGTAGTTGCATATTTTTACGTCAGTGATTTCAAGATTTCGAGAACATCACTATCATGAGATTTAGTTTTCACTTTATCCATGATGTGAACGAACTTGCCATCTTT
>Ga0308001_10000331_pt1 | contig 22982 bp, 18 predicted proteins | sample Neamet5_FD_203167 | JGI IMG/M metagenome (GOLD analysis project Ga0308001, IMG submission 203167) | Marine microbial communities from water near the shore, Antarctic Ocean - #5 | ecosystem: Environmental > Aquatic > Marine > Unclassified | place: Southern Ocean | collected 2014-06-04
GAAAAAAAGCCGAGGAACAAGCCGCATCGTGACCGATGCGATTACAATCCAGAACCCGCGCAATCGGGGTGGAAGCACCGGTCACGTATTAGCGAAACGCTCGGTCACGTTCACCGAAATCCGCACCGAGACGCTCATCGCGCATAGGCAGAGCAAACCCATACTCGTACTGACGCACACGAACGCAGGCGTTGCGGCCTTACGGGCACGCCTGAGACGAGCCGGCGTTCCTAACTCCGCATATCGAGTCTCCACCATTGATGGATTCTCGATGCGCCTCATCGCTAAGTTCCCAGCGCGAAGCGGCCATAACCCACAGATCCTACAGCTCCACCAGCCCAACACCGACTACCCGGCAATTCGGCACGCCGCCATGCTGTTACTGCAGGCAGGCCACCTTGCTCAGCCTCTCCGTGCCACTTACGCGCGCTTGCTTGTCGACGAGTACCAAGACTGCAACGTCGTCCAGCACGCCATCGTGTCAGGTTTGGCCCAGGTGCTACCAACCTGCGTGCTCGGTGACCCGATGCAAGCCATCTTCGACTTCCGTGGCAATCGACTAGTGCATTGGGCGAATGAGGTGCAGCCCCTGTTCCCCGCGGCGGGAGAGCTGAGGATACCCTGGCGCTGGCGGCTGGCCGGAGCTGAGAACCTTGGGCAGTGGCTGCTCGCCATACGGCAACAACTTCAAGCTGGCCAGCCGGTGGACCTGCGCACGGCTCCGGCAGAAGTGCGCTGGGTGCAGCTCAACGCCGGGACCGAAGTCCAGCAGCGGCTGGTGGCCGCGAGAACCGAGTCACCCAACGCTCGGGGCAGCATCCTCATCATCGGGGACTCCATCAACGTGCAAGGTCGCCATCAGCTCACGAGCCAGACACCCGGCGCCATGGCCGTCGAAGCCGTCGACCTAAGGGACCTCGTCAACTTCGCCAGGAACTTTAACCTGCAGGGTGCCAATGCTCTGGCACAACTTGCGGAATTTGCTTCAAGCGTGATGACGGGGGTAGGTGCAGCAAACCTGCGAACGCGTGTGGAGTCTCTGCGCACAGGACGTGCCCGAACGCCACCGACCCCGGCCGAGGCCGAGGCCGTCGCATTCGTCGGGGAGCCAACACCGCAGCGAGCACTCCTTGTGCTCAACGCCCTCGCCGAACAGCCGGGGGCACGGGTGTACCGACCGGAAGTTCTGCACTGCTGCCGGTCCGCTATGCAAGCTGTGGCGGGAGGTACAGCCGACTTTCTGAGTGCAGCCATTCAAGCGCGAGAGCGCAATAGACACCTTGCCCGCCCCATCGCAAGACGCTCGGTAGGCAGCACATTACTTCTCAAGGGGCTGGAGGCGGATGTCTCGGTTGTCCTGCATCCTGAGCTTATGACCCCCCAGAATCTATACGTCGCACTGACGAGGGGCGCAAGGCATGTCGTGGTGTGTTCACCAACCCCCATCCTTACGCCCGTGGTAAACGGCTGATCCTTTTGTAGCGCTTACGGGCTTGACCTTGCCATCGTGTCAAGGTCGATGCTGTCCGTGCGGTAACTTGAGCCGCGGACGAAATGAGGTGAAAGACATGTTTAGTCTGAGTGTTGCGGGGATGGGCTGTGGCAGTTGCGTGAGCAAAATCACGAAGGCCATTCAAGCTCTGGATCAGGATGCACGAGTAGAAGTGGATCGAGCGGCCGGCAAGGTCACCGTTGAGAGCACAGAAAGTGCCGAATCGATCCGCGAACTCATCCAGGAGCTTGGCTATTCGGCCCAGGTCAGCGCTTGAGCGCTGACCTGCTATCCTCCCACTAAATCTCCAGTTCTGAGAGCTCTTTTAGCCCTGGGATACTGGTGACCTCGTTGGTCATACCTTCTGAACCATCTCGGCCGCGAAGCCAGTTTGAGTGATTGCCTGGCTCGCGCATTTCCAGCGTGTCATAGGAGTAGCGCTTTCGCTTGAACAGGCTTTTCAATGCGGCGAACTCGTGGCTTTTCTCGTCTTCTATTCCGACGACTTTTCCTACAAGCGCCTCCCAATGACCTACGCCGTCGGCCAGCATCGCCTGGTAAGTCTCTGGGTCCAGCAAGGCTTGCTGTTTGAAATGAATGATGCGGTGTGTCATAGACGCGCTCGGGAGTGGCCAAAGAGAAGTCGCTAGCCTATAGGTTCCGGGTCATTCGTGAATAGTTGCCCTGAGCTTTAGCAAACCTTCGTTGACCCACAATTTCAACCAAGTTGCGGCCTGCAGGGGGGCTTGCTCTCCATGTGTTGCGCTCAATGACTCGCAGAGTTCGGCGAACGATCCACCCTCGACGAAAAACCGCAATGCTGACGCCTCTTCTGGCTCCAGGCTTCGGTACTGGCATACGAGGTTATGACGCCAGACCAGACAGTCTCGATTCCCGGCTGGTTGGGTGGCAACGGGAAGCAGATCCCCAGACTTGGCAGCCTTCCACAGCGCCAGGGTGTTGTACTGCAATCGCAGCCATCTGGCAGATGGAGTCAGGGAAACCCTGAATGAAACCCAGTCTTCAGCCGAAAACTCACTGATGGCCTGCAGTGAAAGCGCTTCGACGTCCTGCGCATCGAAAGCCAGTGTAAAAGCCCACTCAAGCTCCGCGAGTTCGCGAATCGGTGAAAGTTGAGGTTCCGCAATGTAGCTGCCAATAAACTCGGGCAGCTTCTCACCAAGCCAGCGAATGCTGAAATGCCGTGGTGGCCAGGCGGTGAAATAGGCCAGTGCGAGTTGCTCGAACGACTCTTCTCCCAGCCATTGCTGCAGCGCCGGGAAATCCTCGCGCAGCACCGCCAGCAGGCGCGAGCGATAGGCGTTATGGTAGATCCGCAGGCCTTCGAGGGCACTCAGCGCAGTGCAACCCCGGACTTGCTCCAAAAGCTCGTTGGAGGGCAGGGCACCATCTGTCAGGTAAGTTTCAAATGCAGTCTGTAAGGCGCTCAGGCTCAAAGGGTTGCCCTCGATATCACGCCATTGGCGATAGCTCGGGCATGCTCCAACTCGGATAACAGATCCTCGAACGGTGGAAAATGATCATCCCGCTCGATCAACGTCGACGTTGGGCCCAAGTAGCTCAAAGTCTTGCTGTAGAGAGACCAAACCGGATCAGCGATGGGCTGGTCATGGGTGTCGATGAGGTACTGCCCGTAATCGCTGTGCCCGGCCAGGTGAATTTGCCGAATCCGCTCGTGCGGCAATTCCATGATGAACTGCCAAGGGTCGAAACCCTGGTTGCGCGAACTGACGTAGACGTTGTTCACGTCGAGAAGCAGCTCGCACCCGGTCAGGTAACTGAGCTCCGAGAGGAACTGAGACTCGCTCATGCTGGATGTTGTCCACTGCACGTAGGAGGAAACGTTCTCCAGCACGATGGGACGTTCCAAAACATCCTGCACCAAGCGCACCCGGGCCGCGACATGCAGCAGGCTCTCCTGGGTAAACGGCAGCGGTAGCAGATCGTGAAGTTGATGGGCGTTGCCTCGACTCCAGCACAGGTGATCAGACACCCACTGAGGCTGCACCCGATCCGCCAGCTGCTTGAGCTGTCGTAGGTAGTCTATGTCCAAGGCATGTGAGCCGCCAATCGAAAGAGATACTCCGTGCATCACCAGGGGGTAGTGCTCGCCGATCGCATCAAGGAAGTAGAGAGCCTTGCCGCCCTCCACCAGGTAATTCTCGGAAATGATCTCGAACCAGTCGACCGCAGGCCGTTCCTCCAGGATCTGCCGGTAATACTCGTTACGAAGGCCAAGACCGAAACCCAGAGTTTTGCGCTTACTCATTCGAGACTCCAGCAGGGGAGTGGCATGCACTCCCCTGAACCGCCTTATTCGCTGGTTTTGCCACCGGCTTCGTCACATTTGGTCTGGGTCATCAACTTGAACCCTTGGCCTTTGCATTCGCCTTGGCCTTTGCAGTCGTTTTTCGCGGTCATGCAGTCGTTCTGCCCTTTGCAACCATTGATCCCGAAGCACTTCACTTCTGCTGCTTTGGTTTCCTGAGCAGCCTGGACGGGCAGGGTGGAGAACAGGCTGGCGGCCACCAGAGCCAAGGCGGCACCGGTAGCTACGTTGGATTTGTTCGACATAGTGGCTATCTCTCTTGATTGTTTGATGGTCGCGATCCGTCGGTGCGAATGAACGAGTTAGCTCAGGCATTGCTACCGATCAGGCCCATGGAATCCGCAAGGCTGCGCGGGCAGGAAGACAGTACCGAGCCTTAAGGAGGGCCTACAAGAAAGAAATAGCAAACTGACAGAACTGTAATGTTCGGCTCAGGTTGCTGACAGGCCCTATTAGTTAATGTGACATCGAGCCTAAAGCTCGGCCTCTGCAGTTGCAGGGACCACTTAACTTACGAGGAATACCCAAAATGAAATCGATCAAAGCTCTGCTTGTAGTTACTGCTCTGAGCATCTCCAGCTTGGCAATGGCTGAAGGTGGTGCTGACCGAACCTTCGCGCGCATGGAGCAGGCACGCCAGACGTCTCTGGAGGCCTACCGGGTGGCCCAGCAGCAGAAAGTTGAGGCTCCTGTAGCCAGCAGTCCAACCGAGCAAGCAGAGCACGCCAACTGCTGAAGTCATCTGCCTTACAGAAATGTAATCACCCGGATGGTTGGGATATGGCAGTATCATACTGCTCATCGTCGGTAAGGCTTGTGCAATGCACCGACGTGGAAAGTTGAGGGGTAAATCCCCGACATTGAAGCAGCCATGAACCCGAGACCGGGCACACCATCACCGGCTCATTTGACGGATTGGACAAAACGGCATGCAAAGCAAAACCACAAGGCGCACCTTCGTCAAAGGCCTGGCAGCCACCGGTATTATCGGCGGACTTGGCCTGTGGCGCACGCCGGTCTGGGCGGTGAACAGCCCCGGCCAGCCCAACGTACTGACTGGTAACGAATTCGACCTATTCATCGGTGAAACCCCGGTGAACATCACCGGCGCAGCGCGCACGGCCATGACCATCAACGGCTCGCTCCCTGGGCCGATTCTTCGTTGGCGCGAAGGCGATACCGTCACATTGCGCGTGCGCAACCGCCTCAAGGAGGACACCTCCATCCATTGGCACGGCATCATCCTGCCGGCGAACATGGATGGTGTTCCTGGCCTGAGCTTCCATGGCATCGCCCCTGATGGCATGTATGAGTACAAGTTCAAGGTCAACCAGAACGGCACCTACTGGTATCACAGCCACTCGGGGCTCCAGGAGCAGCTCGGCGTATACGGTGCGCTGGTCATCGATGCCAAGGAGCCCGAGCCCTTCAGTTACGACCGTGATTACGTCGTGTTGCTGAGCGACTGGACGGATGAAAATCCAGCGCGGGTACTGGCCAAGCTCAAGAAACAGTCGGACTACTACAACCAGCACAAACGCACCGTTGGTGACTTCATCGATGACGTAAGCGAGATGGGTTGGTCCGCCGCCGTAGCCGATCGCAAGATGTGGGCCGAGATGAAGATGAGCCCGACGGATCTCGCTGACGTCAGTGGCTACACCTACACCTACCTGATGAATGGCCAGGCACCTGATGGCAACTGGACCGGCATATTCAAACCAGGCGAAAAGATCCGCCTGCGGTTCATTAATGCCTCGGCTATGACCTATTTCGATGTGCGCATCCCAGGCCTGAAGATGACTGTGGTTGCGGCCGATGGTCTGCACGTCAAACCGGTCAGCGTCGACGAGTTCCGTATCGCCGTGGCCGAGACCTACGACGTGATCATCGAACCAGACAGCGAACAGGCCTATACCGTGTTTGCCCAATCCATGGACCGCACTGGCTATGCGCGCGGCACCCTTGCGGTACAGGAAGGGTTGAGTGCACCGGTACCAAGCCCTGACCCGCGTCCGCTGATTGCCATGGGCGACATGGGTATGGATCACGGCAGCATGGGCGGTATGGATCACGGGAACATGGCCGGAATGGACCACGGCAGTATGGCGGGCATGGATCATGGGAGCATGCAGGGTGGCATGGCCGGCATGGATCACAGCCAGATGGCTGGAATGGATCATTCGGGCATGGCAGGCATGGCAGGCATGGCAGGTGCCATGCAGGCACACCCAGCCTCAGAGACCAACAACCCGCTGGTCGATATGCAGACCATGACGCCGACGCACAAGCTGGACGACCCAGGTATCGGCCTGCGTGATAACGGCCGGCGCGTGCTGACGTACTCTGACCTGCGCAGCACCTTCCTCGACCCGGATGGTCGCGAACCAAGTCGCACCATCGAGCTGCACCTCACCGGGCATATGGAGAAATTCTCCTGGTCCTTCGATGGAATCAAGTCCTCTGACGCCGAGCCTCTGCGCCTCAAGTACGGCGAGCGTGTTCGCATCACGCTGGTCAACGACACCATGATGGCTCACCCGATCCATCTTCATGGCATGTGGAGTGATCTGGAGGATGCGAACGGCAATTTCCTGGTGCGTAAACACACCATCGACATGCCGCCAGGTTCCAAGCGCAGCTTTCGGGTGACTGCCGATGCGTTGGGTCGTTGGGCCTTTCACTGCCACCTGTTGCTCCACATGGAAATGGGCATGTTCCGTGAAGTCCGTGTGGATGAGTAAAGGAGATTTCTGATGAGTACTTTTATGAAGCGTAATGCCCTGTTTGGCAGCGCAGCGATGTTCAGTCTTTTGGCTGTTCTGCACGCGCCGACGTCATTGGCAGGTGAGGGGCACAGCGAGCACGAACAACATGCTGCCGAGTCGGCTGCGCCCGACGCCAGTGACAAGCCTGCAGATCAATCGAAAGGCAAGGCCGCTGGCCAGCAGATGGATCATGGCGCCATGGATCATGAGGGTATGAACCATGACGATATGGGGCACGAGAAGATGATGGATAAGCATGGCGGCACCGAAGCCGAAGCAGGTTCGAACCATGTCCACTAGGTTTTCACGCCCGTCCCTCATAGCGCTGGCCGTGTCGCTGAGTGCACTCAGCGGCGGCGTTACCCAGGCTGCGGAAGAAATGGATCATTCGGCAATGGGGCACGGCTCCATGTCGATGGACCACAGCCAGATGGGCCACGGTTCCGCCAAAGCGCCGATGGAGGGCATGGATCACAGCAAGATGGACCATGGTGCCATGCAGGGTGCTTCGGGCAGCATGGATCATAGCCAGATGGGCCACGGCCAGAGCCAAGAGAAGGCCCAGGCTATGGATCACAGCAAGATGGGGCATGGCGCCATGCAAGGACAGATGGAGGGCATGGATCATTCAAAGATGAACCATGGCTCCGCTGAAGCCCCGAGAACCACCAGCCGTACGCCGATTCCCGTTCTGACGGATGCTGATCGCCAAGCGGCTTTCCCGCCATTACCTGGCCACAAGGTTCACGACAGCGCCATCAACAGTTTTTTCCTGCTCGATCAGCTCGAATACCAGGACGCAGATGAGGGCAGCACCCTGGCCTGGGATGCGTCGGGCTGGGTAGGCGGTGATATCAACCGGGTCTGGTTCCGCTCCGAAGGCGAGCGTACCAACGGCGTGACCGAGGATGCTGAATTACAGCTGCTGTACGGCCGCTCGATCGGCCCTTGGTGGGATGTCGTCGCGGGCGTTCGCCAGGACTTCAAACCGGAGTCGCCGCAGACTTGGGCCGCCTTCGGTATCCAGGGCCTGGCGCTTTACGCCTTTGAGGCCGAAGCCACGGCCTTCGTCGGCGAGAATGGCCAAACTGCTGCCCGACTGGAGGGCGAGTACGACATTCTGCTGACCAACCGGCTGATTCTCCAGCCAGCTGCCGAAATGAACTTCTACGGCAAGAACGATCCTGAGCGAGGTGTGGGGTCTGGGTTGGCCAATACCGAGCTCGGCTTGCGTCTGCGTTACGAGATTGTCAGGCAGTTTGCCCCCTATATCGGGGTTTCCTGGAGCCGCTCCTATGGCAACACGGCAGACATGGTGCGCGACGAGGGCGGTGATGTAGACGAGGCGCGTTTTGTCGCCGGTATCCGGATGTGGTTTTGAGAACCTGACATGAAAAGAACAATTAAAACTTTGGTGGCGGCCGGCGTGGTCGGTAGCACAGCTGTCCTGGCCGGCGCCTACTTTGGCGTGGTCAACGTGGGGGCCGATGATCCCCATTTTCCTGCAGTGTATGCGTTTCTCACGATGGCCCGTGACCGCTCTATCGAAGTCCGTTCGCGGGACATCGAGGTTCCCAACCTGGATGATCAAGCTCTTATTCGCGCCGGTGCGGGCAACTACAACTCCATGTGTATCGGCTGTCATTTGGCGCCAGGTGTGGCGGAGACCGAGCTAAGCCAATCGCTTTATCCTGCGCCCCCCAACCTCGCCAAGATCGGTGTCGATGGCAATCCGTCAGCAGCGTTCTGGGTGATCAAGCATGGCATCAAGGCAACGGGTATGCCTGCGTGGGGCAAGAGCATGGGAGACGAGTACATCTGGGGCATGGTTGCCTTCCTCAACCAACTGCCGACGATGGATGCCAAGCAATACCAAACACTCGTCGCATCCAGTGGCGGCCATCAGCACGGTGGTGGGGAAACGCAGATGCATAACCAAGAAGGACAGCACGGCGACAACAAGCCTGGCCATCATGACAATAGTGGCGGTGGCGATGACCATCATGGATCAGGTGATGCTGGAGAGCCTGGTCATCACGATGCCGCGGCTACGGATAGTGAGGGTGGCTCCGCACCTAAGGCAGGTCACCATTCGGATATGAGTGGCGATGACCACCATGCTGGGGATGAGGCGTCGTCCAACGGAGGTGATCATCACGCCGAGCAGGCTCCGAACGCCTCGCCCAAGACCCACACCCACGCCGATGGCAAAGAGCACGTACATGAAAGCTAAATATCTGGCCTTACTGGCCGCTCTCTCCGTCACGTCTGCGGTTCAAGCAGCTGATGCCCTGACGATTGATGCCCATCGTGATGCCAATTGCGGATGTTGCAAGAAGTGGATTTCACACCTCGAAGCGAATGGCTTCAAAGTCGTCGACCATGTTGAAAGCAACATGACAGCAGTGAAGCAAAGACTGGGCGTCGCGCCACGGTTAGCGTCTTGCCACACCGCGGTGATTGACGGCAAGTTCGTCGAAGGTCATGTGCCGGCGGCTCAGGTCATCGAACTCACCAAGCGCGATGATCTGCTGGGCATCGCTGTTCCCGGGATGCCGGCGGGCTCCCCCGGCATGGAAGTCGATGGCGTACAGCATGCCTACCAGGTCATTGGCTTGACCAAGACGGGTTCTGATCAGGTCGTTGCAGAATATCCCGCCCAGTAGTACTGCCTGCCAGCACGGCCGCTTGTGTGTAGTGGCCGACTCATTTTCATACGTCCTCTAACCTAAGTAAAAAAGGCGCCCTAGGGCGCCAAGGGCTGTCTCCAAACCAAAGGAGCACTACGAGGGGACAGCAGGACCAAGGAGCGAGCGGGCAATCAACCCGCCCGCTTGCCAGGGTTAGAGAACTTCCAGTGGGTACTCGACAATCAGGCGGACTTCATCCAGATCCGACTCGTAATCGGTCGCGCGAGTGGTCATTTGGCGAACACGGAAAGACATATCCTTCAGTGATCCAGTCTGCACAACGTACTTGGCCTCGATGTCCCGCTCCCAGCGCTTCTGGTTGGTCAACGGATCGCCGTTGTCATCACGGCGCATATAGACTTCGTTGGCGTTGCTGTAGTCGGCATCCCAGCCCTGGACATATCGAGTCATGAAGCTCAATCCAGGCACACCGAAAGGCTCCATATCCAGTTCATAGTGCACTTGCCATGACTTCTCCTTCGGCGAGTTGAAGTCGCTGTACTGGGAGGAGTTGTCGAGGTAGATGGAGTCCGATTGGCGCAAGTAGTCGAAGTCATCATCGCCATTGTTGCGCTGGAGACCCACCAGCACTGTGTGAGCGCCGAATTGGATGCCGACCTTGCCGCTCCAGATGTTGTTATCGAAGCTCCCGAGGAGCTGCTTCCCTTCATCGACCGCCTTGTAGTAGTTCAGCCCGCCGATCAAGGCGACATCGTCCGCAAGCGGGTAGCTCAGCGTGGTGCCCGCGTAATATTGATTCCAGGCATCCTTGAGGCGGCTGGTGTAGAGACTAAAGCCGACGTTGTCATTAAGCGTGTAATCACCACCGAAATAGGCGATCCATGGCGAGTCCACTTCGCCCGCGTAGAAGGTAGCGAAGCCGTCGCGCATGCTGCTGGTATTGGGTTGGCTCATCGAGTGGAGGCGACCGCCCTGAAGCGACAGTCCTTCCACGCTGCTGTTGACCACGGTGACACCTCGAAAACTCTCCGGTAAAAGCCGTGCATCACCGTATTGGACGACCGGGCTGACGGGAAAGACGTCGCCTACCTTGATCTCGGTATCCATGAACCGAGCTTTCACCGCGCCACCCAGTTTGGAGTAGTTATCCTCAGCCTGCCCGAGGCTGTTGTAAGGCAGCACATCGACTGTGCCGCCGGCTCCTGAACGGCCGTCGCCAGTGTCAAGTTTAAGTCCTAGCATGGCAAAGGCATCGACACCGAAGCCTATGGTGCCCTCGGTGAAACCAGACTCGAATCGGCCTATCACACCATGCGCCCACTCTTCCGAATAGCCATTACCCGAGCTGCTGGACTGGCCTTTACGGAAATCGCGGTTGAAGTAGAGGTTTCGATTGAGGATGGTCAGGCTGCTGCCTTCGATAAATCCCTCGCCTTTCTCGCCGGCGGCCATTGCAGCTTGCCCGGCACTGACGCTCAGAGCGAGCAGAGAAAGTCCTAACAGGGTCCTGTTATTCATAAATGCTCCTGATGTTATTGGCAGTTGTCATTGTGTGGTCGCATATATGCGCCAAGCGCGCCGGGCATAGCCAAGCGCGCCTCGGCCATATTACCACATGCCAAATAACGTCAGGGTGACTTGGAAATTACATTTCAGTCAGCGCGATGTCATTTATCTAGTTTTGATTAAGGCAACCTGTCCCGGCTGCCCGGTATTCAAGAATATTCAGATCGCCGTTGGAGTCCTCGTAGGTCATCTGGGCTGGCATCACATTGCAGCTAGAGTCCGTTGAGGTAATGGCCACGACCCTGGCGATATCGAGCTTCATGCCGTAGCGGTAATGAATAACTTCAGGCGGATTCTTTCCGTTAGCGGCAGCATACTCTTGCATGGCCTGCTCATTGGCCTGAATCATCCGACCATAAACACGATCAGCGCTGCCTTCTGCCAGAGTGGCAGAGGAAACAACCATAGCGGCAAGGGCTGCAATAACTTTGAGGCTTTTCATGTTTAATCACTCCTTCAAGGTGATGATTAAAATATATCCGCTCAACCTGTCATAAAAATGAAGTCAAAGTTACATCGCTGTAATGCTTCCTGCCGCGTTACCCGGGCGAGTCAGCTTGGCGCGTGGCTTGCCCGGGTTTGTAAAGCTATAGCTCCTGCGGTGCGCGAACCTTCTGTGTACGCTGCCTTCGCATCAGCCAGTACGCGGCCGGCAAAACCAACATGGACATCAGCGGCGCGGTAATCATGCCGCCGACCATGGGCGCGGCGATGCGCTTCATCACCTCAGATCCGGCACCTCCGCCCCAGAGGATTGGCAACAGGCCGGCGATGATCACGGCCACCGTCATCACCTTGGGCCGCACACGCAGCACCGCGCCTTCACGAATTGCCTCCAGTAGGGCCGGATCACCGCTGCGCCCGGTATCCACACGCGCATGCCAGGCGTTCTTCAGGTACAGCAGCATGATCACCCCAAATTCCGCCGAGACGCCGGCCAAGGCGATAAAGCCGACCCCAGTGGCAACCGACAGGTTGAAGCCGAACCAGTAGAGCAGCCAGATGCCGCCCGATAGGGCGAAGGGCAGGGTTGCCATGATCAGTAGGGCCTCACCGAAGCGGCTGAAGGTCAGGTAAAGCAGCACGAAGATGATCAACAAGGTCGCCGGTACCACCCAGGCCAGCCGTGCATTGGCGCGCTCGAGGAATTCGAACTGACCGGAGTAGGAGACGGTCATGCCAGCATCGAGTTGTACCTGCTCAGCTACGCGTTGCTGCAACTCGCGCACGGTCGATGCCAGGTCGCGCCCACGGACATCGACATAGACCCAACCGGACAGACGCCCGTTCTCGCTGCGCAGCATTGGCGGTCCTTCGGTCAGACTAACCTGGGCGACGGTGCCCAAGGTGATCTGCTGGCCGGCTTGCGTGAGGATCGGCATACGCCGTAGTGCCTGCGGACTGTCTCGCCACTCCTTGGGATAGCGCAGGTTGATCGGGAAGCGGGCCAGTCCTTCAACCGTCTCACCAATATTGCTGCCGCCGATGGCGCCCGATACCACCGCCTGCACATCGGCGATGCTCAGGCCATAGCGCGCCGCGGCCAGTCGATCGATCTGGATGTCCACGTAACGGCCGCCAGTAAGGCGTTCTGCCAAGGCCGAACTCACCCCAGGCACCTCTTTGGCCACGGCCTCGATATCGCGCGTTATGCGCTCGATGTCGACCAAGGAGGTTCCGGACACTTTCACCCCAATGGGGCTCTTGATCCCCGTCGCCAGCATGTCGATGCGGTTGCGGATGGGCGGCACCCAGATATTGGACAGCCCCGGAACTTTTACCGCGCGATCCAGTTCCTCGATCAGCTTTTCGGGTGTCATCCCCGCGCGCCATTGATCGCGTGGTTTGAACTGCACCGTGGTCTCGAACATTTCCAGCGGTGCTGGATCGGTGGCGGTCTCTGCTCGCCCGGCCTTGCCGAATACCCGTGCCACTTCGGGCACCGTGAGGATCATCCGGTTGGTTTGCTGCAGCAGCTGGGTGGCCTTGCTGGCCGGCAAGCCGGGCAGGGCTGATGGCATGTACAACAGGTCGCCCTCGTCCATCGGCGGTAGAAACTCTCCTCCGAGTCTGCTGAGGGGCCAGAGACTGGACAAAAACACTAGCAAGGCCAGCGCTAGGGTCACCTTAGGCCAAGCCAGCACCCACTCCAGCACCGGCCGGTATGCACCGATCAGCCAACGATTCAAGGGGTTCTGTTGTTCGCTGGGGATATGCCCGCGAATCCAGTAGCCCATCAGCACCGGTACCAAGGTGACCGAGAGTCCGGCGGCAGCCGCCATGGCATAGGTCTTGGTGAAGGCCAGCGGGCCGAACAGGCGGCCTTCCTGGGCCTCCAGGGTGAAGACCGGGAGGAAGGACAGGGTGATGATCAGCAGGCTGAAGAACAGCGCCGGCCCGACCTCGACCGCGGCTTCGCCGATCACCCGCCAGTGCGCCTCGCCCTGTAGCTGCTCACCAGGGTGTCGAGCCTTCCAGGTTTCGATGTGCTTGTGCGCGTTCTCGATCATCACCACGGCGGCGTCGACCATGGCGCCGATGGCGATGGCGATCCCGCCGAGCGACATAATGTTGGCATTGACGCCCTGGTAGCGCATGACGATGAAGGCCATGAGGATGCCCAGGGGCAGGGTGATGATCGCGACCAGCGACGAGCGCAAGTGCCAGAGGAAGAGCAGGCAAACCAAGGCCACCACCACGAACTCTTCCAGCAGCTTGTAGCTGAGGTTATCGATGGCGCGGTCGATCAGTTGCGAGCGGTCATAGGTGGTGACCACCTCGACGCCGGCCGGCAGGCTGCCCTTCAGGCTGTCCAGCTTGGTCTTCACCGCGGCGATGGTATCGCGGGCATTCTTTCCGGAGCGCAAGATGACCACGCCACCTACAACTTCACCCTGGCCATCCAGCTCGGCAATGCCACGACGCATCTCTGGCCCCAACTGAATGGTGGCCACCTGACCCAGCAGCACCGGAACTCCGCTGGCCGAAGCCCGCAGCGGCACATTGCGGAAATCCGCCAGGCTCTCTAGATAGCCTGAAGCCCGGACCATGTACTCGCGCTCTGCCAGCTCCAGGATGGCGCCGCCGGTTTCCTGATTGGCGCTCTTCAGCGCCGCTTCGACCTCCTGCTGAGTTACCCCATAAGCCACCAGCTTCTGGGGATCGAGCAGCACTTGGTATTGCTTGACCATGCCGCCGAGGGTGGCCACTTCGGCTACGTTGGGCAGGCTCTTGAGTTCGTACTTAAGGAACCAGTCCTGCAGTGCCCGCAGCTGGGCAAGATCATGCTGGCCGCTGCGGTCGACCAAGGCGTACTGGTAGATCCAGCCCACGCCGGTGGCATCCGGCCCAAGGGTGGTGGTAACACCCTCGGGCAGGCGTTCCTGCGCCTGGTTGAGGTACTCCAGCACCCGCGAGCGTGCCCAGTAGAGGTCGGTATCGTCCTCGAACAGCACATAAACGAAGGAGTCGCCGAAGAACGAGTAGCCGCGCACTGTCTTCGCCCCCGGCACCGAGAGCATGGTGGTGGCCAGCGGGTAGGTCACCTGGTTCTCGACAATCTGCGGTGCCTGCCCGGGGAAGCTTGTGCGGATGATGACCTGGGTATCGGACAGGTCCGGCAGTGCATCCAACGGCGTGTTGCGCAGCGACCAGATGCCCAGGGCGGTGATGAACAGGGTCGCCAGCAGTACCAGGAAGCGATTGCCGATAGACCAGTGGATCAGACGTGCGATCATGGCTGGTCTCCTTCCTTGCTGAGCTGCTCGATCATCAGGCCGGAGTTTTTCTGGCGGGCGCCGATACGTACGTGATCCCCTGGCTTAAGTCCCACAGCTACTTCTGAGCTGACCAATGGAAAAGCCATGGTCATACCTGGCATATTCAGGCTCTCGAAGGGCCCGTGCTCCAGGGTGACTGACTCCGCGTCCAGAGCACGAATCACACCATGGGCCTCATGTAGTTCCTTCTTATTGTCCTGCTCGGCATGGCTGGCCATGACACCCTGTAGGCTGGCCTCCGAATCGATGAGGAACTGGCCGGAGGTAACGACCGCCTGACCCTCCTCAAGACCGGACAACACCTCCAGACGCCCATCAGCCTCGCGGCCCAAGGTGATTTCCTGGGGGCGGTAGCGTCCGTCGCCTTCGGCCAGCATCACCAATGCACGCTTGCCGGTGCGAATCACGGCTTCACTCGGCACAAGAAGTGTGGATTGTTCGACGGCACTGTTCAGGCGTACGGCGGCGAACATGCCGGGGCGCAACTTACCGGCAGGGTTGGGTAGCTCGCTGCGTACCGTGAGCGTGCGCGTTTGCGGGTCGGCACTCGGCAACAAAGCGATGACGCGGCCCTGCAGCGGTTGCCCGGGGAAGGCGGTCAGGGTGGCGCGGATCTCGTCCCCGACCTGGATACTTCCGGCCATGGCCTCGGGTATCGCCGCATCGAGCCAGACACTGGATAGCCCGTTAATCAACGCCAGATCCTGCCCGGCTTCGACGGTCATCCCGGCGCGTACCTGCAAGGCTTGGAGCTCGCCGCTGATAGGTGTGGTGAGGGTTTGCACCGCCCGTGGTTTGCCGCTGCGGCGGACCTGCTCGATCAACGTTTGAGGCATGCCAAGCAGGCGCAGGCGCTCTTGGGCCGCACTTATCAAGCGAGTGTCAGCGGTACGCAGTACCGCCAGGAACTCCAACTGCGCGGCGGACCATTCGGGAATCAGCAGGTCGACCAGGGGGGCTCCGGCAGGCAGCACATCGCCCGGGGCGCGACCGTAAACCCGCTCGACGAATCCGCCGGCGCGGGCCTGGAGGTTCGCCACTTCTCGCTGGTTATAGGCCAGGGAACCCACCGCCTCGATATCCGAGGGCAGTACACCTCGGATCACCATCGAGGTTCGCATTCCGAGGTTCTGCACGGCTTGAGCGGGGATGCTCAGGACAGACGGATCCTGCTCGGATCCTGCGTATTTAGGGACAAGTTCCATATCCATGAAAGGTGACTTGCCCGGTTTATCGAAGCGCTGCTCAGGCTGCATAGGGTCGTACCAATAGAGCACCTTGCGCTCGTCCGTCGGTGCGGAGCTAGGCAGTAGCTCGTGTTTGGCTTGCCGCTGGGCCAGCCAGTAGCCACCGCCCGCCGCGCCAATGCCCACGGTCAGCACGGCGACCGCAAAACCAAATGTCGATATCTTCATTTCAGGCCCTCCACATAGGCGTAGTACAAGCTCGCGGAGAGCTGGCTCAGCTTGCGCTGCTGTTCGATCTGTCGCAGCTGAGCCTCGATCAGCTCGCGCTGGGCGGTGATGACGGATGCCAGCTGACTGTTACCGGCTTGGTAGGCGGCTAGTTCGAGATCGGCCCGTTTGCTTGCAAGCGGGATCAAGGTTTTTTCGGTGCGTGACAAGGTCCTGCGCAGTTGCTCAAGCTCGGCAATACCGCCTTCAAGCTCAGCCTGATGGGCGCGCAGTAACGCCTCCTGCTCGGCTTCCATCTGCGACACGCTGTGCTGCCTGGCATTGATCTTGGGCCCCTGACGTGTGCCTACGAACAACGGCAGGTCGAAGGTGAATTGCACCATCACCATATCGCCGAACTGGTTGTCGCGATTGTTGTAGGCAAACTCTACGCCCCAGTCAGGTGTCTTCTCGGCTACAGCCTCATTCAACTCTGCGCTGGCCTCGCCAACCCGGGCAGATGCGGCACGCAAGTCGGGATGCTGAGCCAATCGGTGCTGCAGATGGGGGGCGTCCAAGCTCAGGCTAGGGGCATCTCCCGCCAGAAGCTGATCGGCTTCGTTGCCTATCCAGCGGCGCAGCTTGGCCCGAGCAATCGCCACGTCGCGATTCAGTTCATCCCGCCGATCTTGCAAAGCCAAAGCCTCCTGGTCGGCCTGCAGCAGTTCGCTAGGCTGAGCGCTGCCGCCGGCGATCAGCGATTGCACCGTCGAGCGGAGCAGCTCGATCTGGCGGTCCAGTTGATCGAAGAGGCCAACACTGTGCTCGGCGTAGTACACATCCAGCCAGCTCAATGCCGTCTGGCGTTTGACCTCAAGCTGCATGGCACGCTGCTCGGCTTCGGCCCGGACAACGGAGGCCTCGGCCAACTGGCGGCGGGCCTGGCGTTTGTCACCATTGGGAACCTCTTGCATGAGCCCAATGCGGCGCATGGTCATCGAATCCCGATTCAGGGTGTAACGATCAGGCCCTTCGATGGGCAGGTTATCGATGCCGAGAATCAGCTTGGGATCGGGCAGGGCGTCTGCGGGACCTACGGCCTGCTGTGCCGAGGCGACCTGTGCTTGTCGTACCAGGTTCTCAGGTGCGCGCTGTTCGGCGAGCGCCTGTGCTCGTTCGAAGGTTAGGGGCTGCGCCTGCGCGGCAACCCAGGGAACTGCCCAGAATGCGGCAGCTAACACACCGAGATAGCCACGGTGTGGGAAAAGGAAAGCGGGCATGCTTTCGCCTCCAATGCGATTGATCGAGGTCGCCACCAAAAGCGTGGTCGCGACGATGCGCCTGGTTTAAAGGCGCGAAGATCACTGCATTAGACGAAACGAGGAGGGCGCCAGAGTCCTGCGGGCTCTCTCTTAATCACCGACTGGGTCAGCAATATCTCGGGGCGTGAGGGAAGAGGGGATATGCTCTTGATAACGGTGGTCTGGAGAAGTCCTCCGGTCTTGCATTCCTGGCCGGATTTGCAGGGGGACTTACTGGCCACCCCATCAGACTTATCCATTTGCTCGCAGCACGGAGCATCGGCCATTGCATGGCCCTGATGATCGGCGCTCTGCATCGGGCAAGGCTGTGCCGGCATGCTGAAAGCCATACCGCCGAAGGTCGGCAGCACGAGACTAGCAATCATTACCAGGATCAATCCAATTCGACGCACAGCAATTCACCAGGCGGGCGATAGGGCGACGATAGCAGATTGCCCCGAGGCATGAACGCTCCTTTTGGCAATAGTGTTGATTTGGATCAAATAGAGTGTCATGCAGGGTATCAATCGGGCTCAACTGGTAGCTCCGTTTAACCGGATTTCTCAAGCTCGTAGGGTTCGCACCACCCGCTAGGCGCGCTAGCACAAGACCGGCCTCGCTAGCCGTTCAGTCGAGCCCCAAGTAGGAATTGGGGGCCTGGTCAAACATACTGTTGCTTAGGCGAGATGCAGGGGCTGCCTGCTTCGAGCAGGCCCAATCAGGCACCAAAAGCGAATTCTATAATCGCTCTATAATCACTTTATAATCGACTATAAACCAGTCTAGTCTGACATCTAATTTAACAAAGGAGGTCGTTTCGCCCGGTGTTGCTTTCTCGGCATAGTCGTAAATAGCATCATTGCTGGTTATTCGGAGATTCGTGACTGAAGCTGCTGTTGCAGCGCAAACGACCCTCCCTGTTGCAAATTTTTTGTAACAGATAAATTGCACCAATTACCGCTGTGCCTAGGGCACCTAGCTTTTAGTCAATTTTTACGGGGTGTGGCGATCCCGGCTCGGTGGACCGACCTAAAGCTGCGAACTACCAAAGTCCGCAATCGGCCGATTCTGTTGAAAAAGTCCCGCCGCGGTTTTTGCCGGCGAAAGAGCGTGAGCGACGTTGAAATCTGGCTCGGTCAGAAGGCGAAGCTGTCCTGGTTTTTACGTAGCAACGCTGAAATCGAGCGCTTTTCAAGCAGCCGGGAAGAGGCCCTCTCAGAAACCGACTTTTTCAACAGAATCGGCCAAGAGCGGTCAGTCAGTTTAATAAATAAATTTGTCCCTTTTTTCCTCCCCTTTTCCCCACCCTCTGTAGTTGTTGTTCGCCAATGCCCGCCTAGAGCGTGCGCTCAGCTCAGTGTCGAACGAGTAGAAGCCGAGGGTGTTGGCGGTCTCCAGCAGCCGACTGATCTCGGTCTGCTGGAAATCATCGACAGACGCACATTCTAGCTGGGGGCGATCTGGTTCGTTGGCCATGGTGCTCGGAGCCGGCCAAGGAAGCTTTTGGGTCATTGCTGACGATTCCGTTTCGGTTTGCTGTGTCATATCAAGCTGGTTCGACTGCTGGGTCTGATCGCTCATCCTGTCTCCCTACATCAGGTTTCTGCTCGCGCAGGCTTCTCCCTGCGTCAGGTGATGTGTTCTCAAAGGCCTAGACCTGCATGGGTGTTGTTGGACGAAAAACCCTACAACCAAAGGGGCTCTCCGAGTCGTTTTGGTGTATTTTTATGGCAGTTCGCCATCTATGAGGCATGTCATCGTCTTGCGCTGTTTGGTAGGCGCATCACTACATATGGTGATTTAAGGGCTGGCGTCATCTGCGATGTAATAGCTTGGTAATAGGTAATTGGGCTCCAGATACATTGCCTGCACACGGGAATGGCATAAAAGGACTTCTATGCGGTTGATCAATTTCCATACTGAACACCCTGCAAGTCAGGACGTGTTCCCCGGTGGTAGCCATGACAAGGTGGCGAGCGCAATCCACGCTCATTTGCTGAGTGACTGCCCCTCAAAGGTTGTAGGCCTAGATGGGGAGTTTGGCTCCGGTAAAAGCTCCATTCTGAGCATGCTCAAGACAAAGCTGACAGTTGCTGACGCTGATTACAGGGTATGGTTTTTCGACTGCGAGCAGAATTATCAAGGGTCGGCAAAGAGCAACTTTATCGAGCTTTTCACCGATGAGGTGCTTAAAGAGGTCCCTCATGGCAGCAGGGATGCGGAGACCCTGAAAGCTTCTCGCGATCGAGCCCTCGGGCGCTTGTTCGAGTACAACAAACGAACAACGAGTCGGGTCAGTGCTTGGGCGCTGGCACTGATCGGCAGTCTTTTTTTTGCTGCCACCTCTTTCCGGGAGCTTTTTGCACTTTCGCGTAGTTCCCATACGGCCATCACTGGGACGTCGCCCGAAGCCGCTGCGCTCACCAATACTTTGCAAGACCCATTTTGGTGGCTGATTGCTGTACACCTTTTTTCCCTTCTGAGCCCTTTCCTGATCCTAGGGGCTGCCAAGCTTTACCATAGAAATGTTCGTATCGGGGGCCAAAAATGGAGCCTTCTGAGCCTATTTAAAGGCTCGAGTGACGATCATATTGAAGAGAAGATTGAGATTGGTAAGGAGGTGACGCCCCTTGATCTCAAGAAGACGCTCTTCGAACAGTTGAAGGTGGTTGAAGACAGGCGTTTTGTCATAATCCTAGACAACATTGATCGCCTGCCCAAGGACAGTCTACGGTCAGTGTGGAGCGACCTTGAGATCTTTATTGAAGTTGCCACCGAGGCTACGAATCTTTCAGTGATCGTTCCATTTTGCTCAAACAAGGTTGCGGAATACCTGAAGGCAGACGGTGATCGACGGTACGATGCTAGGGACTTCATTGCGAAAAAATTCCCAGTGGTTTTCCGTTCTCCGCCTGTCATCACATCGGGCTGGAAAGATGGCTTCCGTCAACTGTGGAACCATAGCTTCCCGGATGTTGACGGAAACGTCGTCGACCAGTGCGCACAACTGTTGCAGCGTCACAGTCCCATGGTCAACAACTTGGTCACACCACGGCTGCAGAAGAAATACATCAACGATATTGCAACAGCTGCATTAGTGGTGGGGGAGGAGATCAGCCTCCTCGCTATCGCCAGCCATCTTTTACTCTGCAAATATGCCGACCTCTCACTGGTAGAGTTACTAAGCACGGATGGTTTCTCGGAAGCCTATCAAGCGGAAATTGGTGAAGATCAGGCCGGGCTGGTCAATGACACTAAAAAACTGTTGAGTGCCACCCTTGGCGATTCCATGGAAACCGGGTGGCAGATCCAGTTCCTGCAGATTCATTATCTGACTACGAGTGACATTGCGATCGCTGAGCTTTTGGATACGCCTTTGGCAGAAGCCTTTGCCAACGAGGATCACGACGCGTTGAATAGGCTTACTTCACTGTTCGGCTTCTCTGAAGCCATGAGCCGTTTCCTATCTCAGCGTCCATCGCTAGCTTCTCTGCTGCCAACTATTTTCGAAGCACATCAGGCACGAGAGAGCGATTGGATTGAGTCTATCTTGAAGTTGATCAATAGCGCTCAACTTGAACTTTTTGGAGAGTCGGAAGCATGGTCTGAAGAGTTCTACGAAGCCGTAGGTTATTGCAGAGGATATGGGTTGAAGGAGTCGATACTGAGTGGGCATGGCAGACAGCTTAAGAACAGCCTGCTGAGCATTATTAACACGGTGTTCGATCCTAAACAGCTAAAGCCAGCCTGGGATCTCATGCGGGAATATGACCATTATCTCCAAGCGCTAGAACTGGAATTTGAAGGGGTCGTTGTTAAACGTCCCGAGTATGTAATGCGCCTGCTGCCTCATATTGCTCATCTGAGAGTAATCAAACCAAATGGATTTACCTTTGCGAAGGCAGGACTGCCAGATGCACATTTACAGCTTGTCAGCTGTGCTGGTCACCAAATGGGTAAGACAGAATTGCCGACCGATTGTGCTGTGCCTACGCTCGAATGGTTATACAGCGAGCGCAAATTTGGCGAGGGTATTAATGGTGGTATATCAGCTGGTGACGTGGCCATTTTGGCGAGCTTAACAGGTGCTTCTGGAGAAGTAGAGAGCGCGGTGCTGGGACTTGGGCTGGCCGAGAACGTCGACCAAGTCATTTGCACTGCGATTACAACGTTGCTGGCGAGCAATGACAGTCTGCTCATTAAGTCTGTGGCAGCGGTGACGTACATTCGGCAAGCCGACGCCGACTCGCTTGCCAAACTCGATGACCTAGATAATGTTTTCGAGTCCTCAGTCTTCCGGTCCCTAGCAAACGCATCGCTTACCACAGCTACATTATTCCAACTGCTAGACGACCCCCAAGTGGGTGAATCAGTTGCCACCTACTTGGCTTACCTGATTCGAGATGATCGCATTGGCACTCTGCATTACATCAGAATGGCTGCCGAATTTAGCGTGATTACCCAAGCGCTTTCGAAGGTGGGCCTTGTTGAGGCAGATGTCACGGCTTGGCTCACAGCCTGGGACGTTCATATTGAAAAAGCCGTCAAGGACGTTCTTAAGGCGGACGTCCGATTGATAAGTGTCGTCATGGAAGCGGATGAAAATGTTCTGCCCCAAACCCGGGCGGCTCTACTGGATCAGCTCACGAGTGAGCAACTAACTCATGATGAGTGGGTACAGATCATCTCGACAGGGGCCAAACAGCATCTGGCAATCTTGAATGGAATAGTGAGAAATAAAGTGCCCATACAGTCGATCACGGCTGTCGGCGATGCCTTGATCGAAGTGCTCATCTCCCTCGCGAGCGGTGCTGTGACTGCGCCCTGGGGAACGGCCCAGTACGCCATGATGGATTCGCTGGTTAATTTGCTTGATACCCAGCAGCGTGACGTAATCGGTATCCGATTGAGATCAATGCTCTTCGCAGATTCCGTAGAGCCTGACAATTTCGTAATACCTCTATCGAAATATGGCCATCTCATTCCAGATGTTCAGCCGTCGAACCCGCAAGAGGTTCAACGGATCATCCTGTTCCTAGCGTACTTGAACCGCAACCCCGAAAACCTTCCAGCCTTGGCTAAATTCTTTGATGCGAAAGCCGAGCAGATCGCAAACTTCAAATATTCGACTGAGCTTAGAAATACTATGGGGGAAGCTGTTGCAAAGCTGGCTGCAATTACCCCTGCCCTCTACAAGAAGTTTGCTCAAACCAAGGGCTTCAAGCGCCTGTTCCAGTCGTTCAAAAGGGGCGAGCGTGATCTAGAACCGGAGCAAGGCGAGTGACGGGCTGTTTCTCTATTCAGAGCCTTGCATTGGAGATGGAGGAGCTGACGGAGATTTGAAAGCGTAAGCGACGGTCGTAGTATGACGGTCGCTATCCGTCTAGAAGTGGTCTAGCACCACTTAGTCGCAGATTAGATCATGCCCGTCAGTAGCGGTTTCAAGGTGCATGAGGGCATCACGACCTGAGTGCTGCCGACCCACAAAACGTGTGTGACGAGTGACTGCTTCTGGCCGCTAGTGTGCGCTCTCTTGCTTGGATGGCATTACGTTCGTATGCGTCTGGGCATCCCGTCTTGCGCAACTAAACCAGTCGCCACCTATGCGGCAGCAGCTCCGTAATCTCACTTGCCCGCTGCGTCGGCAGGCGCGTGAGGACGTCCTTCAAATAGGCGTACGG
>Ga0308001_10000333_pt1 | contig 22746 bp, 17 predicted proteins | sample Neamet5_FD_203167 | JGI IMG/M metagenome (GOLD analysis project Ga0308001, IMG submission 203167) | Marine microbial communities from water near the shore, Antarctic Ocean - #5 | ecosystem: Environmental > Aquatic > Marine > Unclassified | place: Southern Ocean | collected 2014-06-04
TGTACAGAATAAACAGTTCATCTTCTGCATCCATTACGGTAGCTTCACAAACAAAAGAGGCCTCCGTTATTAAATCGTGCCACCAAAGGTCTCTTCCAGGCTTCATCTCTACTTTCGATCCCGTTCGCTTTAAAACAACTGCATTATTAATAGATGGACATGCAACTAAGGCAGCGTCAACAATAGACTTCAAATCGATCGTTTTAGCACCTCTGTACGAACCATCAGCAGTAATAATAAGGCTGCAATCGGAATCGTTAATTCTATCGGCTAATGCTTTCGCCGAAAAGCCCGCAAATACAACAGAATGAATAGCGCCAATTCGAGCACAGGCCAAAACAGCAATGCTTAGTTCGGGAACCATAGGCATATACAAACAAACACGATCGCCTTTTTTAATCCCTAAGTATTTTAAAACATTCGAAAACTGGGAAACTCTTTTGTGCAATTCTGCATAAGAGATATGAATGGCTTCATCTGAAGGATTATTAGGTTCCCAAAGAATAGCTGTTTTATTGGCAAGGCTTTCTAAATGTCTATCTAAGCAGTTTTCTGTTATATTCAATTTAGCCCCATCAAACCACTTTATATTTGGTTCGTCAAAATTCCAATCTAGTACAGTATCCCATTTTTTTCTCCAGGTAAATGTATCTGCAATTTCAGCCCAAAATGCTTCTGGCTGTTCTACGCTCCTTATATATACTTCTTGGTATTCTTTAAGGCTATTAATTTTATTCATTTCAATCTATTTACGCCACAATATACAGAAATTGCAGCCTCGTTGTAAAACAATTAATTTATTGAGGGAATTGGATAAAAAAAACCCGACCTATAAGGGCGGGTTCTATTCTCTGAGAAGTAAATTGATCTGCTAGTCTTTATCTAGTTTCTCGTACACAGAATTATTCGATCTATACTCGGGTACTAATTTTTTTAATAGGCTTACAATCTCAATATTGTCTACTTGACTATTTGCAATACAAATACCTTCAATTTTTTCTTTTACTTCGGCCTTATTAAATTCTGCAACCTTAGCAATCATAATTTTTTCATGATAGGTAGGTAAGGTATTCTCATCGTTTGCTAGTAGCTCTTCGTAGAGCTTTTCACCAGGCCTTAATCCCGAAATTTTAATATCTATATCTTCCGGGAAATTTAAACCCGATAATTGAATCATCTTTATAGCTACCTCGTAAATCTTTACAGACTCACCCATGTCGAACACATAAACCTCTCCTCCCTTACCCATTATCCCGGCCTCTAAAACGAGCTGACAAGCTTCGGGGATAGTCATAAAATAACGCGTAATATCTTTGTGTGTAACCGTTAAAGGCCCTCCAGCATCTATTTGCTTTTTAAATAGAGGGATTACTGATCCATTGGATCCTAGTACATTGCCAAATCGGGTAGTAATAAACTTTGTTTTTCCCGTATTAACAAGACTTGAAATATACATTTCTGCCGCTCTTTTAGTAGCGCCCATTACATTGGTTGGGTTTACTGCCTTATCGGTAGAAACCATTACGAACTTATCTACATCGTGACTTATAGATAAATCGGCTAACCGTTTGGTGCCACAGACATTTACTCTAATTGCCTCGTACGGATTTCCCTCCATTAGCGGAACGTGCTTATATGCCGCTGCGTGAAAAACAATTTGAGGCTTGTAAAACTCAAATAACTGCTGCATCCTTTTGGTATCGCGCACATCTGCAACCTCCGCAACAAAATTACTTATTTTAAGGTTTACAAATTCTTGTTCCAAATCGTATAAAGGCGATTCTGCTTGATCTATTAAAACTAGCTGCTTTACATTGCAAGTTCCTACCTGTCTAGCTATTTCCGAGCCTATAGAGCCTGCTGCACCAGTGATAAATACAACCCGCCCAAACAACTCTCTTTTTATAGCCGGATTCTTCAAGTCTATAGGAGCACGGTCTAATAAATCTTCAATTTTAACTTGCTGTATCTGCCCGGCATTTAGCTCACCATCAATCCATTTATCCACGGCAGGTACAATCTTCACTTTTACATTATGTGCAATTAAATCATCAGTAATCTGCATTAAACGAGAAGGCTTAATGTTCTGTATAGACACAATCACCTCTTTTAGTCTGTTTTTAAGAATAAACTCCCTGTTGAGGACGGCTGAATTATATACCATAACCCCATCAATCCTCTTTCCAATCTTAGAAGTGTTGTCGTCTATAAAACCGACTACATTAAAGCCTTGCTTGGTGTCTTTTACCAATGCCGAATGTGTAATAAACCCAGAATCTCCTGCACCATAAATAAGTACATTGGTCTGTATTTTGAATTCTAACACAGCCCTTCTGTACAGTATTTTAAACACAAAACGACTGGCAATTAATACGACTACATTTAGTAGATAATGGACCACAATAATAGATAAGGGTATTGTGAAGTCTGGGTAAATATGCAATGCCCTATTTACTAAAACCAAAACTACCAATAAGCCTGCCAGTACAGAAACCGAAAACATAACATTTAAAGCATCTTTCACCCCTGTATGCCTTACAACTCCCTTATAAGAGCCTACTAGCAAAAAACTAACAAGAGCTAATACTAAGACTAAAGGTTGTTGGTATAAGAAATCTTGTGTAGTAAAGTTAAACGTAAAGTTAAAACGTATAAAATAAGCCAATACAAAAGTCTGTAGCACTAAGAGGCAATCTATTGCTAGAACCAGCCAACGAGAAGCATATTGATTGACCGTACTTAAGAGTTGTTTTTTAAACATTTTAAACTTTTTCAATATTCATTAATACTATATACTTTACAAGTATATAGAACAAACCTTGGAGTATAAGGTAGGAAATCGAATAAAGGTAATTATCGTAAGGAAGTATACAAAATACTAAGCCGATATTTAAAACTAATTGAATTAGAGCATAAAGAACACTCACCACTACGTGTGGTACTTTTAGTTCATTTGCTAAATATTGGTATAAATGTGAGCGATGAGCCTGAAAAATGTTTTCCCCTTTTACTAAACGCTGAATAATGGTAAGTAAACTATCTATGCCGTATACGCTTACCAATAATACATACTGCCAGTTTTTGGTAAATAAAATGAGACTCAAAACAATAAAAGCTATTATAAAGGCCATACTTACACTCCCCACATCGCCTGCAAAACTTTTTGCTTTTTTACGTACATTGTAAAAACCGAAGACAAGCAATGCCATAGCGGTATACAGTAAAATGCTGTCTTGAATAAAGTCAATTTGAGTATTTAGGTAGAAACATGCAGCCAAAATAGATAGAGAATAGAGTACTGTAATACCATTGATCCCATCCATAAAATTAAATGCATTTATCCAACCACCCACAAATAGTAAACCTAATCCCCATGCAATAAATGAATATTCCGAAAAGCCTAATTGATAGAGTAATAGACCTATACTTATGAAATGAATAGATAGCCTAATCTTATTCGATAAGGGTTTACAATCGTCTATAAAACTGATGATCGAAATACATAATAACCCTAGTATAAAAGGATTGAAAATGCCTTCAATTAGACTCCAAATAAGTATTGAAATAGGAAATAAGACGCCACCACCACGTATAGTGATTACGGTATGAGAACTTCGCACATTGGGCTTGTCGATAATATTAAATTTTACAGCCAACTTTAAATAGAGGGAAAAAACTGCTATTATAACTCCTAATACTCCTATATATTTATCCATAAATTAAAATGATGCAATTGTTTTTTCGATTCCTTCTATTGTTGACAATGGCAAGTCTTTTTGAATTGCTGCTTTAATTTTTAAATTAGACACTTCGTAATTTTCGGTAAGCTTTTGGACTCTTTCTGTATTTATCGGTAAAGGTATAAAGTCTCCAATCTTAGCTAAAATATCAATGCAAAATTTAGGGATATTTAAAATTTTAACGGGTTTAGAAATAGTGTTTCCGATAATTTCTACTAATTCATTAGTAGAAATTGAAACATCATCTGCAACATTATAAATACCCGATTTTATGGTGTTATTTTCTAATAACTCTTTTATAATAAAACATAAATTATCTACTGAAACAAACGATCGTTTATTTTTATAGGCACCAAAAGGATAAGGGATACCCTTAGAAACAAAACGATACAATAGATTTAGATTTCCTTTATTATTAGGGCCATGAATCATGCATGGTCGTAATATATAGACTCTTTTGTTTTTTGGAATTTCTTTTGATAAAATATGATTTTCTGCCGCAAATTTAGATTTCCCATATACTGTCATAGGATTTGGGGTAACATCTTCATTTAAAATACCATCAACTTGATCAGCAACAGCTTTTACGGAACTCATGTAGATAAATACTTCACAATCACTTTTTAAAAATAGATTGAAGAGTGTTTTTGTTAGTTCCGTGTTTACTTCGAAATACTCAGAATCATTTGATGTTTTCTTTAGATCGTGGGCTTTTCCAGCTAAGTGGATAAAAGCACTGCTGTCAACGAAGTCAGACTTTTGAAGTTGCTTGTATGTAATAGTTTTATTGTAATACTTAGAGGTCCTTCTAGAAATACCAAGTATGTCAAAAGCATCACCTAAATAAGCTGTTAAGTTTTGACCAACAAAACCTGTAATACCTGTTATCAATAGTTTTGACATCAAGTAAGTTTTATTATTGAAGTTGCCATTTTAGTATTAATTACTTCTCTAGAAAACTTTTTTGCAAAATCATTTCTAAGATCTGTAGTATATTGATATGCATTTAATTTCTTTATACAAGCATCTATATCTCCCGGATTAAATAAAATAACATTTGACATATGCTCTTTCAAAAATTGAGCAGCATACCCACTAACTCCAGCTATAATTGGTTTATCAAAAGCACCATACTCAAATAATTTAGATGGTAAAACCCTTTCAAATGCTTTATACTTATTTAGATGTAAAAACAGAAAATCAGCTTTTTGGTATTCTTCTATCAATAATTCTCTGTTAATTGGATTTCTAATTTCAATATTATCCACACCCTCATCTATAATAGCAGTAAGCAACTTTTGCTTTGCACCACCATCACCGTAAATAATAAATTTAAATTCATTTGGAAATGCTTTCGCTACTTTCGGAAGAATAATATGCAAACCTTGTCCTTCTCCAATATTTCCAGCATAAACAATTGATTTTATTGTTTTATCCACAATAAGAGTATCTGGATTAGATCCTAAAAAAACAGAATCAATTCCATTTGTATAGTAAGAATACGAACATTTTTTATATTTTGAGAAATAACTTTCGAAACCTTTAGACACCAAATTTATATGATTAGCTCTATTAAAAGTATAATACTCTATTGGTCTCAAAAATAGGTCAAGTACTATTTTAACCAAAGGGTTTTTAAAGATTTCTACAATACTTTCTCTAAAAACATCTCGAATATCAAGGTATAGTTTAGCTTTCTTTTTTCTAGCCAATTTACTTCCCAAAAAGGCCGTAAACAATCTTGATGAAGAAGCATATATCAAATCATAATCATGTTTTTCAGCTATCATTAACGCTTCAGAATAGAATACTTTAAATGATTTTATTTGACCTAACAAGCCATTGTTATGATTTGGAATTCGAATTCTATTTATTCTAACATTATCTCCTATTTTTTCAGTACTTTCAGCTTCAACTTTATATGAATCATAACGATTCGGATGTGTTGTTACAACATCAATCGTATCTGTTGTATTTAGTTTTATATTCAATGCAGTAAACAAGGACGTATTTCTAAACGACCCCGCGCATAAATCAGGTTCAAAATAATAGGTTAAGAATAGTATTTTCATAACTGAATTGTTGTTTCTAAACTTGATTCAAATAGAACTTTTAGTTTTATTGCGTCTAAAGTTTTATTAAACCCACATGCAAACTTATAAATTCCTTTTTCAATAGATACATTTTCACTTTTAAAAAGTAGTTCGAGATTCTTATTTTCAATGAAAACTTTTGAGTTTTCAATTGTAACATTTGTAATTGAAGGATGAAAATGAAAATATGCAACTTGACATTTATCAACTTTCTTGGAAAAAGAATCATTTATAACTATGTTTTTTTTATGTAGGCAAAAACTTCTTGTATGGTTAACGCCTAAACTTTTATAACCATCATGAGTTGCCTCAACCCGACCTTTAACTTCATTAAAATCAATAATTTTTGCTCTTTCAGCAACCCTAAACCCACCCCAAACTTGGGTTTGATCAACATCTCCAATTTGTACAGTATTGTGTGAAGAGGTACTTCTTTCCATTTGCCTCAATTGATTCTTCTCATACGTAGAAACTCCTGTATCTACAAAAAAGGGGGTGTTATTTACATATAAAACAAAATTAAAAGTGTCTGAATGTACATGTGCGGGCTGATAAGATGCTCCTACATTACCAACATCTACAAAAAGTTCAAAATCGTCATTCTTTAACATTCTATACCCTGAATCAGAGAGCTTTACCTCTTTAACTTTCAATCCTAAATGCCTACCATAATTGAGCAGTGCAGCAGTTGTTGGAGCGATCCCATAAGAGCTATCATTTACCATAGGAATACTACCATTATAAAACGTGACTTCTTTTAACCAAGCTTGCATATTTGATGCAGTATATTCTAAAAACAGCAACAAATCATCATTCTTCCAAGCATTCAGTTTTATCAATTGAATGCAGTCCAAAACTCTAAAAAGCATTATTTGATGGTACATCGGAGACAACTCAAAATGCCCGCCATCATTCAAAACTTGTTCTTCTAATTCCTTTTTTAGGATTTTTACCGCTAGCTTATAAAACCTTTCATCTTTAAAATAATAAGATCCAAATAAGAATGCAAAACCATTTTCTAATAAATGATTACCTAACAAATGATATTCAGGATTGAAAAGTAATATTTGATAGTGATTGTATAAATTTTGATCAATGTCTTTATCTGAAATTTGATGCTTTGCCAAAAATTTCACCCAATTGATTCCTCTAAGAGAAATTGGATAAGACTCTTTTCCATCTTTTAAAACTTCATCCTTAGAAATATAATCCTTTATCAATTTCAAGCCTTCTTCAACATTGATATTCATCTGATTTAAAAAATCAAAATAATTCAGATTAAAGGACCACAACTTCCCATGCTCATCAAAATTCCAATCAATTTTATTTTCAAAATCTTTTGAAATATTTAAGAACGTAAATGAATTATTCCCTGAATAAGTATCAAAATTTAATATGAAATCATTCCATTCTACATTGAAAAAAACTTCTGATAATTGCTTTTCATATGACTTCTTAAAAAATCGATTCCGGACAAAGTAAAAAAGCCTATAATAGATTTGTATAGACTTTAAGTACTTTATTGTATGAAATAATATCTTTATTTTACTTCGATCCATTTACATTCTTTTAAACTTTGTATCGCAGCAAAACTAGCTTTAGTTACGTTAACTAATTCTTCATATGGAATGAGTGCAATATCTCCATGTTTAATTTTTTCTAAAATTGAACTGAATTGTGTTTTGTGTCCTTTATCCAGTTTGGTTTTAAGTTTAGAGAACCCTTTAGTGCCATAACCTGTAGTTTTGATGAAGTTATCCATGATTAAGGTTTTCTCTTGAGAGAAGACTTCTAAGCGCTCTTTGGCATACGATTTTGATCCATTTGCAAAGTAATTAACAACCCCCGTAGACCCATTCTCCATTTTAACCAAGATAGTAGCATTGTCAGTATTTTCGGCAGGATTTTCGCCTAAAGCATTCATACAAACTGCTTTTATTTTACTGCCCGTTAAATAAACCATTAAGTCTAAATAATGACAGGCCTCACCAATGATTCTGCCTCCGCCAACTAACATATCATGCACCCAAACTTCTGGTGGAATAGCTCCAGCATTCATAGTTGCAACTATATTCATTGGCGAATCGCCAACTAAAGATTTAATTTTTTGTGAATGAGGAGAAAAGCGTCTATTGAAACCAATCATTAACGATCCTTTACTTTCTTGGTAACTTTTTTCAATAGCATCTAATTCTTCAAGATTAAGTGCTAAAGGCTTTTCAATAAATACATGCTTTCCTTTGTCTAATGCTTTAATCACCATATTTGCATGCAAATTGTGCCGCGTAGTAATCATTATTAAGTCAACATCTTTGTCGTCTAATACTAAATCGTAATCAGTAGTACTTTGTGCAATATTGTACTTTTTTGCAAGTGCTGTTCCATTTACACCACCTGAAGATACAATGTGTTTAATTTGTGCATTTGTTCCTTTTAATGCTGGAAGCAATGTCATTTTTGCAAAATTCCCAGCACCAACTAATCCGATGACTCCATTTGATGCTTGAAGCTCTTTTTTATTAATTACAATTGTATTTTCGGGTTTAGTATCTTCACTATATTTTATAATCGATGCAATCGATTTTGAATTCCCGATATCTCCGTAAATTTTCTCAAACTCTTCTAAGATAACTATTTCTGATATTAGCTCTTTTACTTTTAATTTCCCAGAAGAAATCAATTGTAAAACCGTTTGAAAGTTTCGTTTTTCTGTCCAACGTACAAATGGTAAAGGATAATCGATACCTTTGAATTCGTAATCGTCATCGTATCTTCCAGGTCCGTATGAACATGATACTTGGAAACTCAATTCTTTTTCGTAGAATTCGGCTCTTGATATATTTAATCCGATAACACCAACCAATGTAATTCTTCCACGTTTTCTGCTCATTTGAGCAGCTTGCGAAATGATATCGTTTGTTTTAGCAGAGGCTGTTATTAAGACGCCATCTGCTCCAGAATTATTAGTATGGTCTAGTACAAATTTTACAGGATCATTCCCTTTTAATGGATTGAATGTAATGATTCCTTTTTCTTTGGCAATAGCTACTTTATTATCATCTAAGTCATACCCAATAACTGTACATCCATTTGCAACTAACATTTCTGCCGCCAATAAACCTATTAATCCTAATCCAATTACTACAATAGTTTCGCCCATTGTAGGGTTTATTAAACGTATCCCTTGTAAGCCTATAGCACCAATTACAGTAAAAGCAGCTTCTTCATCTGAAATATTCCCTGGAATGTGTGCGACTAAATTTTGTGGAATTGAAACAAATTCAGCATGTTGTCCGTTAGAAGCGACCCTATCGTCTACTTTAAAGTCCGTAACACCTTCTCCAACAGCAATTACTTTACCAACGTTACAATACCCAAGAGGTAAAGGTTGCTCTAATTTGTTAAAAACTGTTTCAATCGTAGGCATTAATCCCTCAGTCTTTATTTTATCCAACACCATTTTTACTTTGTCTGGTTGTTGTCTTGCTTTTTGAATTAAGGAAGCTTTCCCAAACTCTACCAACATACGCTCAGTACCCAGAGAAACTAAACTTCTGGTAGTTTGGATAAGGACTTGTCCCTTTTTAACTTTGGGCGAGGGCAATTCTGCTAACTCTGTTATTCCTGTTTTAAAAGACTGGAGTATTTGTTTCATGGCGTTTGTTTACAATAGTTAATTTAAATATATAGCAGAATAGCTGTGATAAAAAGGAATACCAATGTTAGATACTGATTTGGAGTAATAATTTTTGAACAAATCTGTATATTCTGCATAATTATTTATAAGCATTTCTAGATACATCCAACCTAAGCCATATTTAAATGATGCTTATTGATAAATATATGTCTCATTCAGTTTTAACATAATCCTGTATTGATAATTAGAAAAAATATTTTTTTAATTTTTCATGTTTAAGAAAGGTTTTTCAATGAGAATCCAGGATAAGTATGAAATTAATGTTACTAACACTAAAACAATTAGCAAATAATATGAATTCCCCACTAAACCATAAGTTATAAATAGATTAATAATTAACATATGATAAATATAAACTCCATAGGATATATCAACCCCTTTAAGTAATTTAGCGCTTAAGGTATTATAACTAGTTGCTGCAGAAAAAGTAAACCCTAATAATAAGATATCTGATAATAAATTTATAGGAGAATCTACCCAATAAGAATAAGTCTCAATTTCTAAGAAAACATCAAAATAAAAATTCCATAATACATAGAATAATAACCATAATAAAAATTTATTCTGAACAAAGGGGACAATATAGTCCCAATAAATAAACGTTAAAACACCAAAAATAAAATAATACAAATAAGGGAAAACAAAAACTGCTCCCAATTTTCTAATAATAATTTCCGAATTTAACGACCCTATATAAATATTTGCTAGAACTGACAAAATCAAAATTATAAATATATACGGTTTTCTTCTATTTATAAAATAAGACAAGACTGGAATTAAAAGGTAAAATTGCAATTCTACAACAATTGTCCAAAGACTCCCATTAGGTGTTCCTACTCCCCAAAATCGTAATATTTCTGGGGTATAAAATTGAAAAAATGAAAGTTGTCCAATTAACCAAATGTAAAATTGTTTATCTGTGATTAGTAAATTAAAATTTTCAGAAGCTAGAAAGATTAAGAAAATTGTGATTAGTAAACAAACCCAAAGTGCTGGGAAAATTCTTAAAACCCTATTTTTAAAAAATTTATTGATGTCAGTGCTATTTCGTTGAAATGACCAAAAGATTAAAAAGCCACTTATAAAAAAGAAAATTGGAACACCCGGGAAATATTTTAAAAAGCTATTATTTAATCCTAAAATCCATTCGGCTTGAATATCCAAGTGATGAATAGTATGAAAAACTACAACCTGAAAAGCAGCTAAAAGTCGAATAATATTAAAATTATTAACTTTAGAAAAAATGGATTTATTTTTAATGTTTTCAGTCATATTTATTTTGATATATTACTACTTAAAATGCTGAATGATTAAATTTATGAATTGATTTTCTGAAATTATTCTGGCAACTATTTTTATGTAGTACAATTTTACTACGCACGACTAATATATTATTATTTAAATTTTATTTATCGTTTGGACTGTATAATATAGCTATTTATTTTCAATTAAAGTCTTGTATAATTTCTTAACTTTCATTTATAAAGGAGGATGTTTTCACGCATTTTGCTATCAAGATACATTTTTGAATCATAGTCATTTCTAAATCCTTTTAAGAAGTTCCTACAATCTAAAATAGCAGCAAATTCACCTTTTTTATAAACAATAGTGTGCATAGGTCTTTCCACCACAGATGTACAATAGACTAGTTTATTTAAATACAAGCCTTCTTTTACAGATATCGAATCTCCATCTGTGGTGGTGTTCCGTATCATTGCATCAGACATTTCAATGACTTTATAAAATGAATGTTGGGAAGAAATCAGTAAGATGTTTTCAGAAATCTCTATTCTCCTATTTCTAATTGCATTAAGATATGCGCCCGATGGATCAGAAATAACTAAAGAGAACTGACTATACATTGCAAACAAATCTATCAATTCAAAAAGGCCATAAATCTCATGATTATCTTTATCAAATGATAAATTGTAAGCATTAGTACAAAATTGAAACTGAAATTTATTCTTATGTTCTAAAATAGACGTCATAATGTCTTTATTCAAAACTTCAGCCTCATAATTAGGTGAATAAAAGGATGAACCCAAAACGGAATTCTGATTATATCGTTTAGCCTTCGAATAACTTTTTTGATTCAACAAAATTGGGATATTGGATAAATAGATAGACAAAAAATCAAGAGAGTTTTTAAATTTCGAATTATATCTACCTAAATCCCCATGCAAAGTAAAATCAACTTTTTTTAGTGCAATTACACCAAAAAAAGACATCATAAATCTTAAAAAGACATTTGAACTATGTAAATGGATTCTATTATGAGAAAATATTTTTATTATAATAGAACTTTTTGAACTCGTATTTAAGTCAATGTATTTATATAAAATTTTATTTTTTTCAAGATGATATAGAAGTCTTTGAACATGTATTGAAACCCCCCCAATAGGTGGCGGTAGTGATCCGATAATTAAAATTTTATTAGACATTGGACATAGTAAGTATGGGTTATACAACTAAATTAATAGTGTCTTTTAATAATGTCATCCAACAAAGATATCGTTAATGGCTTTCCCGTAAGATAAACGTTAAAAGAGGTGAAGAGTCTTTAATACAAAAAAAAGTAATTATATCAATCCATTTTTAATATAAAATATACTCCTATAATTAATGGGCCTAAAAGTATTAAATATAAAATTGACTGTTTAATGAGATTCACCTTATAATCAAAAAGATAAATACTTTTAACAAAAATTAATGGCAATAAGTAGTTTAAATGTCTTGGGTCACGAGAACTAAACAAAATTGCTCCAGTAATAATACATATATAAATAAAATTTTTACGAAAATCAGAATTATTCGAAAAAAAGTTTTTAATTCCATCTATCAAATATATCAATATAAAAAAGTATTTAATTAAGAGTCCTACAGAGAAAACAATTGATTGTAAACTTAATTTAAATAAAATTGGTGGAGGGATTGGAGAAAAAAGAACGTATAAAAACTTTATAGGGAATAGTAGTAAATTATTACTATCTAGTAATTTAGCGCCTAAAGAATTTACAGAAGCCTCTTTACTTGTTAGCTCAGTATAGGTGTTAGATATACTTTCAAGGTCTCTAAATTGAAAATCGTAGTAGTAGTCTACTATAAAAAGAATGACCAGCAGCAGTAATAAGTACAACTTAATTTTCGAACTGTAAAAGTGGATAAAAATATATGTTAATAAAAAAAATGAACTCCCAGGTCTAATAAAATATGCGAAAATTAAAATTATTAGAGAATAACCAATTTTTCTTATCTCTAAATGTCTCTTAGAATTGAGGAAATATATAAGTGATGCAAACAACAACATGATGATTGAATCTCTTAAATATGTAGAATTGTAAACAACAAATTGAGGCATAAAGATTAGAAAAATCAGAAGTTTATCAACTGTTTTGGTAGGAAATATATCTCTAAAATGCTTTTTATATAAGTAAGGAATAAAAGAAGAAATAAATGTATTTAATAATATGCCATGATAAAAGTGCACACCGGAGTCAATAAATTCACGTACAAGCAAATAAAATTGTTTTAATAAAAAGAAATAACCCCACCATCTTATTTTCAACAAATTAACATCAAAAACATTATCAAATGCAGCAACTTCATAAAACATTTTATCATCTACGCTATACCAAGGTGTACCATGATCTAATCGAAACATGAATATCAATGTCAGGCTTCCTATTACATAAGAGTTAAAATAAAATTTTAAATTAGAGTTCTGTTTAAAATAATCAAAGACTGAAGCTGTTAAAAGAAAAATTAAATATGTCAAATAAAATTTAAAGCAATTTTCATAAACCCCAAACAACAGTACGAGTAATATAGCGGTAATGTGGACAGAAAAAAAGAGCATCCTATTTAATTTCAATTTGTGTCTTTTTATATACATCAAGTGTCTTCTGATACATTAATTTATTTGTAAATGAACGTATAACAATCTCACCACCTAATCTACCCATTTTAGTTTGTAAAGAAAAGTCGTTTAATATTTTGAATATTTTATCCAAAACTTCTTCCTTGTTATGCAAATTCACGACATATCCAGTTACGCCATTTTTCACTATTTCATCAGCAACTCCAATGTTAGAAATAACTACAGGGATATTATGAGACATAGCTTCTATAGTTGTTAAACCAAATGTTTCTCCTTTTGAGAAATTTAAAAATAAATTAGACTTTCCATAGTGTCGACATAATTTATCATAATCTAAATACCCAATATATTCTATATTATCGAGAGCTGATTCAGTAAATTTTAAAGTTTTAAAACTAAACTCCGACTCTCTACCAATAATTACCAAAACAACAGTATCGTCGATACGATTAATTTCATTAAAAATATTTACTAAATCAAAATAACCTTTTTTATCAGACAAAGCTGCTACATATAATAAACTTCTATTAAACTCTTTTTCTGGATTAGCCTCATAGTCATTAATTCGAATTCCATTATATATAACATCAACAGACAAATCACGTCCATATAGGTCTAAGACTAATTTCTTAGTATATTTAGATACAGAGATAATTTTATCAGAGTAATAATGTGCTTTTTTTTCAAAAAAATGAACTATCTTATTTATTTTATTCCCATACATTACTGATAAAATAGAGTGCATACCATGTTGACGTAATATCATTGGCAGATTTCCCTTGAAAAAGGAGATCATATATGCAGTAAATGGTTCATTAAGTTCAATTACATCAATTTTATGTTTTTTTATAAACGAAATAAAATGAATTAACAGTAAAACTCTATTAACCACTAAACTTAAAAGGCGGAACCTATCTTTTAATAAGAAAATTTTATTAATTATATGAAATGAAATACCTCCATCTAAACAATTGAGGTTAACGTGGTTGGTTCCTAAAACAAAAACTTCATGACCACAACTAACCAACTCATCAGATAATTCTTTATAAAACCTACCAACACCTCCAGTTTCTCTCAAGTCTGGGTGACTAAATTCATTTGTGACAAATAATACTTTCATAGAAAAAAAAATAAAATAACTATTCACATAGTATCCAATATAACTACATGTAGTTCCTGAAATTGAAACACCTAATTAGAAAGAAAAAAACGAAGTCGTTATATAATAATTAATGTAAGAATTGTATTTAATTCCAACAAAACATTTATTTTTTTATTAAATTATTATTAATAATTGTACTGACTTCACTCATCATAAACTCTTCTTTATCCAAATCTCCATTTGTAATAATAAAGCCATCTTGGGTTCTTAAATCTAGATAACCATGCATTCCTTTTGGTGCTAAAGTTCTTCTAAAGAAATCTGGAAAACAAATGGTTCCTGTATTTGCAAACCATATAATATGTTTTGGTTCCTTTCTTTTTTTATAAAAATCAGAACTCCAAACAAGTCTTCCATTCGAAATAATATCTTGGTCTTGACTTAAATAACTCCAAACTTGAATCAAATCCTCTCCCCAAACTCTAAATGCAGTAGAATCAATAAAGTATGAGTTTTTTGAAATACAAATAGCTTTCTTAATCGCCTTTTCTACATCTACTTTTTTATCGACATTTAACATTCCATGTGGGCTAAACAAGAAGATTTTCCCTTCAGGATTCATTTCTAAAAATGATGAAGTTAATTGTTTTACAATAGTATCTATATTACGTATTCTCTTTACAAAACATTCATCCTTGTCTATCCCATTATTATGCATATAAAAATCCAATTCTGAATTAGCTATCAAATAAATATCATGGGCATTGTTCACCAATTCTTTCTTTAAAATATCTAACCTTTCATAGTAATTAAGCTTATCCTGGTAAACACATAAATCATCAAACAAGTTTAGAATTTTCTTGTCTTTTATATTAATTTGATTATAAAATGCTTTTTTAAATTTGGAAAACTTTTCCTTTGGAGGACACGAATCTTCAGTTAATACGAATCGAGATAATAATTTATACGGGATTTGATTTATTGAATAGTAATTGCCTTTATTTTTAATAGTTCTCCTTAAAAAAAAACTCCTAAACCTTCTTTTAATTTTATTCAAAAAATCGAGCTTAAAATTGAGTAAAGCCAATTTATCTATTAGTAAATCTATATTCTTATAGATTTTAAAATAAACACGTTTTTCAATTCCTTTATAATTTGAGTTTTCTGGGGAATAATCAAATGCAAAATAATTATTAGTTACAGCTGCATTTTCTCCTGAATAAAACTCACTTCTTTCACAAAACGGAGAAGACTTTATTAAAACACTCGAATTATGGTTATTTTTAAAAGAAAAAACATAGGGCGTATTTATTTCATTTATATCCTCTGGATTGAATCCATCTAATAAGATAATTAATGATTTCATTTTTACTTGTTTTTCAAAATATTCTTAAAAAAATGATTTTTACAAAGGAAATAAAAATAAGAAGGCGATTCTTTATTATATAGTAATTTACCCAATATTGTAATTAAATATTTTATATAAAATCCAAAATAGTTTTTAGCATTTAGACCTGTAAATAATTTACCCGCATCTACAAACCTGCTTATAAACCATTCTTTATACATTCTATTATCATTCACATTGTGATAAACTAATGATTCACCGCAATAATGCAATTCAATTCCATTATTTTTAAACCTAATCGCCAATTCTGTTTCTTCTCCTCTTGACACAGTTTGTACATTTCCTTTTAACCCTAAAGTATCATCAAACCCTCCATATACTGTCAGAAGAGACCTTTGTATTAAGAATGAAGGACCTAATGGATAAGATCCGTTAGGATATATCTTACTCTGTGTTCCATAATCATACCAACCATAAACATAATCAATTTTATCACTCAACCACCTGGGTCTTTCTGAAGCGTATTTTAAGAGGATTCTTCCCCCAGCTAATCCAGGCTTGTTTGCTTTTATTAAATCATCATAACCAATTAAAAAATTTTCATCAAAAGTAATGTCATCATCTGTGAATAAAATATATTCTTTATGAGACATCTTAATCCCATAATTCCTTGCCTTTGCCAATCCTTGAATAGGGAAAAAATTATATACAATCCTAGAACTCAAACACTTAAATTCTTCTGCAATCGTTTTTGTTTGATCATTACTATTATTATCAATAATTACAATTTCATAATCAACACCACTATCCTTTACTCTTAACAACGAGGTCAAACACCTTTTCAGTGACTCACTGCTATTATATGTACAAATTATTATACTTATTCCCATCCCATTCTAGTTTTTATTACATACTCAATTAACTCATCTGCGTTATCAAGTTTTTGTTTTGTGGTTGCTTCTAATTTTTTTTTAATCTTTCTTAATTCTTTATTGTCTAATGAAAAATCATTAAGAAATAGTTTCAATTGAACAGATATTATTATTAAATCTTTAAAATATTTTTTATTTCCTACTAAAGACAATAAAATTTGAACAATTCTTTTTGGTCGCAACCAAAAGTATATATTATAGATAGAAATATTCTTTAGTAATACATTTTTTCCTTTTAACAATTTAAAAAATTGCTCTCTCACAAAAATACAACTTTTCTCAAAAAAAACATCCTCATCTATTTCTTCAAAATTAATTAAAGAAGGCTCCAGTTTTATTTTATAAGAAAAACGAAGTAATTCTTTATCACTTTTCGTTATATAATCTAGATTCTCAAATTTATTTTTATTTAAAACATAAGACGAGCTATATATATTACTTTGTAGTAAATTTGATTCATAAGCACTAATTACAGATTTTGATAATTGTTGTAAATTGTAATGTTTATCTTTTGTCTTTTTATACTTAAACAAAAGAAAACTAATAAGCCTTGAGAAAAAAAGTTGTTCTTTCTCTCTGAAAGGAATTTTATTTTGATCAAATTTTTCTAGTAATTCTAAAATATTATTATCTCCATAAATTATTTCGGAATTCATAATTAGATCATATCTGGCCAAGCTATGATTCTTTTTCGTGAACTTATCAATTGCCAAAATTGAGATATCCAATCTTGGCACTTTCATTTGCTCTAATAAAGCTTTAAATTCCAAATACATTACATTATCCCATCCATTTTTTGTAATTATCATAATGTCATAATCGTTAATTGGATAATAGCGATTATCTTTATAAAAAAAAGCCCCCTCTTTGCGTCCGTACGAGCCCTCTAAGAATATCGAAATAATTTCTTCTTTATATTTTTTTTTTGCCAAAAAAATAATCAGATTTAAATCTTCTTCGATTTTATTAAAATAATTCATTTGAAATTTTATTGCTGAAATTTTTATAAATGCATTCCCAATCTAAGATTTGAGATTCCTGAGATAATTCCTCCTTATTAAAGTAACTCCTTTTTTCACTAAGAATATCTATTTTTTCAGAAAAGTCATTCATATTGTTACATAAAAAAACTTCTCCTTGTGAATCTCTTTCTATCAACTCAAAAGCTCCTGAATTAGATGAAACTAAGACCGGTAGGCCAGACATTAAAGCTTCCGCAACAACCAAACCAAAAGAATCATGAACGCTTGGTAATACCAAAATATCTGCTTCCAAATATTCATCACTTGAATTTCCTGATTTTACTTCACAGTTTAAACCTGTTTCGCATAATTCATTAATTTTCTTAAAGAAATATTCTTTAAATTTAGTTTCAATGCTTCCTAAAAAAGTAACATTTGTGACTTTTTTATTTTTCGTAAGTAAATATTCTAAAAAAAAATCCACTCCTTTTTCAGGACTTATATTACCAACAAATAATAATTTAAAACTCTCTACAGATTTTTCTTTCACCTCCCCCTTCACAAAACTAAACTTTTCTTTATCAGCACCTAAGACCTGGATTAACATCTTCTCTTTCAAAACACCTTCTTTTACAAAAGTGCTAGCGCCGAAATTGGAAAATGTCCAAATTTTATCCGCTAATAAAAAATCTAACTTCTGTCTTTTTAATAATTTAGAATTTTTCTGATTAAAACAAATCCCTAAATCTGAATATGCTTTCTCTACATTTTTCTTTTGAAATATAGGATGCAACCATTGTGCATGAATTATCGTTTTAAGTCCTGTTTTTTTGAACTTTGAGACAAACCTTGTCGCTGCACCATTTCTAACGACTAACACTGATTCCTTAGTGCTTATTTTCTTTTTAGAAATACACTTTAATAAAAAGTAATCATATAAAACAAATAATAAATATTGAAAATTTGAATTAGATATCAAATTGCTTCTTTTCAAAACATTTAGTACCCTCGTTATCAATGTAAGTATTTGATACTCCTCATTTATATCTATAATTCTATTAACTAAATTTGTTTTTATTTTTTTATTTACACCTACACCAATCCAAACAACCATATATCCCTCTAGGTCTATATACTTAACTAAGTTTTCGTCAACCTCTTTAGTAGATCCATTATTCTTAACATCATAATGACCTGAAAATACAATTACATTTTTCATTTAAATACCATTTTAATTATTCTATTAGATAAATTTTTAATTTCATCCTCTTTTAAAAGAATAGAAGCGGCGATGTATAAAATTGTAAATAATATTCCAAGAATAATTATATTAACGACATTACTAAATTCGAAGTTTCTTTGAATTATAAGAACACCAAAAACAGAACTTAAACTAATCACTAAATGTTTTAAAACTATTAACATTTGATACTTAAAATCTCCTATTTTTAATTTATCCAAGAAAAAAACAGTCAACAAAACTACAAATACTTGATGAATTGTAAATCCATATAAAAAAAATGACAATCCAAAATTATACCCTACAACATAAACCGGAATGACTAAACTTTTATTGAGTATTTCTAATTTAAGTAATAATTTACTTTTCCCTAAACCTTTGATAGCTGATGTCATTATTGCATTCAACGGCAAATAAAAAGTTGTAAGCACCATTATTTTAAATAAAGGAACTGTCTCTGACCATTTATCTGTAAACATAAATATTATCAAATCATTTGATATTAAGTATAACAAACCTCCGATAAAAAAAGAAATATAAGATGTTAATTTAAAAAACCTTAAAACAGTAGCCTTACTCTCTTTTATATTGTCTTGACTTTTACTTAAAACAGAAAACAAAACTGACGACAAGCTATTTGATGAAAAATTACCTATAAGTTGATTTAAAGATTTCCCTCTACTATAGAAGCCGAGTGTAGAAGCCGGGTATATCTTTCCAATAACAAAAATATCCAATTTTTGATAAATTGAATCAATCAGCCCAACAAGAAAAACTTTTTTTCCAAAGTCCCATAAAGATTCAATATCCTTTAAGCTAAAAATAAGTTTAGGAAACCATTTTGTTCTAAAAACTAATATAATTAATCCACAAACATTATAAACATAAGTTTGAACTACTAACGCCCATACACCATAGTCATTGTAAGCAAAGTAAATGGCTATTACACTAGATAAAATACTACTTACTACATTTATTTTAGCAAGAATATTAAATTCAATGTTTCTTCTAAGAATATTTCGATAAATACCGCTAGTTCCCAAGATCAAAAAGGTAAATGACAATACCTTAATTAGATTCTCTAATTCTAAATACTCGTAGTAATCAGAAATTTTTCCTGAAAAAAAATATAATATACAGCAGAGTGCTAATGAAATGATAAAATTTATCCAGAAAATAGTGCTTAAATGAATTTCCTCAACTTTTTTTGCTTGAATCAAAGCATTTCCCAACCCTACATCTACAAACACATTTGAAATACTGACAATTGCCATTACAATACCAATAAGAGCAAAATCAGAAGGCATTAATAGTCTTGCCAAAATAATTGAAAGACTAAAAGTAATAACTTGATTTATTATTTTACCCCCGAAGTCCCAAAATAAAGCTTTTGATGTATTCATTATTATTTATTATCCGCTTATTTACAGAAATTTTACTTTTTCAAAAGATTAATATCTATTTCTGATTAATTACTTCTTTGAAATATTTAATAGTTTCAATCAATCCGTTTTCAAGATCTATTAGAGGTTTCCAACCTTCTAACTTATCATTTGCTAGAGTTATATCTGGCTTTCTTTGTAGAGGATCATCTTGAGGTAATGGAAGATAAATAATTTTCGAGCGTGACTGAGTTAATATTAAAACTTTTTCAGCTAATTCAATCATTGTAAATTCAGAAGGGTTACCTAAATTAACCGGTCCGAAAAAGGAGTCTTCAGAATTCATCATTCTAATCATTCCTTCAACTAAATCATCAACATATTGAAAACTTCGAGTTTGAGTACCTTCACCATAAATGGTAATATCTTCTCCTTTTAAAGCCTGAACTATAAAATTTGAAATTACTCTCCCATCTTCAGGGTTCATTCTTGTACCATAAGTATTAAAAATTCTAATGATCTTTACATTAACATTGTTTTGATTTTTATAATTTACAAACAATGATTCTGCACATCTTTTGCCTTCATCATAACACGACCTTAAACCAATAGGGTTAACATTACCCCAATAATCCTCAGCCTGTGGGTGTACTTTTGGATCACCATATACTTCACTTGTGGAAGCCTGTAATATTTTAGCATTAACTCTTTTTGCTAAACCAAGCATGTTTATTGCTCCGAGCACCGAAGTCTTAATTGTTTTTATTGGATTAGATTGATAGTGAGGAGGAGAGGCTGGACAGGCTAAATTGTAAATTTCATCTACCTCAGCAAAAAAAGGCTCACAAATATCATGTCTTATTAATTCAAAATGAGGATTATCTAATAAGTGAATAATATTTTGCTTCCTCCCAGTAAAATAATTATCTAGACATAAGACTTCATTCCCTTCTTTCAATAATCTCTCGCACAAATGTGAACCAACAAAACCTGCACCTCCAGTAACTAAAATTTTTTTCATTCGATTTATTTTCTTGTGTTTATACTATAAAACCAATTTTGTAGTTGCCATTTTGCAACACTCCTATTTATTTTTTATTCCACAAAAATCTAACACGATTTTATCAGCAGGAATAGTTAGATTTTTAAACTCATCGTGTGCTACTAAAAAGACGATAATATCAGCTTTTTCTACTGCTTCTTTACAGTCTGTCAACTTAAATACTGTGTGTGTTTCTATATTTGGCTCCACAATATAATATGCTTCATTATTGGCATTTTGAAGCACTTTTTGTGCTATGTATTTTGCAGGAGACTCTCTTAAATCGTCGATGTTTGGTTTAAAAGCCAAGCCCATCATTGCAATACTTGGTTTTCGTCCTTCTTTGAGTTGGAACTCCAATTTGGCGTTCTGTACTTTCTCTGCACACCAAAAAGACTTGTAGTTATTTACCTCTCTAGCTGTTCCAATAATTTTTGTTTCCATTGGGTAGTCCGAAACAATAAAGTAAGGATCTACTGCAATACAATGTCCACCTACACCACAACCTGGTTGTAGTATGTTTACTCTAGGGTGTTTGTTGGCAAGAGCTATTAAATCCCACACATTAATGTCTGCCTTGTCGCAAATTATAGAAAGTTCGTTAGCAAAAGCAATCTGTACATCTCTAGAAGAATTTTCTACCAGCTTACACATCTCTGCGGTACGCGCATTGGTTTTGTGTAATTCTCCTTTAACGTGTTTGCTGTAAAAATCAATGGCTTTTTGCGTAGAAGCTTCATCTACTCCACCAATTACTCGGTCGTTGTGCACCAGTTCGTGCATTACGTTTCCGGGCAATACACGTTCTGGGCAATACGCTATGTATAATTTTCCTTCTAACTCAGGTCGTTCTTCATATATCAAACGCATCATTTTCTCTGTAGTTCCTACAGGCGAAGTAGATTCGATGATGTATAAATCGCCTTCTTTTAATAATGGAAGAACTCCTCTAGTAGCAGCCTCTACAAAAGAGATGTCAGGCTCGTTTTTTCCTTTAAAAGGTGTTGGTACTACAATGAGGTAATTGTTTGCTTCTACTGGCTTGGTAGAAGCCTTTAAGAAACCTTTTTTTACGGCTTCGGCAACTGCAAGATCTAGTGATGGCTCTACAATGTGTATTTTACCTGCGTTTATAGTCTCCACTACGCTAGGGTTAATATCCACACCATGTACTTGTACACCACCTTGAGCTATTAAGGCTGCTGTTGGCAATCCTATATAACCCAATCCAATCATTACTACTTCTGGTTGAATGCTCATCTTATATATTTTGAATAAATTCTACAATTCTTTTACTAGCCTTTCCATCTCCGTAAGGATTATGGAGCGTG
>Ga0308001_10000334_pt1 | contig 22703 bp, 25 predicted proteins | sample Neamet5_FD_203167 | JGI IMG/M metagenome (GOLD analysis project Ga0308001, IMG submission 203167) | Marine microbial communities from water near the shore, Antarctic Ocean - #5 | ecosystem: Environmental > Aquatic > Marine > Unclassified | place: Southern Ocean | collected 2014-06-04
ATTTTTTTTACTTCTGAGTCAACTTTTTTGGCTGTTTCTTCTGACATATTTTGTTGTCTTGTAACCGATCTACCTAAAAAAACTTCTTCTTGATTTTCTCCGTATGCTAACGGACCTAATTCTTTGCTCATTCCATAACGTGTAACCATATTTTTTGCCATTTTTGTTGCCATATCAATATCAGAAGATGCTCCTGATGTTACCTTGTCATGACCAAAAATTAATTCTTCAGCAATTCTTCCTCCCATAGCCACGGCTATGTCTGAGTACATTTTCTCTCTTGTTACTGAAAGCTGGTCTCTTTCTGGAAGTCTCATTACCATTCCTAAGGCTCTTCCCCTTGGTATAATCGTTGCTTTGTGGATAGGGTCTGAAACTTTTTCGTTTAAAGCTACTATAGCGTGACCACCTTCGTGATAAGCGGTTAGTTTTTTCTCATCTTCGCTCATAACCATAGATCTTCTCTCTGCTCCCATCATAACTTTGTCTTTAGCTTCTTCTACATCTACCATTGTAACTACTCTTTTATTTTTACGTGCAGCTAATAAAGCGGACTCGTTGACAAGATTAGCTAAGTCAGCTCCTGAGAAACCTGGGGTGCCTCTAGCTATGGTTCTAAGTTTTACATCAGGACCTACAGTAATTTTTTTAATATGAACTTTTAAGATTGCTTCTCTCCCAAGAATATCTGGATTTCCAACAACAACTTGTCTGTCAAATCTACCTGGTCTTAATAAAGCGGGGTCTAATACGTCAGGTCTGTTTGTTGCAGCAATTAATATAATTCCTTCGTTAGTTTCAAACCCATCCATTTCAACTAATAGCTGATTAAGAGTTTGTTCTCTTTCATCGTTTCCCCCACCAAGACCAGCTCCTCTACTTCTGCCAACGGCGTCAATTTCATCAATAAATATAATACATGGAGAGTGTTTCTTACCTTGTTCGAACATGTCACGAACTCGTGAAGCTCCTACACCTACAAACATTTCTACAAAATCAGATCCTGATATAGAAAAGAAAGGAACATTTGCTTCTCCAGCAATTGCTTTTGCTAGTAATGTTTTTCCCGTTCCTGGGGGGCCAATTAACAATGCACCTTTTGGAATTTTTCCTCCGAGTCTACTAAATTTTTTAGGATCTTTTAAAAATTCTACTATTTCTTCTACTTCTTCTTTGGCTTCTTCAACGCCAGCTACATCGTTAAAAGTAACTTTACCTTGAGCTTCTGTTAAAAGTTTTGCCTTTGATTTTCCAAATCCCATAGCTCCACCTTTTCCTCCTTGCATTTGACGCATGAAGAAAACCCAAACAGCAATAAGTAGTAGCATTGGAAACCAAGATAGTAAGATACCTAAAAGAGAAGGCATTTTATCATCAAGTGGCGAGGCTACGATACTCACGCCTTTATTAGATAATTGTTCAACTAGGTTTGGGTAATTAGGAGAATAAGTCGTAAATGACGAACCATCACTTAACAAGCCAGTAATATTGTTGCCCTGAATTTCGACTTTTATAACTCTTCCTTCTTCAACTTCAGATAAAAATTCTGAAAAAGCTACCTTAGATTTAGCCTGCTCTATTTGGCTTGGGTTCTGAAACATGTTGAATAGTCCCACTGAAAGAAGGACTATAATTCCCCACATGGCTAAATTTTTAAAATTCATATTATATAAGTAAGTATTATTTGTTAATTAACAAGTATAATACAAAGAATATCTAGCTTGTAAATGTGACAAATTTATTAAAAGCTTAAATTTTTACGCCCTTTTTTAACGACTCTTTATAAATAACTAAATTATTTTGAATTTTATGAACTATACAGCCTCCCAATGTAACTTTTAATTCTTTATTATATTTTACTTTGTTGAGTAAGTTTATAATTTTTTTAGCTCTTGGTGGGTAATAATTTTTTGAAATTTTTTTAATGTAATTACTAAATATCTTTAATTGAATTTCCTCATTTTCTTTTAAAAAAAAATTTAGGTTAACGACTATTTCTTTTTTATTCTTTATAATGCATTTTTTTTCGGCTCTAAGTATGTAGGCATTTAATGTGTCTCTTGTTGACCCTAGATTGTGAATAGATGTGATAATTCTCTCGCGTTTAATTCCGCTTTTTTCAAACTGTTTAATTAAACTTCTAATTTTAGTTCTTAAATATCTTTTATTAGTATTGCTTGGGTCTTTAAAAATTTTTCCAAAGTATTGCTTAGCGAAAACAGCAAGGTCTTGCTTTTTTTCATCTAATAATGGTCTAAGAAGTTTTACCTTGTTGTTTAAGTTGCTTACTTTTTTCATCGCAGATAAACCTTGAATTCCACTGCCCCTAGACAGTCTTATTAAAAAAGTTTCAATTTGGTCATCTCTATGATGTCCGGTTAAAATAAATTTTATTTTATTTTTATTACAAAATTTTAATAATAATTTATAACGTACATCTCTTGCTTGACTTTGAACGTTTTTACTAATTTTTTCTTTATTTTTTAGAATAGTTAAGTTAATTTTAAACTTTTTTAAAAGTGATTTAACAGCTTTAGCTTCTTTTGATGAATTTGACCTTATTCCATGGTCAATTAAAACAAAGAAAACTCTATTTTTTTTTTCATTTGAAAAAATTTTACTTAGAGCAGTTAGTGCTAAGCTATCTGGTCCGCCTGACACCGCAATAAGATATGGTTTTTTTTTTATAATTTTTTCTAAATAAGACTTAAAATTGGAATATATAAAAGAAATTTTACTGTTTAAATTTAACTCTTTAAGTTTAAGAACACTTAAATCTTTTTTGCTCATATTGTGCTTTTTGTAGCACAGACTGAGAGGCTTTTGGATATTGTTTCTTTAAACCTTTAATCATTTTACAGCCTTGGTCTTTTTCGCCAAGTTCAACCATAGTTGAACCAAGTTTTAAAAGGTTTTCTGGTGCCTTAGTACTTTTAGGATAATTTTGATAACCATCTAAATATGCTGTCGCAGCATCAGAGTACAGTTGTCTGATTCTAAAAGTCTCTCCATACCAGTATTGAGCATTACCTGCTAATTTGTCGGTTTTATTTTTATCAATAAATTCTCTTAACGCTAATTCTGCAGTTTCATAATCTCCTACTTTCATAAAGCTTACAGCAAAATCATATTGTTCTTTTGGAGGCTTGTTTGGTAGTAAAGATGTTTCTGGTATTCTTTCTTCTGAAAAAACTGCAGCTTTTGCCTCTATAGACTGTGTTGCTTGTGTCTTTTCTTTTGGATCTGTGTTGTATGCCGGTGCTGCTCCAAAATCTTGAGCCTTTTCAGTTCCTGGTAATTTAGCTTGTTTTTTGTTTCTTTTTTTAGGTTTTGAATCAACTTCGCCAGTTTCTAGATCTGAAAACCGTAACTGCGTATCTGACTGAATTTTAGATACACGACTTGATAGATTGTCTAATTTAAAATTTACCTCTTCAAATCGGTTAGTTAGTTTTCTAAATTCTTCTTCTATTTCATTAAGTTTCAATAAATGCCTTGTTAATATTTCTTCGTTTAATCCGTTTGAAGAAATGGAACCAGAGGAGTTTGTAACTTCAGCAGTTTTATAAACTGCTTTTTCTAATGTTTTTAAATCTTGAGCTATAATTTGTAATTGATCAACAACTGCGTCTATTTTTTTTTCTTCTGCATTTAAAATAATATTATTAGATATAAAAATTAAAAAAGAAAATAAAAAAATATTTTTTATATTAAAGTTAAGACTTTTCATTATAGGTAATTACTATTTATATAACATGGCAAAAAAAAGACCCCAAGACTTTCATCGTGGGGTCAAATTTTTTAAAGTTCTAAATTATTTAGATTTTATTGTTACTGATCGTCTATTTTGAGACCAAGACAAAGGTGTTGAAGCTGAATTTACTGGCTTCTCTTTTCCATAGCTAATAACTGATATTCTTTTTCCTGAAATACCGTATGTCATTAAATAATCTTTTGCAGAATTTGCTCTTTTTTCACCTAGAGCTAAATTGTATTCTCTAGTTCCTCTTTCATCTGCGTGGCCTTCAAGTACAACATTAAGTTTTTTATTTTTTCTTAGGTAACTTGCTTGCTTTCTTAAAGTGTCTCTAGAAGCTGTTGTTAATGATGAGCTATTTGTTGCGTAAAAAACTCGATCTTTAACTCCTGAAGCTAGATACTCGACAGTTGCGTTTCCAGTGTAAACATCTCCTGATCCTACGCTAGATTTTTTAGCTGTTGAACAAGCGCTTAATGCAAGTGTTGACAAGGCTACTATTAGTAAATTTGTTATTTTTTTGTTAAATTTCATATTTTCTCCTAAAGTGTGATTGATTGATTTATTTCAAATTTTGTTGAATTATTCAAGCTTTAATTACATAAAAAATCATTTATTTAGATAGTAATGATGACCAAGATGGGTCTGAAGCATCTGTTTCCGTCTTAAGCTCTCTTTCATTATAACCTGTTATATCAATGGACCATAATTTTGCTGAAAAACCCGATCCATCTTTCCCTGATTTAGTTTCTCTATAAAAGACTAAAAGTCTTCCATTGGGTGACCAAGACGGTGCTTCCTGGTAATAGTTTTCAGTTAATAGCCTCTCTCCAGTACCATCTGATCTCATGACGCCAATATAAAATTTTCCTGCTTTCATTTTAGTAAAAGCAATAAGATCTCCTCTTGGTGACCAAACTGGAGTTCCATAGATTCCATTTCCGAAACTAATTCTTTTGACGTTGGTTCCATCACTTTTCATTGTATAGATTTGTTGTAGGCCGCTTCTATCAGAGTTGAAACAAATATATTTTCCATCTGGTGAGAAAGAAGGTGATGTGTCAATAGAAGAATCTTCAGTAATTTTTTCAACCAATCTAGTTTCTAGGTTCATAGTATAAATATCTGAATTGCCCTCTTTAGCAAAACTCATAATTATTTTTTTTCCATCTGGTGAGAATCTTGGAGCAAAAGTCATGCCTGGAAAATTTCCAACAACTTCTTGAATGCCTGTTTCTATGTCTAATAAATAAACTCTAGGAAGATTTCTAAAGTAGGACATATAAGTTACTAATTGACTGGTTGGATTAAACCTTGGAGTTAAGACCAGTTCGTTACCTAGTGTTAAATACTTAGTGTTTGCACCGTCCTGGTCCATGATAGCTAATCTTTTAACTCTTTGTGTTTTTGGTCCTGTCTCGCTTACATAAATTATTCTAGTATCAAAATATCCCGCTTCTCCTGTTAGTCTTTCGTAAATTTTATCAGAAATGATGTGGGCCACTCTTCTCCAATTCTTAGGAGTAGTTGTAAACGAAAGCGCCATCATTTCTTGAGAAGATGCAAGGTCCCAAAGCCTAAACTCTACTTTTAATTTGCCTTCTTTTATCAAAAGTTTACCTGTGACTAAAGCTTGCGCTGTTATTAGTCTCCAGTCTTCAAACCTTGGCTTTAAATGAGCAATATCTGGTTTTTGAACAAATGCATCTTTGTTGAGTGGGTTAAACAAACCTGTTGATTTAAAATTTTTTTCTATAACTGAAGACACAAGATCGCCTAACTTTTTTACTTTTACGTCTTCATAATTTTCAGATTGCGTGTCTACATACAAAGGTGAAACTGCTATAGGTAATGGGTTCAAATTTCCACGAGTAATATCAACTTCTATTAAACTATGGGCAAAGTTAAATTTAAATAATATTACTATAAAAATATAAAATAGTTTTTTCATTATTAACCTTTTAACATCTCCATTGGATTAAAATTTAATTGAATAGTTTTCCATTTATCGTAACCTGTTTGAGGCACTCTAAGTGGCTGGCACAGCCTAACTGCTCTTAAAGCACTTTCTGCTAAAACTTTATAAAATTTTTGTCCTGGTCGGTTCATTCTTTCATGATCTAAAATTTCTGACTTATTTATGGTACCGTCTTGCTTTAGTTCTAATTTAATTCTAACTAAAAGATTATCATCATAAGGTAAACCTAATGGCACCGTCCAACAACCGAATATTTGAGCTCTTAACGCATCTTCTTCTGATAGAGTCAGTCCTTGTGCAAAAGAATTCTTCGCACTACTCTGCGTAAGTTTGTTATCGATTTTTTTTACTTTAGCACTCTCTTTTTTTGCTTTGTCAATCAAAGCTGCGATTTGATTTGTGTCTATAACTTCTTTTTTTTCAAATTCTGACACTTGCCTTATTTCTGGTTTAACTTCATTTGGATTTTGTTTCTTCTTAACTAATTCTTTTTTTTCATCTTGCTTTTTGGGTAGTGGAATTCTATCTGGTTTCTCCTTAGCTTTAGCGGCTGGTGGTGCTTGCTCAGATACAACTCTTTCTTTTTCTTTATTTTTTTCAATTACTTTTCTAGCTTTAGGCGCAAAAGGAATATTTGTTTTGTCGGAAATTTGAATTAACTCAACTGAAATAATTGGGGGCAAATCAATTGGTTTCCTAGTCATAAAGGGTAAACTCATTACAGTTAGTAGAATCATTGCCACATGAAATGATAAAGAATAAATTAAACTTTTTTTCATTTTTCATTTAGCTCTTATATGGCTCTGAAATAAGTGCTACTTTCGAAAATCCTGCACCAGATAAAGTACCCATAATTTCTAAAACTCTACCATAGTTTATATTTTTGTCTCCTCTAACATAAATTCTTGTATCAGTTCTATTTTTTGCAATAGCTAATAATTTTGGAATAATTGTTTCAGCTGAAACCTTATTTTCTTGAATGAAAATTTCTCCTTTTGAATTTATACTTACCGTCAGTGGCTCTTGATCGTCAGGTAAAGAATCAGCAGCGGACTCTGGTAGATCAACTTGCACACCAACTGTTAATAGGGGGGCTGTAACCATAAAAATGATTAAAAGTACTAACATTACGTCAACAAATGGAGTAACATTTATTTCACTCATCGGTTCGTTCCTTGAGCGATTAAATTTAAAAGCCATAATTTAAATTATTGATAAAAACCTTTTACAAAAATTTTCAATTCTTGCGGTGTATCTTTTGGAGTCACTGTTAAATTTATTATAAGCCACTACAGCAGGTATGGCCGCGAGCAACCCTAACGCAGTTGCAAATAAAGCTTCGGCGATCCCTGGTGCAACGATAGCTAAACTTGTGTTTCTAGATATGGCAATTGATTGAAAGGAATTCATAATTCCCCAAACAGTTCCGAATAATCCTATAAAAGGAGCTGTTGACCCAACTGTTGCTAAAAATGTAAAGTTTTTTTCAATTTTTTTTATTTGATTGTCTGTAGAAATTTCTAAAATTCTTTCAACTCTTGCTATTTGAACGGCGTTTGATTTTGTTTTTGTTTTAATGAGTTCACCCATCGCGTCTTTAAATATTTGAGTTAAAGGATCTTCGGTTTTAGAAGGCAAATTACTGTTTAAATTTTCAGCAGATCTAGCTTTCCAAAACTTACTCTCGAAATCTAAAGTTGATAAGTTAATTTTTTTAAATAATCTGTATTTATCAAATATTAGTGCCCAAGAATAAATTGAACTTGCCAATAAAATTATAATTACAGATTTAACTACAAAGTCTGCACGTATAAAAAGTTGCCAAAGAGAAAAATCGTTTACTCCACCTAGTCCTACTACTTGAGCTGCTATTTGTGTTTCCATATTAGTGAAGTACTTGTAGAATGTGTCATGAATTTGACATTTTTATTACTCTTTGTGCTAAATTTGAAATTGCTATTTGTCTTCTTTAAACCGTGTTTCACTGTAATAACGAGCAATTAATATAGCATCAGACTTATTTACATCTTTCTTTTTTGATAACTGCTGAGAAATAGAAGGGTACATTTCAATAGCTTTTGTTCTACTTGCGTCTTTAGATGAATTAATTAACTCAAAATGTTTTTTCCATTTAGCTGGTCTAACAAAAAAAATAGGCAATCCCAAAGCGGCACAAATACCTTTAATGGCCCCAAAAGTTTGCCCAAAGTTAAACATACTGGTTACACCTTGACCTGGCATAGCGTTAACTTGTTCTACTACCATTACCGTGTCTTCTAAATTTTTAATACTATCTTTGATCAACTTTACTAAAAGTGCACTGTTCAATTGTCTTTTATTTTTTTTACCATCAGGCATTACTGGCATGTCAAATATTTCTTCAATTCTACTGTCTTCTAATATGGCGATCGCTCCACTTAGGCCGGGATCTATGCCGATTATTCTCATAAATTAATTTATATGAATGTTGCAGTTTACAAATGTATTCTGCACATCGTCATCCTCTTCTAAGGTTTCAAGCATTTTAATAATAGCGTCACTTTCTTCTTTAGATATATCTAAATAATTCTGTGGCCTCCACTCTATGCTAGAATAAAGAAAACTATCTATTTTTTTCTCTAATTCAATTTTAATTTTATAAAAATCTTCTCTTTCTGTTAAAATTTCATGATATTCAGAACTACTTGAGCAGTCTTTAGCTCCTGCATTTATTGATAGTTCAAGAATTTTTTCATCAGATATCTTATCTTTTACAATGTGTAGAACGCCACATGCAAAAAAATAATGAGTTGTGGATCCTGTTTCCCCTAGTCTTCCTCCACTTTTTTGAAGAATGGTTCTGATATTTGAGGCCGTTCTATTTTTATTGTCTGTTAAAGTTTCAATTATGAGAGCAGTGTTGTGCGGACCAAAGCCTTCATATCTTAAATTCTCATAATTTTTATTTACATCTATTTCTGACTTACTGATTGCACGAATAATATTTTCTTTAGGCATGTTAGCTTCTCTCGAAGCTTGTATGGCTGCCCTAAGTCTTGGATTGCTTGTAGGATCTTTTGCCCCAATTTTTGCGGCAACTGTAATCTCTCTAGATAATTTAGCAAAAATCTTAGATCTTACTTTGTCTTGCTTTCCTTTTTTGTGTTTAATTCCAGCCCAATGTGAATGTCCTGCCATATTAATTATTTAAAACTCCTCCATATAAAAATGGTTCAATTTTTTTTGCCAATCCTGTTTCAGTGTCACCTTCTACTATTATTCCAGACAATGTTGATTTCCCCGTTGCTGGAAAATGTTTTTGAGCTTTATTATCTTTTAAAAATTTCATAATAGAATTTTCTTTGTTCATTCCTATAACTGAATTATAGTCTCCACACATTCCTATATCTGTTTGATATCCTGTACCATTATCTAAAATTCTTGTATCTGCTGTAGGCACATGCGTATGAGTACCTACTACTGCTGTGGCTTTCCCGTCATAGTAATGTCCCATAGCCATTTTTTCACTAGTAATTTCACCGTGAAGATCAACAACGATAAAGTCTGCATCTTTTTTTAATTGAATTTTATTTTGTAAATTTTTTGCAGCAGAAAATAAATCTTCTGTTTTTTTCATAAAAACATTTCCCATTAAATTAATTACAGCTACCTTATATTTTTTGTCTTTAGATAGAAAAATGCCAAAACCATTTCCAGGCGACCCTTCTGCTAAATTTTGGGGTCTTAATAAGCGTGGTTCAGCAGATATAAAGTCTACAATTCCACTTTTATCCCATATGTGATTTCCTGAAGTTATAACGTCTACACCAAAACTATATAATTTTTCTGCAGTGTCTTTTGTAATACCTTTGCCATCTTCGGCTGCGTTTTCACCATTAACAATGGTAAAATCAATTTTTTTATCTTTGATAATTTTATTTAAATTATCTTTTAATTGCACGACACCAGGATTGCCCATAACATCACCTAGAATAAGTATTTTCATTTTTGTAAACCTTTTTCAGTTAGAATATAATCTAATTTTACATCTAATTTAGATATTGGGAGTTTATTATATTTTTGAAATGAAAATGCAACTCCTATAGTTGTAATCTTTTTCTTATTTCTTAAAAATTTTTTTAAATATTTGTCATAAAAACCTTTGCCATAACCAATTCTGTTATTTTGTGAATCAAATGCTAAGAGTGGAATTAACATAACATCGGGTATTAAAAACTTTGTCTGTAAACAGGGGTCAAGCATACCAAAGTTATTAACTTTTAATGGATCTAAGTATTGCCATTCTACAAAATTCATATTATTTTTATTTTTAATCACCGGGAGAAGAGTTTTGATTTTTTTTATTTTAGTTATCTCTAATAATTTTAAAATATTAAGTTCATAATTTGTGGGATAATAAAGAGAGAGAGAATTTTTTTTATTCTTTTTATATTTTTTTAATAGTTTAATTAAAGGTTTAAAAAAACTGATAGAAACTTCAAAGTATTTATTTTTTCTGTTAATAAATGCTTTTTTTCTGATAGCAATTTTTGCTTGCATTACTGAAGATCAGGTTTCGACTCGGTATTTTTAATGATTTTCTGCAACGAGTTTGTGGTTTTGTCTAAAATTAATTCATACTGTTTGTTAGTTTCGTCAATCATAATCTTAAATTTATCTATTTCAGAGTTTAAACTGTTTATTTCAACATCCCTTGATTCCCTGTATTGAACAGCTAAAGATTTCATTTCTAAAAATTTTTGAGATAAATTATCTAATTTATTTTTTTGTAAGGTAACTTTTTGTTTTAAATTAAAATAATCATCAATAAGCTTAATGGTGGTTATCAAGAGTAATTTATTTTCACCTATATTACCTAACTGGTCTTTTAGTTCGTTATATTTTTTATCTAAAAAACTAGTAAGTTTTTTTAAAGATTCTTCCTGCCCTTCATCACAAGATAGCAAATAATCTTTATTGTTAAATTTTATGTTTACATTTGCCATTTATCTATTTCCTCAACCAGTTCTTCTGTTTCTTGATTAAGATCATCAATTTCTTTACTGAATTTTTCTTGTAACTCAGATTTTTTACTCAATTCTTCCTCTAAATTCACGAGTTTATTTTTTAAATATTTTTGCTCTCTTAAAAGTTCTGTGTGTTTTTTTTCTATCCTATTTTTTTCATTTAGAAAATAATCTCTTTCTTTCTTTAATTCTTCACTTTTTAGCTCATCATGTGAATAACTATTGGACAAAATGCTTAATTTTTCAATTAAGTTATATAAATTTTTTTCTTTATTTTCTAAATTACTCATTTAAAGCATATTATTATCTCGTAAAAATAATTCTACAAGGAATTTAAAATAGTGACTACAAATTTAAATCAATTAGCGAATGCAGTGAGATTTTTGTCCATAGATGCTGTGCAAAAGGCTAACTCCGGTCACCCTGGAATGCCTATGGGGATGGCTGATGTTGCAACTGTTTTGTTTAAAGAACACTTAAATTTTAACCCTCAAAATCCAAGTTGGGTTAATAGAGATCGATTCATTTTATCAGCTGGCCATGGTTCAATGCTTCTTTATTCTTTGCTCTATTTAACCGGTTATAAAGATTTTTCAATTGATGAACTTAAAAATTTTAGACAAATGAATTCTATTTGTGCTGGTCATCCTGAGTATAAAAAAAATTCTGGCATTGAAACTACAACGGGTCCCCTTGGTCAGGGTTTGGGTAATGCTGTTGGCCTAGCGATAGGTGAGGAAATATACCGAAAAAAATTCAGCTCAAGTATTATTGATCACAAAACATATGCTATAGCTAGTGATGGAGATCTAATGGAAGGTATTAGCCATGAAGCTATGAGCTTAGCGGGACACCTTAAACTAAATAATTTAATTGTGTTTTTTGACAATAATAAAATTTCTATAGATGGACCCACATCTTTGAGTTTTTCTGATGACTATAAAAAAAGATTTGAGTCTTATGGTTGGAATTTTCTTGAAGTGAATGGACATAACCACAAACAAATTTCTACTGCGATAAAAAAAGCTTCTAAGTCAAAAAAACCAAATATTATTTCTTGTAAGACAATTATTGGTTTTGGCTCACCTAATAAATCTGGTAAATCTTCCTCTCACGGTTCACCTTTAGGACATGAAGAGGTAACTCTTGTCAGAAAAAAATTAAAATGGCCGCATGCATCTTTTAAAATACCTGAAGAGGTTTTAAAAGCTTGGAGAAAAATTGGAAAAAAAGGAAGAACCTTAGAAAAAAAATGGTCCTCTAATTTAAGTAAAAAAAATTCTAAAATAAAAAAAGAATTAGAGTCAATTCAAAAAAACAAAAATTTAGAAAAACTTGACTCTTTAATAAACGCAGAAAAAGAAAAATATTTCAAAGAAAAACCTAGTAAAGCTACAAGAGAATGTTCATCGATAACTATTGAAGCAGTGACTAAACTACTTCCAGAAATCATAGGCGGTTCTGCTGATTTAAGTGGCTCTAATAATACTAAAACTAAAAACTCAAAAGTTATTAATTCAAAAGACTTTAACGGTAATTATATTCACTATGGAATAAGAGAGCATGGAATGGCGGCTGCAATGAATGGCTTAGCTTTATATGGTGGTCTAATTCCTTATGGAGGTACGTTTTTAATTTTTTCTGATTATTGCAAACCTTCAATAAGGCTTTCAGCTTTAATGGGAATAAAAGTTATTTATATATTTTCTCATGACTCAATTGGTTTAGGAGAAGATGGTCCAACACACCAGCCAATCGAGCAACTTGCGGGCTTACGAGCTATTCCTAATTTAAATGTGTTTAGACCTGCCGATATAAATGAAACTCTAGAATGTTGGCAAGTAGCTTTAAAAAGCAAAAATACGCCAAGTGCTATAGCTTTATCGAGGCAAAAATTACCCTACATTAATCCTTCTCACACAAAAGAGAATAAGAGTGAACTTGGCGCCTATGTAGTAAATGCCACTTCGAACAATAATTTAGTAACATTGGTTGCGTCAGGTTCTGAGGTTGAGCTAGCTCTTCAGGCACAGAAGGAGTTAAAAGAAATAAATATAGATTCAATAGTTGTGTCTATGCCTTGCCAAGAACTATTTAATCAGCAAAGCATTAATTATAAAAATAAAATTATTAATAAAGATATACCTGCAATTACTATTGAGGCAAGTAGCGTGAGTAGTTGGGAAAAATATTCTAAAAATAACATGGGCATAGAGACCTTTGGTGAAAGTGCTCCCTTTAAAGAAGTTTACAGCCATTTTAATTTAACTAGTATTAAGATAGTTGAGCTTGCTAAAAAAATAATAAAAAAATAATTTGGCAATTGCTATGCAAGGAATAAAATATTTTCCTCAAGACCTCAACATTAAAGGCAAAAGAATAATTGTTAGGGTAGACTTAAATGTTCCTCTAAAAAATAAAAAAATTCAGGATTTTACTAGAATTGAGCAAGTGCTTCCCTTCTTACAAGACTTAATAAAAAGAAAGTCAAAAATTATTTTAATTTCCCACTTAGGTAGACCTAAAGGTGAGAGAGATAATACTTTATCTTTATTACCTATCTACAAATATTTAAAAGAAAAACTAAATACGAATATGTACTTTTATACAGGGGAAGTTAACGATGAGATTAAAGTAAAGAGCGCGTACTTAAAAGAAAGTGAAATTCTTTTAATGGAAAATATAAGATTTCATAAAGAGGAAAATGAAAACGATGAAAATTTTTCAAAGAAACTAGGAGAACTTGGTGAAATTTACATCAATAATGCTTTTTCTTGTTCGCACCGTAAACAGTCATCTATTTATAGTATTACTAAATTTGTAAAAGAAATTTATGCTGGTCCTCTTTTAGAAAAAGAAATAACAGCTATAAACTTAGTGGTTAAAAATAAAAAAGAACCAGTTACATGTATTATCGGTGGATCAAAAGTTTCAACTAAAATAGGTGTTATTTCCAATCTAATGAAAAGTGTGAGCAATATTGTGATCGTTGGTGCTATGGCTAATAACTTTTTATCTTACAATAAGTATGAAATTGGTAAATCAATAAAAGAAGAAAATTCGGAAGATGTAGTAAAAGAAATTTTAAGTGAAGCTAAAGAAAGTAAATGTAAAATTATAATTCCTGAAGATTGCCTTGTTTCAAAAAGTTTTGAAGGTAGACCCATTTCAAAGGATATAAAGTTTGTTGAAAAAGATGATATTATTTTAGATATCGGCCCTAAAACAATTGGGATTATTGAGAAAATTATAGATAATTCAAATACATTGATGTGGAATGGACCCGCAGGTTATTTTGAGAACAAAAATTTTGCATTAGGTACTAGTTCTATCGCACAAAGAGTTTCTGAAAACACCATAAACAGATCTCTAATTTCCGTGCTTGGTGGGGGTGACACAGTCTCTGCAATAAACAAGACTGGACTTAAGTTGACTTTTACTCACTTATCAACAGCTGGTGGTGCATTTTTAGAGTATCTGGAGGGAAAAGACTTGCCTGGTCTAAGTGTTTTAAAATAAATCTTATTCAATGACTTTAGAAGAAATAGCCAAAAAAATGTGCGCCAAAGGTAAGGGCATATTAGCCGCTGATGAAAGCACTGGAACAATGGATAAAAGGCTAACTAGCGTTGGTGTAGAATGTACAGATAAGAATAGATTAAATTTTAGAGAAGCTCTTTTTACTTCAAGTGCCATGAAAAATTATATCGGCGGTGTTATTCTTTTTGACGCGACCATTAGAGAAAAAATAAGCACAGGTATTTCAATTCCTGAATTAATTAAAAAAAATAACTCTGTTGTTGGGATTAAAGTGGACCAAGGAGCAAAAAAACTAGCTGGTTCAACTGAGGAAACGGTCACTGATGGATTAGATGGGTTAAGAGAAAGATTAAGTGAATATTATAATCTTGGTGCAAGGTTTACAAAATGGAGAGCTGTTTATAATATTGGAAAAAATTACCCATCTGTTCAAAGTATAAAATCTAATGCGCATGCATTGGCAAGATATGCTTCATTAGTTCAGGAGGCTAATATGGTGCCAATTGTTGAGCCAGAAGTTTTGATGGATGGAGATCATGATATTGATAAATGCTACAAAATAACAACTAATGTTTTAAATGAATGCTTTAACGAACTAGCTATTCAAAAGGTTTTGCTAAAGGGCATTGTGTTGAAACCAAATATGGTTGTGCCTGGATTTAAGAGTTCTAAAGAGGCAACAACTGAAGAAATAGCAAAAAAAACATTGGACTGTCTGAAGAAAAATGTACCGAGCGATGTACCGGGAATAGCATTCTTATCTGGTGGCCAATCAGAGCAAAAAGCAACAAACAACTTAGATGCGATTAATAAAATAAACGATACTAATTTTCTTATTACCTACTCTTATGGAAGAGCTTTACAGCAAAGTGCTTTAAAAACATGGTCAAAAGAAATGGATAATACAAAAGCTATTCATGATGTTTTTAATCATAGGGCAAAAATGAATGGACTCGCTTCTAAAGGTGAGTGGAATCAAGCATTAGAAGTTTGAAACGGTTTGTTTACTTAGTATCACCTAATAAAATTTATTCAAATTTCTATGAAGATCTAGATAAAGTCTTGTCTTCAAAAAAAGTATCTTTTTTTCAACTAAGACTGAAAAAAAAACCTATAAAATTAATCATAAAAATTGCTAATAGAATAAAAAAAATTACTAAAAAACATAAGGTAAAGTTTATAATTAATGATGACTCTAAATTAGCAAAAAGAATTGGTGCTGACGGCTGCCATATCGGTCAACTTGACAATACGGTAAGTTCTGCAAGAAAAGATATTAAAAAAAAAACTATAGGAGTTACTTGTCACAATTCTAAAGAACTTTCTCTAAAAGCTGCTAATGACAAAGCTGATTATCTTGCTTTTGGATCTTTTTTTAAATCAAAACTTAAACCAGGCGCTAAAAAAGCAGATTTAAAAATATTAATTTGGGCTAAGAAAAATATTAAAAAACCAATTGTTGTAATAGGTGGAATTACTGATAAAAATTATAAAAAATTAATTAAAGCAGGAGCGAATTATATTGCAATATCAACTTTTATTTGGAATAACCCATTTTTAAAGCCAGAAGTTGCAGTTAATAAGTTTAAATAGATGAAAATATCAGCAGTAGAAGTTAAACCTGGAATGATTATTGAACATAAAAATGATTACTGGAACGTTTTAAAAGCTCAACATGTAAAGCCTGGTAAAGGTGGGGCATTTAATCAGGTCGAACTTAAAAGCATAACCAAGGGTACTAAATTAAATGAAAGATTTCGTTCAAGTGAAACAATTGAAAAAGCAGAAATTGAAGAAAAAAAATTTAACTTTTTATATCTAGATGAAGAAAATTGTCACTTCATGGATAATAAAACATTTGAACAAATTTTAATCCCGAAATCTTTAACGGAAGAAAAGTTTAAACTCTTAAAAGAAAATATAGAAGTTTCCATTTCATTTATGGATGAAAAACCTTTGTCTATTGCATTACCTAATAATGTGGAGTGTGTTATAGACATTACAGACACTGCAATAAAGGGTCAAACAGCTGCTTCTTCTTACAAGCCCGCTATACTAGATAATGGTTTAAAAATTAACGTTCCTCCTTTTGTTGAGTCGGGAGATAAAATTATACTTGATACGCGAACACTTGAGTACGTGAAAAAAGTTAACTAATGAGACTTAACTCTCCTCGTATGACGGTAATATACAACGCATGTATGAAAGCATCAAAATCTTTAATCAGAGATTTTGGAGAGATAGAAAAATTGCAAGTTTCCACCAAAGGTCCAGCTGATTTTGTAACAGCAGCTGACAAAAGAACAGAGAAAATAATTATAGAAGAATTACTAAAGTCTCATCCTGACTATGGAATATTAAGTGAAGAAATAGGTGTTATCAATAAAGAGAATAAAGATAATAGATGGATTATTGATCCAATAGATGGGACTCTTAATTTTTTAAATGGCATACCCCATTTTGCTATTTCAGTAGCTTACGAGGAAAAAGGTGAAATAGTTTGTGGATTAATATTTGACCCAATTAAAAATGAAATTTTTTTTGCAGAGAAAGGATCGGGAGCATTTTTTAATAACTCTAGAATAAGAGTCACTAAAAAAAATAAACTTAAAAACTCTATTCTTGTTACTGGTGGACCCAAGTTCAATAGCCCTAGGAAAAATAATATTTTTCAAGAATATATTGAGGTTTCGAACTTAGCAGAGGCAAATATTAGAAAATTTGGCAGTGCTGCTCTTAATCTTAGCTATGTAGCAGCTGGAAGGTTTGATGCTTATTGGGAGTGGGAACTTAACTTGTGGGATATTGCTGCAGGAATTGTAATTTTAAAAGAAGCAGGAGGATTTATCGAGTTTATGGAACTAGGATCTCCAACCTCTCTTAAAAGGAATGTTATTGCCTCTAACTCAAGCATTCATGAAGAACTTAAAGCAGTTTTAGTAAAAAAAAATATTGAGTAAATTCATCTTATGCGATAAAAGACATCCCATGAAAAAAGAAATTCACCCAAAGTATCATAAAATTAAAGTTGTAATGACTGATGGAACAGAATTTGAAACAAGATCAACTTGGGGCAAAGAAAATGATGTCTTAAAACTTGATATAGACCCGAAGTCTCATTCTGCTTGGACAGGTGGTACGCAAAAAATTCTAGATAAAGGAAGAGTAAGTAAATATAATAAAAAATTTGCCGATCTAAGAAATAAAAAATAATTTATGTCTGAAACACCTTTCATGCCTAAAGCTACAGCTGTTTGGCTAGTAGAAAATACAACATTAACATTTAAACAAATTGCTGATTTTTGTAATTTACATGAACTTGAGGTTAAGGGAATAGCAGATGGAGATGTTGCTAAAGGAATTAAAGCTTACAATCCAATTCTGGCCGGCCAGTTAAGAAGAGAGGAAATTGATGTTTGTTCAAAAGACTCTAATAGAGCTTTGAATCTAATTGAACGTGCAGAGGAAGTTCAAGTAAAAGAGAGAAAGAAACCAAAATATACTCCTCTTTCAAAAAGACAAGATCGACCAGATGCAGCTTTATGGCTCTTAAAAAATTATCCAGCATTTACTGACGGACAAATATCAAAGCTTGTAGGCAGCACTAAAGGAACAGTTTCTCTTATTAGAAAAAGAAGTTACTGGAATTTTTCAAACTTAAGAGCAAAGGATCCAGTAATTTTAGGATTGTGCTCTCAAGACGTTTTTGAAAAATCTTTAGAAAAAGCAAAGCGAAGAGTTGAAAGAGAGAAAAAAGCCAAAATTAAAGAAGGAAAACTAAAATCTTCTCAAGATGCAGCTACCGAACAATCTTCGTGAGGCTGTAAAATCTAACACGATTCAAACTAGACAACCTTTAGCTAAGATGTTACCTAGCGATCTAAATTTAACAGGAGTATTTTATTAAAATAGAAGTAAAAGATAATAATATTGAACAAGCTTTACGAGTTTTAAAAAGAAAACTCCAAAAGGAAGGTTTTTTTAAAGTAGTAAAAATGAAGAGCACCTACGAAAAGCCCTCTGAGAAGAAAAAAAGAGTTAATGAAGAGAATATAAAAAGAGTAAAAAAACTTCAGAAGCTTAAAAATAGAATTTAGTTTAATTCAAAATTAAAGGGTTTAATATGCCGATAGGTAAGGTGAAGTGGTTTAACTCGAAAAAAGGCTACGGGTTCATAAGAGAAAATTTAACGGATAAAGATATTTTTTTACACGTCTCAGCTTTAGAAGAGTCTAAATTAAAAGTTTTAAAAGAAGAACAAGAACTTGAGTTTGAAATAAAAGAGGAAAATAAAAAACTTCAAGCAATAAACTTAAAAAAAGTTTAAGTTTTATCGCGGGGTGGAGCAGTCTGGTAGCTCGTCAGGCTCATAACCTGAAGGTCGTAGGTTCAAATCCTACCCCCGCAACCAAAGTTAATAAGATCTTGAAATTGTTCATACTAATATAACTCAAAATGAAAGATATATTTAAGAAATTAATTGCAATAAAAAGTATTTTAGATAGCATTTACAATAATCCATTAACAAAAAAAAATAAGTTCAAATCTATATTAAAATTTTTTACTTTTAATTTTTCAAGATTTTTAAATAATAAAATTGAAGTGATTGTACCTTGGGTAGAAAATTCAAAATTTATAATTGGAATAAATAATATTCAATTAAGGTGGAATGTTTATTGGGGTCTAGTTGAATGTCAAGATATGTGTTTTTTACTTCACGCCTTAAGAGAGGAAGATAAATTTATAGATGTTGGTGCAAACGTGGGTATTTATACTATACTTGCTTCTAAAGTTGTTGGTGCTAAATCTATTGCGTTCGAACCAGTCCTTGAAACCGTAAAAAAATTTAATGAACAAATGTCCATTAATAGAATAAATCATTTAGTTTCCATCAATCACAAAGCTGTAGGAAGTAAGGTTGGTAAAATAAAAATATCTAATCACAATGATACGAGAAATGTATTAAACAAAGTGCTAAATGAAACCAATTTAGATAAAAATGATGTAGTTGAGGTTGATCTAACTACTTTAGATAGTGAAATTAAAAATGATAACGCCAATTATATTGTAAAAATAGACGTTGAAGGATATGAGTTTGAGGTAATTCAAGGAGCAGAAAAAATTTTGAGCAGCAACAAACTATTAGCACTAATTATAGAAAATAATAATATGTCCAGTGAATATGGTGTTCAAAGAGAAACTATTCATAATAAAATTATCTCATATAATTTACATCCTGTCACATATAATCCATTTACAAGAAAAATAACAAAAAAATTAAATTTTAAATCAACCCTAAACACAATATATGTAAATGATATTGCAAAAATTGAGAATTTGTGTCTAAAAGCTAAAAAATTTAAAATACATACTGCGAGTGGTATTGAAATATAAATATCTCAATGTACAATTTCAAAATTAGCCTATGAAAAGTAATTTAAAAGTTGAAATTTTTACTAGCTTTTTCTTAATTCTGTGTTACTAAACCTCAATGATTTCAAGCAAAATATACAAAAATCAAGCTTATAAAATAAATGTTGTAGACTTAAATTCTACACTTCTCACTAACTAAAGAAATATAATGACTAAAGATATTAGAAATATCACAATTATTGCTCACGTTGATCATGGCAAAACTACCATGATTGATAATTTAATGAAACAAAGTGGTTCATTTAGAGATAACGAGGTTGTTGAAGAAAGAGTGATGGATTCAGGTGAGCTTGAAAAAGAAAGAGGAATTACAATTTTAGCAAAACCCGCCTCTGTAGATTGGAAAGGTTCTAGAATAAATATTATAGACACTCCTGGCCACAGAGACTTCGCTGCTGAAGTTGAAAGAGTTTTAAATATGGCTGATGGTGCATTACTGCTTATAGATTCAGCTGAAGGTGTAATGCCACAAACTAAATTTGTTTTAGCAAAAGCTTTAAACCAAGGTCTTAAGCCAATTGTAATAATAAACAAATTAGATAAAACAGATCAAAGAGCTAGTGAGGTTTTAGATGAAACTTTTGACCTGTTTGTAAGCCTAGATGCTAATGAAGAACAATTAGATTTTCCAGTGCTTTATGCGAGCGGAAGATCAGGGTGGGCAAGTAAAGAAGTTGATGGGCCCAGAGAAAATCTTCATCCAATTTTAGATTTAATTCTAGAACATGTTAAACCCGCGAAATTAGATAAAACAAAACCTTTTGCCATGCTTTCTACTCTTTTATATGCCGACAGCTTCTTGGGAAGAAGTTTAGTTGGAAAAATATCTCAAGGTACAGCAAAAGCAAACCAACAAATTAAAGCTATAAACCTTGAGGGAAAAAAAGTTGACGAAGGAAGATTAACAAAAATTTTTAGATACGAAGGTACTAAAAGAGTTCCAATTGAAGTTGGCGAAGCTGGAGATATCGTTATTATTGCTGGGTTAGAAAAAGCCAATGTTGCTGATACTATTTGTGATCCAGAAGTAAATGAGCCAATTAGTGCCACGCCAATTGATCCTCCAACAATGTCAATTACAGTTACGGTGAACAGCTCACCTTTAGCTGGAACCGAAGGGAAAAAATTAACTAGTACGCAGATAAGAGACAGATTGATGTTAGAGGCACAAAATAATGTAGGCATTACATTCGGAGAGAATGAAAACAGAGATGCTTTTGTTATTAGCGGCAGAGGCGAACTAATGTTAGAAATTTTATTAACTCAAATGAGAAGAGAAGGATTTGAGATGACAGTAAGTCCTCCAAAAGTATTATTTCAAGAGGATGAATCTGGAAAAAAACTAGAGCCAATAGAAGAAATTACAATGGACCTAGATGAAGAATATTCTTCAAAAGTTATAGACTCAATGAATAAAAGAAAAGGGAAATTGATTGACCTTAAAGATACAGGAAAAGATAAAAAACGTTTAATTTTTCACGCACCAACAAGAGGTTTGATGGGCTACACAAGTAGATTTTTAACACTGACTAAGGGCAACGGAGTGATTAATAGAATATTTCACTCTTTTGGAAAATACACAGGTGATCTAGATGGCAGAAGAAATGGAGCTTTAATTTCAATGGCTTCAGGAAAAGCTGTTGCGTTTGCAATTTTTAATCTTCAGGCAAGAGGTGAAATGTTTGTAACTCATAACGATCCTGTTTATGAAGGAATGATTGTCGGATTAGCATCTAAAAGTGGCGACCTGGAAATAAATGTGATGAAGGGAAAGCAGTTAACAAATATGAGAACTCAAGGTACTGACGAAAATGTTGTCTTAACACCAGTGAGAAAAATGTCGATTGCCGAGCAATTGAGTATGCTAAATACAGACGAGTCTCTAGAAATTACCCCAAAGTCACTTAGGTTAAGAAAGTCTATGTTGAACCCACACGATAGAAAAAGAAAATCTAAAATTGCTTAATTCCTAATCGAGAAACAACTTTTAAAAACAAATATAGTATAAAGCCCTTGAAGCTATTAAAATAAAAATATCTGAAAAGATCTAAAGAAGAATTGCTAAAATATTTCTTATATTTTTCAGCTCCCAAACCAAAATCAAATATCTTAAAATTTTTTTTTATACACCAATCGATTAAGTCTAAAATAAGAATTTTACCAATTTTATATTTATCAAATTTTCTAGAAAAAATTACTGGTATAAAATAATAAAATACATCTTTGAAATAAATACTAAAGCATGCTGAAATAATTTCTCCATTAACTTTTAAAGTTGATACAAAAAATGTTTTAGAATTTTTTTCACTTAAATTTTTAAATACATTTGCAAATTTAATATCTAGGTTTATTCTCTTTTTCCTATTTAAAAATGTTTTAATCTTAGTTTCTATTAATCTTTCTAATTTTAAATCGGTGTTTTCTAAATTTTCAATTTCAAATACTAATTTGAAATTTTTTTCAAGTTTTTTTTTTTTTAATAAAGTTCTATGAATTTCATAATGATGATCTTTATCAATTTTAAAGATATTTTTTTTGTATAAATCAAAATTCTCTAATAAATTAATTCGAAATATATTAGAAAATTTAATACTATCTAAATAATATACCAAAGGGTTTTTAAAATTTTTTATATTTTTAAACTGATTGTTTAAAAAAAATAAATCGAAATTTTCTATATTTTTTATAATATTATTCCACAAATTATTAAAAATTTTTTTATCCAATTTTTTATCAAATTCTATATTAATCAAAGGGTTACAATAATCAGAATATTTAGTTCCGATAAATTGTAAAACTTTTAGAAAAAAATATTTTTTTATAAAAAAAGGAAATAAAGCAACAGGTTCATTATTGTAAAAAATAATAACAATATTTAAACTTTTTATATTGTAATTGGTTATTAGTTCCTTGTGATAATCATAAGTTTGGAAATAATCGTTTATAGAGTGTTGTTCTAGTTTCTTCCAAAAATATTCACATTCACCAT
>Ga0308001_10000345_pt1 | contig 22163 bp, 21 predicted proteins | sample Neamet5_FD_203167 | JGI IMG/M metagenome (GOLD analysis project Ga0308001, IMG submission 203167) | Marine microbial communities from water near the shore, Antarctic Ocean - #5 | ecosystem: Environmental > Aquatic > Marine > Unclassified | place: Southern Ocean | collected 2014-06-04
AGCTATGATTATTGAATTTTGACTTATTGGAAAGGTGAAATTTGGATTTTGAGAACCAAAAAGCGTAATACTTGGAATACCGTTATAAGCCGCTAAATGACCAGCCATTGAATCTGGAGAAATAATAATTTTCTGCTTTTTTAACCATCGATTAAATTTAATTAAATCGCCACTAAAAGTTTCAAAAAGTATATTTTCTTCTTTTAATTCTTTTATTAGACTTGTTGAAGATTCTATATTCACAATAGAGACTTTATGGTTTTTAACTAAGAGCTTAATAAGCTCATTCCAAGATCTCTTTGGCCAAGATCTTTTTTTATCCGATGCTCCAGGGTGAATAACGACAGATCCTTCTTTTTTACTTACAAAAAGAGAGGTTGCTTCTCTTTTAAAGCCATCTAACTCCTGAAGAAGTTCAAAACCTCGCTCTCTTTGATGAATCTTTTGATTCATCTTGATCGGATTTGTGAAAAAATATCGACCACCTGTCAAATCATAACCAAAGCTTATTTTAGGTCTCATATTCCAAAGAAACCAACTATTCCGAATATCACCTTTAAAATCAAATGCTAAGTCTATATTTCTATTCCTTAGTTTTTGTGAAAAAGAATAAGCGGAAAGCCACTTACTTATAGACCAATTCCAGTTAGTCCAAGGGACATCTATTCCCAATATTTCATCCGCTAAAGATAAATCTCTAGCCAGACTCTCCACTTGTTTACAACACACTAAAATTAGCCTTGCTTCCGGAAAATTAATTTTCAATGATTTTAATATTGGCTCAATAATAAAAACATCTCCTATGCGGTGCATTTCTGTTACAAGAATTGTTTGCACTTTAATCTTTCTCAGATAAAAAGACTTTCTAAACAGATTAAGTAAAAGAAAATATGGAGCTAATATTGTACTAAAAAAACGAGATAAAAAAAGGTGAATAGGTTTATACAAGGTTGTTTGCATTTTTTTTACAAACCTATTTTTTTATAATAACGATATAGTTTTTCTGAAACATTTTTAACATCATGGTATTTCTCAACCCAATTTTTACCATCCTCTCCAGATCTAGATATTTTATTTGGATCTAATAAAAGATTTTTTAGTATTCCAGAAAAAGAATCTTTTGTTATGCTCACAAATGGGTGATTAGGAATAAAGCTATTATAACTATCATTTATTTCTGTAAGTGTACATATTCCCATAGATAAAGATTCAACTGAATTCATACCATACCCCCAACCGCCCCTATCACCAATTTGATCAATAAAAATATCAGCTTTTGATTTCCTTTCAAGGGCAAGCTTATGAGTTAGGCCTTCGATTAAGTCAAATTTAATAAGACCTAATTTTTCTAATTTTAAACACTCCTTTATAATATGATTGGACCCTTTATAAAATCGATTAGTGGGAGCGTGTGCAACTCTAATTAATCTGTTTATTTTTTTTCTTTTTTTAAATAATGTGGTCTCAAAAGGTAAAAATAAGTATTCAATTTTTGGATGTCTACTCAATAAATCAACTTCATTTGTGATATTAAGGTTTGCTAATCGATTGATGATAGGCATTGCACCCCTATTTCTTAAGTCTTCACCATGATAATGACAAATAATTTTTTTTCCTCTTTTAAAAATCTCTTTTACAAAAAATTCATCTTTAAGGAAATCCATTCCACTCTCAAAATGATAAACATCAAAATTATATAAGTCATATTTTTTTATGGCTCTTACAATGATTGGTCTCCACAGAAAATCCTTAAATTTTAAAAAAAACTTATCTAATAAACCTTCTGATTTCCAAATAGGAGGGTATCCCGGTTTTTCTGAAAAATAACCTTCAGAACCACGATAAATTTTAAAAAAAAGATTTCTTAATTTTGCAAGGTGAGGTAACGTAAAATTAAAAGGTAAGTTCAAACAAATATCTTCTTTAAATCTCTTAGGTGAATTAAAGAACGTTAAAGTTCTACACTCATGGCCTTTTTGTTCGTGTGTTGCTTTCCATAAAGTAAGTGTTCCGACCGTGTTTTCTGGTGATATATAAAGAATTTTCAATTTTATTTAAAAATAGAAAGATATTTACTTTCTATACTCTCCCAATTATATTTTTTATTAACCAATTTTAAATTTATTTCTAAATTAGATTGTAGTTCTAAATTCTTAATTGCGGTTAATAGGTTCGTTCCAATTGAAAAAGGACTTCCCGCGTTTGCCCAAAAGATACTTTTATTTAAAAAATATTTTACGGGAGGTAAATCTGTTGCTATAATTTCTAAACCTGAAGCCATCATCTCAAATAACTTAGTTGGAGTATTATTTTCAGTTAATGGGTTTCTTCTAAATGGTATAACACCAATAGAATGTTTTTTTAAAACTCCCCAAACTTCTTTGTGTGGAATTTGACTATCTATCCGGATATGCTTTTCTAGTGAATTAATTTTTATTAGCTTAAAAATCTCTTTTTTAAATTTACTCGTTCTAAAAGAGCCTAAAAGTGTTAGTTTAGCCTTTGGTTCTACCTTAATAACATTTCCCATTGCCACTATAAGATCTGAAATACCTCTTTCAGGAGCAAGATGTCCATGGTAAATAATAAAAGGTTTGTTCACTCTGTTTCTTAATGAATTGACTATATATTTCTTTTCAGGAAAATTTTCTAAAATAATTTGCTCTATTTTAAATTTTCCATATCGATCTTTTTTTATTGTTGGGTTTGCTAATATAATTCTATCAACGAATTTTAAAAATTTTTCTTCTTTTTTCTTTCGGAAAAAAATTGAGACCTCACTTATCAATTTAGTTCTTTTGGTAAAAGTTCTATAAAGAGAGACCATATCTTCATGTACATCATAAATAGTAATTATTGATGGTTTTAATAATTTAATAAATCGAATTAATAATAAAAGGTTTGTTTCATGTATTTGAAGGTGAGTCACATTATCTTTTTTTATTAAGATACTCTTAATTTTTTTTATAAAACTATTTTGCGATAAATCAAAATTTTGATGATTAACATAATCATCCGATAAATTAATTTGATTAGTTGATCGAGTTATATATAAAACTTTTTTTCCAACTTTAGTTAACGACTTTATTTGTTTATGATAGATTCTTTCATCATCCGGAAAATGGTTACTAGAAATGATAATAATCATAAATTTTTCATTTTTTAGAAAAAGATTTATATAAACTATTTAATTGTTCATTAAATATGTTTTTTTCTATTTTTGTAATTGCAATTAAATACCATAAAATAGGAAAAAAAATAGAAAACAAGATTCTAAAGAAATATTCTTGAAAACCTAATTGCGCTATTACTAAAAAAAATATTGGAAAAAAAACACCTCTCCAATTGTAGGCGATAGGATAAACAGATTGAGTTTTTAAATAAATTGCTAATGACATAGAGATAAATGCAAATACAACTCCTAATGCAGCACCAATGATTCCAAAGATTGGAATGGCGACAATGCTAAAAAGGACTAAAACCGAGGCGCCAATAACTCTAAATATAGGTACCCAGTTTGTCACCTCCTTAATATAGATCCCCGGCAATTGTATTACATACGTTCCAAAGAAAAAGTAACCCAAGAGTATCATACTAACTATTGGTTCACACCCCCAAAATTCTTGACCGATTAAAGACTTCCCTGAAATAGTAAACCTCATAATCTCAGGTACCCATAAACTAACCAAAATACAGATATAACCCATTATTCCTAAAAAGATTGTAGTAATAATACTAAATTCAGTTTTTGCATTCTTACTTTTCCCTTTTTTTAAAAAATATGGTGTCCAGCCCATATTAAACCCCATCACTGCTGTAAGGCCAAGCATTCCCATTTTTTTACCCGCCGAATAAAGACCGACTTCAGATGTCCCTAATAACCACTCTATAAGGTATCTGTCTGATAATTCCATTATCATTGTAAAAATTCCTGCTGGTAAAAAAGGCAAAGCAAAATAGAGAATTTTAATCAAAACTTTTTTCTTATAAAATTTTAATTTAATAATTGTTATAAGAATTGGAAACGAAAAAAAAGAGACTATACCTGAAGCTATTATATTTGCCTTAAAAACACCTTCAATACCCTCACCTAAGTAAACAACAAAATAAATATTAAAAAACATTGTGGAAATAACATTTAATAAACTGAAAAGGATAAATGGAACGGCCCTCTCTTCAGACCTAAGTATTAGCATTGGTAAATTCCAAAAAGAATCCAAAAATAAAATAATTATTAAAAAAACCATCCAATCTGGTCTATTTACTCCTAAGATAAACTCTGAAATAGTATTTCTTGAAAAATAAAGGATTAAACTAAAAAATATACTCGTTAAAAATTGAGTAATAACAATAACAGAGATATGATTTTTTCTAGATTCCCCATTTGTCTGAATAGAAAACTTCATTAATGCAGTATCCATACCATACCTATAGAGTATTATAGTAAACCCCATAAATGCATATGCTAATGAAAGTGCACCATACTCTTCTTTTGTAAAAGTATGGGTATATAATGGAAGCAATAAAAAAGTAATTAATCGAGCCATAACATGCCCAAAACCGTAGATAATTGTTTGCTTACCTAAACTTTTAATTGCCATAAAACTAAATATTTATTTCTAACGTGTCTCTGAAAATACCACTCGCACCAAAATTTTCTTTAAAACGCCCAAGCCCCATATTAGGCTCTCCATTGATAGTAAAAATCCCAAAGTCATAAACTTGAAATTTTAATTTTATTGCCCAATCAAATATCGTATAAAATAAAAAGTTTAAAGGCCTAATTTCAGCGAATTTCTGATCGTGGCTAATATAAAATGCCAAAACAACATAATCGTTAACAATAAAATTAACAACACCGGCAACCATTTCATTATTATAAAAAGATCCAAATAATTTAACCTTTTCAGGAAATAGTTCAGATAAATATTTTAATTCTTTAAGAGTGTGAGTTGGATTAACTCCATGCCTTATCTTTAAATTTTGCTTTAATATTTTATAAAAATCGTCAAAATTATTTGATTCTCTGCAAACAAGGCCTTTTTCTAGACCTTTCTTAACTGCTCTTTTATGTGAAGGTCTAAATTTACGTAGAGTGTCTTCCATCTTATTTTCTAAATAAAGAATACTTGTGATATCTCGCTTTAAATAATGAAAATTATTTTTCATTAAAGAAAAATCAATATAGTTAGATAATCTATACTGATAAAGGTTTGGAGGTATTGTTATTTGAATTTTATTAAAATTTTTATTTTTACAATAAGAGATTAAAGCTTTAACTAGGCTCATCGAATCTGAAATAGAAAGGTCTTCGGGTAGAACAAAAGACCCTAGCGTTGCTCCAGGATGAGAAATAAGCACAAGATCACTTTTTACTACTTTTTCTGCAGCAGGAAAAACTGAAAACAACTTATTTTTTTTATAGAATAAAAGACTGTGATCTTTAAATCTGGTTACCGGATGATAATTTAAAAAAGATCTAAGATGAAAAAGAGTACCATTGTTTTTTCCAGGAACGAAAGAATCCCATTCTATTTTATTTTTGCTATTATATCGTTGAATATCAAACATTTGACAAATTTATTAAAAAGTTATTAAGGTTCATATAATCTTTATAAACTAAGTTAAGATTTTTAAAGAGTATTTTCATCGAAATCTAATTTATTTGTAATATTTATAGGAGTAATTAATGAATTATAACATTGAAAAAATTTGGGCGCGTCAAATTCTAGACTCGCGCGGTAACCCAACTATAGAAGTTGATGTATTAACCAAATCTGGTATTCTGGGAAGAGCCGCAGTTCCATCAGGAGCATCTACGGGAAAATATGAAGCTATAGAATTAAGAGATGGTGACAAAAAAAAATATTTAGGAAAGGGTGTTCTTAATGCTGTAAAAAATATTAACACGACAATTTCGGGTGCTTTAATTGGTGATAACGTACTTTTTCAAGAAGATATAGATAATAAATTAATTAACCTTGACGGTACTGAAAATAAATCTATTCTAGGAGCAAATGCTATATTAGGCGTTTCTATGGCGGCCGCACATGCTGCTGCGAAATTTAAGAAAATGCCTCTTTATAAATATCTGGGTAATGAAAACTCAAATTTAATGCCTATGCCCATGATGAATATTTTGAATGGAGGAAGCCATGCTGATAATTCAATAGATATTCAAGAATTTATGATAATGCCGTTTGGTGCGAGAGATTTTTCAGAAGCACTGAGAATGGGAACAGAAATTTTCCACCACCTTAAAAAGGTGTTAAAAACTAAAGGTTTAGCAACCTCGGTTGGTGATGAGGGAGGTTTTGCCCCGAACTTAAAATCGAATGAAGAAGCATTAGAGATGATTGATATTGCAGTTACAAATGCGGGTTTAAAGTCCGGGAAAGATGTTTTTTTCGCACTTGATGTTGCCGCAAGTGAATTATTTAAAGAGAACAAATATAATCTTTTTTCTGAAGGTAAATCTCTAACATCAGAAGAAATGGTTAATTACCTAACAAAATTAACTCAAAATTATCCTATTATTTCTATTGAGGATGGCCTAGATGAAAATGATTGGGAAGGGTGGGCTCTCTTAACAAAAACACTTGGATCAAAAATACAGATTGTCGGCGACGACTTAACCGTAACAAATATTAACCGACTTGATCGAGCAATTAAAGAAAAGAGTATGAATTCAATACTTATTAAACTTAACCAAATTGGGACAGTCTCAGAAACACTACATGCAATTAAAATGGCAAAGGGAGCTGGTTTTGGAGCAATTATTTCCCATAGGTCCGGTGAGACAGAAGATACAACAATTGCAGATCTTTCTGTCGCTATGGGAATGGGACAAATCAAAACAGGGTCAGCTTCAAGAACCGATCGTGTTTGTAAATATAATCAATTGATAAGAATTGAAGAAGAACTAGGAAGCCATGCAAAACTAGCTGGGATTGAAAGTTTAAACCTGAGTAGGTAAATAGACGTGACGCTCAAAAAAAAATCTACAGATTTTGGTCAAAAAAAATTCATCCAAGGGATTTTATTTTTAATTGGCTTTACTTTAATTATAATTTTCATATTTGGAGACCACGGTCTTTTCCAACTCTACAAATTAAAAAATGAAAAAAAAGGGGTTAAAAAGTATATATCCAACCTTAGAAAAGAACGAGAAGATTTGGGTATTGAAAAACATCGACTAGAGAATGACATGGATTACATTGAAAAACTCGCAAGAGAAAAATATTTAATGTCAAAACCTGGTGAAAAAGTTTTTAGAGTTGTTCCTAAAAAAAAATAACCAGTGACTAAATATTTAAATTAATTTTAACTTTTTCTTTTATAAAAGCATCTAAATAAATTTCGACTCTTCGATTGGATGCGCGAGCTTCAGCTTTTTCCTTGAAGCTTGAAATTGAATTGATATCAATTATAGGTCTGAACTCTCCATAACCCATTGCTGAAAAATATTTTTCAGGCATATTCGCATTTTTATTCATCAATTTAACTAAGTTCAATGATCGCGCAGCTGACAACTCCCAATTGCTTGGATAAATTGAACCTTTTGGTAGAGATGCGTCATCCGTATGTCCTTCACAGCGTACTTCAACATTTAATTCAGACTCTCTTTTTTCTATTGTCCGAAGCAATCCTTGATAATCCTCTATCTCTTGAATATGCATGAGATCTGACTCATTTATAATTTTACCTATTTTATTTACTAATGGAAAATATTTAGGATCTATCTCAGAAGAGGCTGATTTAAACAAATTTCCTCTAAGCGTTATTTTTATACCTTTTGTCACCCGATCGACAACTATCTTATCAGAACTTAAATCTTTTATCATCTCTTCATAGGTTTGATCTAATAATTTATCAATTTCTACGCTTATACTTTTCTCTGCATCATTCAACATGACGAGTAATAATACAAAAAATGTTAATAACAATGTTACAACATCCGCAAATGTTAATGCCCAAGCTGTAGACTTTGCTTGACGCTCATCAATACTAATTGCATTTTTTTGAAAACTCATATAATACTAAATATATATTTAAATTAATCTGAAGAGTTACTATATCTAAATTGAGATGGAACAAATGTCATCAACTTTTCTTTTATAAGAATTGGATGCTCTCTTGCATGAATACTTATGATTCCCTCTACAACAATACTCTTCAACATCATTTCATTTTCAGATAACCTCTTCAATTTCCCTCCAATTGGCAAAAAAATCATATTAGCAAAAAAGACACCATAAAAAGTTGTAATTAAAGCTAATCCCATACCAGCTAAGAGTTCTGCGAATTTTTCTGCAACATCTTGTGAAGCGTTCATTTCTCCTCCTCCTCCAGCAAAATTATTCATCATTACTATTAAGCCTAGTACTGTACCAAGCATACCAAAGGCTGGGGCATAAGAAGCCATATATAAAAATAATTCTTGACCTGCTATATGCCGACTAGATATGTTATTTAGTTCTAAATTTAAAAAAGTTCTTAAACGAGATGACTCTCGCTCATTAATTGCTAATTCAATTCCATTTTTAAAAAAACTCTCCCTCATTTTAGGTAAGTCTTCCTCAAGAGAAAGTAAACCATCTTTTTTAGCTTTTTCAGCTTTTTGAACAATTTCTTCAATAATCGCGTTATAATCAAAATCATCAGCCTTGAATACATTTCGCATGATACTAGGAAAGGTTTTTAAAGCCTTTAATGGAAGATTTACCATTGTTGCAGCAAAAGTTCCACCAACAACGATTAAAATAGAATTAAAATTAAAAAACCAGTAAAGACTCCCCCCACTTTGTATTATCCCAATGATAATTATTGATATCCCAGCAAATAAACCTAAAAAAGTACCAAAATCTGTTTTCTTTTTAATATTCTCCATTTTAAGAGATTTTTAATTGTAATAATATAGTCATAACTAATCCTTTTTTTTATTTTGTGATAAAGATCGACTTCCTTTATATAATCTATCTTGCTCATTTTTAGATAAACTATCAAAACCTTCTCTATTAATTTTATCTAAAATAGAATCTATTTCTCTTTCTATATCATTTTTCTGATTTACAAGTTTATGCTCTTTTTGTATCTGATATTCAATTTTTCTTTTTCTTATTTTGAAGAAAAGGTCATTCCAATAGATCGGTTTTTTTAGAATTAAGTATCCAATAAGCATACCTGATAAATGCGTAAGGTGACTAATCTGTGAAATATTATTGAATGAAGATAGAAAGGCAATTAAACCAATACCCATTACAAACCAAATTGACTTTATTGGTATTATACCGTACAAATAAATTGTACGATTTGGATATGTAATTCCGTACGCAAGAAGAACACCATATACCGCTCCACTCGCACCGACTATGGGGACTGTAGAATTTAGACCAAAAAACATTGTAATAACTCCTGAGCCTATTCCGGTCATAAAATAGAACTTAAGGAAACGATTTTTACCCCATAAGCGCTCAAGCTCACTTCCAAACATCCAAAGAACAAACATATTTATTAAGACATGCCATATACCTCCATGAAAAAATATATAGGTAAATGGTTGCCAAACCATAAATTGTGACCAAACTAGTTTTGGAACAAGTCCAAACAAAGGAAAAAATAAATTTTCTCCACTTGAAATTGTTTGAAGGATAAAAATACCAAAATTAATAGAAACTAATATTTTAATTGCATCAGGAAATAAAGAGGGTTTAAAAGAAAGATTACTTGGATTTGATTGAAATTGATATCTCATTATATTATATAATACAAAGAATCAATAATTATAGAAATAGTTTAAGTAATAATAATTCATTTATACTTTTGATAAAATTTTTCTAGCTGTTGGTATAGATTTAATTTTTTCTAATCCATCAAAATGATAACAAAGTAGGGTCCACAAGTACTCACTTATGATATTTTTATCTTGGTTTGTAATTTCATCTTTTGGTAATTGATTCAAATCTCCAGAAAGTAAACTTGCTAAAATAGTTCCACTATTTGGTCCACTATTTGGATCTGGTATTATTGCTCCTGGAAACTCAACTTTTTCGAGAGTAGGTTGAAATCCTAAATGGGTCAAGAGTGCACATTCATAAAACCAAAACAATAGATTTGGGTCTTTAACCCTTTGATCAAAAGCTTGTAAAACCTCTTTTAAAGTTTGAAATAAACGAGGAAATGGATCTTCAAGGGAAAGTGTTTTTTCAGTTATATCTAAAATTGTCATTGAAAAAGTAATCGATCGTAAATCATCTAAAATATGAGGCCAGTATTCTCGAAAATTCACTTTTGAAAGTGTTTGAAGTTCATTTTTTAATTTATGATTGTATATTAAATCTATATAACTAAGAGGTTGGAAATGAGAAAACTTAGAAGATTTTTTACTTCTAGCCCCCCGAACAATTAAACTGATTTTCCCTTTTTCCTTTGTGAAACACCTTGTTATCAAAGATGTTTCCCCGTAGGGAAAAGACTTTAAAACAATAGCTGGCGTATTAACTAACACTAAAAATATTTATTAATAAGCTTTTGCAAAAATAACCTCATGCTTTGCAGAAATATTTGAAAATATACACTTAAGACCCTTTGGGTTTTCATCTAATGGAATACATCTAATTGTGGCTTTTGTTTCTTTTTTAATTGTTGCTTCGGTGCTTTCTTCTCCATCCCAGCCGCAACGAGCAAACCCTCCTTTCTTAATAACTTCTTTCAACTCTTCATAACTTGAAACATGATGCGTGTTTTCTTCTCTAAATTGAAGTGCTTGATTAAATAATGTATCTTGTATATTCTTTAATAGATCCGGTATCTCTTTAGCCGCATCTTCTTTAAGTAAAAATAATTTTTCGTTGGTATCTCTCCGAGCTAATACAACATTGTTCTTTTCAACATCACGAGGTCCAACCTCTAACCTCAATGGAACGCCTTTCATTTCCCAGTTATTAAATTTAAAACCAGGTGTACTATCAGTCCAATCTTGATGTATACGAACTCCAAGACTTTTTAAATTTTTAATTAAATCATCAAGATACTTTTTAATCAGGGTTTTTTGTTCTTCAGATTTAAATATTGGTATTACAACAATTTGGATAGGAGCTATTTTAGGGGGTAATCTTAAACCTTTGTCATCTCCATGAGTTAAAATAATTGCGCCAACAAGCCTTGTACTTACGCCCCAACTTGTTGCCCAAACTAACTCTTCTTTATTATCTTTTGTTTGAAACTTAACATCAAAAGCTTTTGCAAAGTTTTGCCCAAGGTTATGTGATGTTCCTGCCTGAAGTGCTTTTTTATCCCCCATCATTGCTTCTATGCAATATGTTTTTTCCGCTCCCGCAAATTTTTCAGCTTCTGTTTTAATACCCGTAATTACAGGTATTGCTAAGTGTTCCTCGGCAAGTTTCTTGTATAGCGCTAATATATCTAATGTTTCTTTTTGAGCTTCCTCTTTTGTCGCATGTGCGGTATGCCCTTCTTGCCATAAAAATTCTGAAGTTCTAAGAAATAATCTAGTTCGCATTTCCCAACGGACAACATTCGCCCATTGATTAATTAAAATTGGTAAATCTCGATATGATTGAATCCACTTTTTATACATTGACCAAATAATAGTTTCAGATGTAGGCCTAACAATCAGTTCTTCTTCTAGTTTTGATTCTGGATCTACAATAATACCATTTTCACCATCTGATTTTAATCTTGTATGAGTTACGATCGCACATTCTTTTGCGAACCCTTCTACATGCTTCGCTTCTCGAGCTAAGAAAGATTTTGGAATGAATAATGGAAAGTATGCATTTACATGGCCTGTGTCTTTTATCATTTTATCAAAAACTTCTTTTATATTTTCCCAAAGCTGAAAACCATATGGCTTAATAACCATTGTCCCTTTTACCGGTCCATAATCAGCTAAATCCGCTTTATTTACTATTTGAGTATACCAACTTGAAAAACCTTCAGCTCTTTTCGGTAAGTTTTTGCTCATAAAGATAAAATCCTATTTTCAGTTCAACGTAAAATTACCGGAGCTATATGACTACGCCAAGTCAGTTTTAGTTAGAATAATAAACATTTATACTCTTATTTTAGATAGTGATTAAAGTCTGCAAATTTGTAATTCTTTCTACATTCATTCTAATAATAAGCTGCGAAAGGAATACTATGATACTGTATACAAACTGTAATGTTTATGGCCATCCGGCTATTAAAGCTATTTTGTGTGATAAAGGAAAAATCATTCAACTTTTACCCAGTAGCAATGTTAATTCAGGGAATAAAATAAACTTGAATGGTGGTTGGGTTTATCCCGGATTTATAGATTCACATATGCATTTAACTGGTTTTGGGTGGTCGCTTGAATCCATAAATCTAGTTGGGACAACCTCAAAAGTCGACGCATTAAATAAAATAGAAGAAGGTGTAAAAGACCTTTCAAAAGGTTCTTGGGTACTTGGTCGAGGTTGGGATCAAAATGATTGGAAAAATTCTAAGTATCCAACTGCAAACGATTTAGACTCAATATCCACGGATCATCCAATGATATTTAGACGGGTTGATGGTCATGCGATATGGGCAAACAGCTTAGCAATTGCAAGTGCAAACATGACTCAAAATACTACCGATATAGATGGTGGAATAATTATTAGAAATAAACAAGGTTTCCCTTCTGGGATTTTTATAGATAATGCGCTTGATGTAATTGAAGCTGGCATTCCTCAAAAGACTGATAGCGATATACGGAGACAAATAATTAAAGCTCAAGCTCTTTTAAATAAACTGGGGATTACCTCAATCCATGATGCTGGAACATCTAAAAAAGAAATTGACGTTCTTAAAAAAATGTATAATAATCAGGAACTCTCAGTTCGAGTATTTACAATGTTACATAATAACCCAAAAGATTATGAACCTTATTTAAATAGTGGGCCAGAAAAAGATAATCCATTTTTAAAGATTCAATCAATTAAAATATATTTAGATGGTGCACTGGGATCAAGAGGAGCCGCTCTATTAGAACCATATTCAGATTCACCTGAAGAAAAGGGGTTATTGCTAATTGATCCATCCGAACATCAACGATTAGTTCAAAAATTCAGCAATGCTAACTTTCAAACTAATACCCATGGAATTGGAGATCGAGCAATTAGAATCATTTTAGATAATTATGAAAAAGTAGCAAATCCCGTACTAAGAAATCGAATCGAACATTCTCAAATTGTTCATGAAAATGATATTCCTCGTTTTAAAAAGCTTAATGTAATTCCAGCGATGCAAGCAACTCATTGTACAAGCGATATGGATTGGGTTGAAGAGCGTATAGGTAAAGAACGTATCCATGAGGCATATCCATGGAAGTCATTTATAAAATTAAATATTCCTGTCCCTGGTGGTTCTGATGCTCCCATAGAAAATCCAAATCCTTTAGAAGGTATCTACGCATCTGTAACTAGAAAGGATAAACAAGGTTTCCCTGAAAATGGGTGGCATGCTGAGCAGAAAATGAGTTTAGGTGAGGCAATAAAATCGTATACTGAATGGGCGGCTTATGCCTCTTATGAAGAAGAAATAAAAGGAAAAATAAAAAAAGGATTTTACGCTGACTTTACAGTTTTAAATCAAGAATTAAAATCAGATAATGGAAATAATATTCTAGACACTCATGTTCTTTTTACAATTTTGAACGGTAATATTGTATATCAAAACAATGAATAATAATCAAATAAAATATATAAAAAGCTTAGGAAAAAGTAAAAATAGAAATCAATCTAAATCTTTTTTTATTGAAGGAAAAAGGTTAATAACATCTGCTATTTTATATAAAACCAAAATAAAAACAATTTACATAACTAATGATTTTTTAGATAAAAATAAGCCATTAATTAATTCAATTATAAAGGCAAAGATAGATTGTGAAAACATAACTAATAAAGAATTTGAAAAAATCACATTTACAAAAAGCCCTTCGGGAATCTCAGCGCTGTGCTCATTACCCGAAAAAAAACCTATAAATCTAGAGCACTCTTCTTGGTTGTACTTAGATGAAATATCAGATCCGGGTAATATGGGAACTATTTTAAGATCTGCATCATACTTTAATTTTAATAAAATTGTTTTATCAAAAAACTGCGTAGACCCATTTAATCCTAAAGTAATACGTGCAGGAATGGGATCACATTTTGCAATTGCATTATACATTGACATTCATTTAAAAGAATTCAAAGCCACACACACCCTTATTGGGGCTGATCAAAGAGGAAGGTCTTATAAAGATATAAACTATCCGAAGAATTATGTAATAATTATTGGTAATGAAGCACATGGATTAACTGCAAAAACTTTAGAAATTTTAGATGAAAAGATTTCCATCAAAAAAACTGGATTTGGCGAATCTCTCAACGCCGCTTCTGCAAGCTCAATAATTTTGAATTATTTGAGCGAGATTTAATAATAAAAAGGGCCACTGAATTATATCATTTTGGTAATTTCATTAGGTTTCTTTAATTAATAATATTTAGAAAGACCTTAGAATAAATACAAGTCATTAGAGAAAATTTATGAATAATGCCCCCCTTAATGTTCGTTCAGCGACACTTATTGTAATAGCTTCTGTTATTTCAGCCTTTTTAGCAGGTGGAATAGTCCTAGGAATCGGTCTTTCAAACCCTGAAAGCCCTCAAAAAGCATATACATTCCTATCTTTTATCATAGGTCAGACTTTTATGCTTGTTCCCTTAATCTGGTATTTGATTTCTAAAAATCAACCTATCATAAAAACACTCAGATTAAAAAGTGTTTCTCCATCAACAATTTTTAATACGATTTTATTATCGTTTGGAATTATAATTCTATCAGATGAGTTAGATAAAATTATACAAATTTTCATTAAAGCTCCTGAGTATGTTGTGGATTTAGACGGAATGTTAAGACCAGAGTCAGTTAATGGGTTTATTTTATTATTTATAGCCGTTGCAATCATTGCACCATTAGGAGAAGAATTACTCTTCCGAGGATTCTTCCAACAAGTTTTAGAAAATCATTGGAAGGATATCACTAGAGCCGTTTTAGTCACAGCAATGATTTTTGCCTTTATACATATGAATCCATTTTGGTTTGCTCAAATTTACCTACTTGGTATAATACTTGGATTTCTTGCGTGGAAGACAAATTCTGTAGTTCCATCCTTAATTCTTCACGGACTTAATAATTCAATGGCTTTACTTTTTTCTTTCTCTAAGGTTACAGAAAGTCCTTTTTACATGTGGAGTGGACATATTGCTCCCTGGATAATAGCACCAGCATTGTTATTTGTTATCCTTGGATTTAAAGGGATAAATAAAGAGCTTTCTTAATGAAAAAAGAAATGTTTAAACATGAGATTACTATTCTTAAAGATACATTCGGTCGTTTACTACGAAGAAATGCAGAAATAAATCTCATTAAATTGATTAATAAAACCCATCCTGCAGATTTAGCAATTGTGTTTAGATATTTTAATGATGAGGAACAAACACAAATTTTCAACCTTATGAGCAATAACGATCAAACAATTGAATTTTTAATTGAATTGGATGATACTCTTATTGCAAATCTTCTAAATATTGAAAAACCCGAGAGGATCGTTGAACTTATACAGAATGCTTCGGCTAATGACCAGAGTTATATACTTGGTATTTTAGAAGAACATCGCTCTCAGTCTGTTATTGATCTTTTAAAAAGTGAAGAACAAGAAGAAATCGAAGAAATAATGGGATATCCTGAAGATTCTGCTGGTGCAATGATGACAACAGATATTTTTACTTTATATCAAGATACAACTTGCGGTGAAGCTCTAAGAGCATTGCAAGATCAAAAAGAAGCTGAAATGGTTTTTTATTTATACGTCACAAATGAAGATAATTCTCTTGTTGGTGTTGCTTCTTTACGAGCACTGGCAACAACACCAGCAAATAAACTATTAAAAGATATTATGGTTAAACGAGTCCATACTGTTCGACCTCAAACAGATCAAGAAGAAGTCGCCCAAATAGTTGCTCAATATAATTATTTGGCCGTACCTGTTGTTGATTATGATAACCATTTATTAGGAATTGTAACTGTTGATGACGTGGTTGATGTAATCAGAGAAGAAGCAACTGAAGATTTTTTACAAATGGCCGGTGCTGGAAAAGATAGAGAAATTTTATTGAAATCTAGTTGGGAAAATGCAAAAGCCCGCCTCCCTTGGCTTTTTGCAAGTTGGATTGGTGGTATAATGGCAGCATCTATTATTGGACAATTTGAATATATGCTTGAAAGTGTTATTGCACTTGCGGCTTTCATTCCTGTCATAATTGGTATGGGGGGTAATATCGGCACTCAATCATCAACTATTATTGTAAGAGGAATGGCTACGGGAAGAATTGAACTTGGAAATGAATTAAAAATATTATTAAAAGAACTTCGAGTAGGCATAATTCTGGGTAGTCTTTATGGGCTTATGTTAGGTCTCTTTGCAAATTTTAAATTTATTGATACATCTCCTATGCTAGGCGTTGTTGTAGGCCTAAGTATTTTTTGTTCTATGCTTTTGGCAGCAGCCGTTGGTACGTTTACACCTTTGGTATTAAGAAAATTAGATATAGATCCTGCTATTGCTACGGGGCCTTTTGTTACCACTAGTATTGATATTTTGGGTGTTTTACTTTATTTTTTAATTGCTGGAACATTCCTAAAAATTTAAATGTTTTATATTTTTACATTTTTCTGCCTTACCATTTATCTTTTCTTTATAATATTTATTATATCTGGATTATTTAAACATAAAATAATCAAACTTTCGTCAGACATAGAAGCGCCTACAGTTTCCGTTGTTATTGCCGCAAGAAATGAAGAAAAGAACTTACCCGATTTAATTCATGATTTAATCAATCAGGAATACCCCCTTAATAAATTAGAAATAATCTTTATTGATGATAGATCGACAGATTTAACATCAACAATATTAAGCGAGGCTTCAAATAATTATAGCTTCATTAAATATATTAGTATAAGTGAAAAATCATTAACAATGACCTCAAAAAAGAACGCTTTATCAAAAGGCATAGATATGGCTACTGGTGAGATAATTGTTTCAACAGATGCTGATTGTAGGGTTGGAAAGCTATGGGCTTCAAGCATGGCCTATAGTGTATTGAATAAGAATTGTATATCGATTGGTTTTTCAACAATTAACGGAGATAAATTTTTTGATCAATATCAAAAAATTGATTTTTTAGGAATAATCTCTGCAAATGCTGGTGCTGGAGGTTGGAATCAATTTTGGTCAGGAACTGGTCAAAATTTAGCATATTATAAAAAAGATTTTTTAGATATTGATGGTTTTAACCCAGTGAAAGAAAAGATTTCAGGGGATGACATGTATTTAGTACAATCAATTACAAAAATCAAAACTGGATTGATTAATATAGACCCTAATTCATTTGTTAGAACCGTTCCAATGGCTACATTAAAAAGTTTTATTAACCAAAGAATACGTTGGTCCTCAAATGCCAAAATTAATATAAAAGAAAATCGCTTTTTTTTTATATTCCTACTGAATTCACTATTATTCAATTTTATAATTTTAATTTCATTTCTTTTTGGAAATAGTTGGATTCCAATCTTTACATTAAAAATAATTTGCGATGGATTAGTAATCATGTTGGGGGCTAAACTTTTTGATACACATATAAACCTCTTGTCATACTTTTTGTGGGCTTTATTGCAACCAATCTACGTACCACTCATTGCTTTTATGGGTTTAAGAGAAAAGTTCACATGGAAGGAATAATACGAAACCTAATTGTCAGCACTTTCTTTCTTTTTAGTAATATTCAATCCCAGTCTTATTCTATTTCAATATTTGGCTATGAAATAGCTAATCTTTTAATTGAAAGTAAAGGTCCTGAAGAAAATATTTTTTCTGTAAACAGTATTGGACTTGCTGACTTCATTTGGCCAACAAATAATAATTACAATACAGTAATTGATTCATCTACTTTCCATTTAAAAGAATATCATTATAAAATAAATCAAATGAACTCTAAAAAGGAATTCATATTAAAAAGCTCAACATCTAAAAATTTAATTTATAATAAGAAAGATACACTTTCATTAGATACGCCTTTTCATAATTTTTTCACTTTAATAGCTTTATTAAAAAAAAGTTCACCTAGAGATCTTGATATTAAATGGTATCCATACGAATCATTTGGAATATTAGGCCGAGCACGTTTTATATGGGCCGATTCTTCTAATCTTTTTAATACTGGGGACTCAATAATGTGTGACCATTATAGACTAGATATTGAGTTTTTGGAAAAAGATATTTTTGAATTGAATGAAAGTGATCATTTGATCAATTCTTTAATATCTGATAGTTCTGTAAGAGAACTGTGGATTTCAAAAGAAAAAGAACCAAGAGTTTTATTATTTAAATTAAAAAAAGATTTTTTAACATTTGATGTTAAAATACTTTAAAAAAATATGAAATAGACTTATTATCCCATTCAGGTAACATTATTTAAAAGTTCGCCACTTCAATTATTATTTTATTAGGGTCTTTATGAAAATCAGTTCACAACTTAAGAATTATCGGAAGAAATTTTTGGGATGGTTCGTCATATTTCTGTTAATTTTTCTAGCGATATACTATGGAGTAGATAAAAAAATAATTGTTTTAACCACTTTCATTCTATCCATTTTCACAGAAATTTTTGTGGGTATTAGCGCTTTAATTGCTATAATTCCTTTTGTTGGCCCCTTAATTATAAAGGTCGTATCTATTCCAATCTTTTGGATCTTAAATGCATTGGGTACACTTGTTTCAGCTCTTGCTATTAAAAAAGGTTATACTAATAAATTAGCAAAAGGGAGAATTATTACTCTAGCTCTTCTGATCGGAATTATCATTGGTTATATTTTGGGACACTTAACTCCAATTAAATGAATATTTCAATATTACAAGGTCCTAATATGAATTTATTAGGCTTACAATCGTCAGATAGAAAACAAATACTTACGACCGATAAGTTGAATCGTGCTATTAAAGTTCATATTCGCACGAAAGATATAAAGGTTAAAATTTTACAAACCCATAAAGAGTTTCAAGCTTTAAATTTTTTACAAAGAAATAGAAACTGGGCCAATGGTTTGATTTTTTTCCCTACTTCATGGGCTAAGAATAATTTCACAATTCTGGAGACGCTCAATATCTTAAAAATTAAAACCGCTTCAATATATTTTAATGATACCTTTTCATTTGGAACATCTGAAAAAGAATCAATTTTAAAATCAAAAAATATAAAATCTTTTACAGGGGACCCAATAACGGCATGCCTTGAGGGATTAGATTATATTTCAACCTGAATGACTTATACTGTATTTTTTTTATTTTCAATTAATCTTTTATTTTCTCAAATAAACGAAGATTCAAAAAACTCTCCTCTTTATTTACTATCAAAAATTAAAAAAGAGGTACCATTAGTAATCTTACATGATTTGGGTTTTGACCCAAATTGGGTGGATTCCTTAAAATTAGTTCTTCCTTGCGAAGGAGTTAAAGTACCTAAAAGAACAATGAGGCTTCCTAATGCCCCTAGAGACTACAGAAATGGTATACATCGGGGAATAGATTTTTTTGCAAATTGGGGAACACCAGTTAGGGCTGTAGCGGATGGAATCGTTATTCGATCTGATTTACATTACAAAGAGGTTCCTGCAGATTTTAGAGAAGAAATGCTAGAGGCGAGTTCGAAAGTAGGTAATACTCCTTCTGATATTTTTAATAGTATTTTACTTGGTAAAGCTATTTTTTTGGATCACGGTTTTAATTTAATTCCTGGATTTAGAGTTATAACCATCTATGCCCACCTATCTCATATTAAAGAGAATATTAAACCAGGTACAATAGTAACATCTGGTGAATTTATTGGAAATTCCGGGAATACGGGCATGAGACAGAGCACGCTAGGTTCCAAATCAGGATCTCATTTACATTGGGAGATGGTCCTTCAAAAAAATAAAGAAGAAATCTATCTAGGTTTAGATATGAAAAACCCAGAGTTATATAATATGTTAACTAGAATATTCAATTAAAAAAAAAGGGTAGATCACTCTACCCTTTTAATTATAAGAACTAAGTTTAATTTTCTAAAATAGTAACCCTAGACTTAGTACACTACTTGGATCAAAAGAATCTGTACCGCGATAAGTATAGTCAACAACCATGTTAACTCCATATAACGCATACTTTAAACCTGCTCCAAAATTAGTACTAAATAAAGTTTCACCATCATTCAAGGAATTCTCTTCTAACAGTGCAGTAGTAAGACCTCCTCTTAAAAAGAACATATCATTAAGAGTGTATTCTCCACCAAAATTCAATTCATCGTAAGAAAAGTTATGACTTGTATAAGTCATTCCAAGAATTGCACCTGATACACTGTAAGATAATGACATGTTATAAGTAGAAGGTAATTTATCATTAGAAGCTTCAGCAGTATAAAAATCGGATACTCCATCAGAACCAACAGCTTGGCTTGTTAAACCACTTCCACTATAATTCATGTCTGTACCAATATTTGTCAACGCTAATGCCAATCCCAAACCATCAATGTTAGCAAAGCCTGTGTATTGAACTCCAATATCTAGTGCTAATGCTGATGCACTTGCACGAGGAATACTTTCATATACTAATTTTCCAGTTACTCCAAAAAAAGCTCTGTCTGAAAAAGCATTTGCATAGGTTAGTCCAAATGTTGAGAGAGTAGGTTTAAAAGTACCCCCACCAGAACCATCCATATCTTCAACCGTTGTTACTGGAATATCACCCATATCAATTGTTTTAACAGTTACTCCAAGAGCTCCCATTTCTCCAATTGGTGATGATAATCCAAAGTAGTTTACTCCAACATCATTGAACATATCCATACTTGTAGCTAAGACAGACGTATTACTAGACCTAGCTAAACCAGCCGGATTCCAGAATATTGATTCAAGGCCGCCTGAAAAAACTCGTTCGGATCCTGCCATAGCAATACCTCTTGCGCCTACAGGAATAAGCACTTGATTACCACCGCTTGTACCGATTCGTGACTCATCGCCACCGAATAATACTCCTAGAGCTAATACCGATGGTAAAACTATTTTAAGTGTTTTAATCATTTTTATATCTCCGTTATCGAATTTGTTTAATAGTACTGAACGACTTGATTACGTTGTACAATATATAACTTAAGAACTCTCTCTCCATGAATTGTTCCAACATGCGCAACATATGGACCACTTGCTACCGGCAAGCCACTTTCATTTCTGAGGTCCCATTTCTTATATTGACCTGGGTTCATTTCTGAATTGTGCGATAGTTTTCTTACGAGAACTCCATCTATTGAATATATCTTAATAGTTACATCTGTCATATCATCTGGTAAATGATTGAATGTGACAAAGTTATCAAACCTATTTGTCTCTTGACTATTTGAGGCATAATAAGGATTTGGAAACACATTTATCATTGCCAAATCAGATTTCACTTTTTCAGAATCACCACTCGGTGCTGTTGAAGTAAATTCAAAAATATCCGTTTCAGTATTACCCTTAGCTGTTTGAAAAGCAAAATAATGACTAACGCCTAAGATTGTTCCAGTTTTATCATAGTTACCAGCAATTGGAAGAGACGATGCCCCACCAGCTGAAGAACCTTCAACATAACTACCCGCTTCGTTCGGTCCATAATAACAACCAAATAACATAGCAGTAACAAAAGGATACCCTATTGTACCTGGAGAAGAACCCCATGTTGAATTTGATGATAAATTAAGAGCATCATAAAAGTCTTCACCTTCAGTAGCACCACCTTGATGACTTATATAGTGTGCAACTGAATCTGGATCATAACTTTTTTCGGTTCCGTCAGGATTATAACCTTGCGTAGCGTAAATAGGCTCCCAAGATTCAACTCCAAAAGTAGGAGTAACCCAGTCATAAATTAAATCACCTGGAACATCTGGATCAGGTTCACTATTAACACTCCAATGTCCATCATTATTTGAATCCCAAATCTGTGCAAATAAGCGTAACGTATCTCCACCAAATGGCTTCACACGATATACAGCAAACGGTTGATAAACTGGGTCACTGGTTGG
>Ga0308001_10000346_pt1 | contig 22043 bp, 20 predicted proteins | sample Neamet5_FD_203167 | JGI IMG/M metagenome (GOLD analysis project Ga0308001, IMG submission 203167) | Marine microbial communities from water near the shore, Antarctic Ocean - #5 | ecosystem: Environmental > Aquatic > Marine > Unclassified | place: Southern Ocean | collected 2014-06-04
ATTAAGGGTAATTTTAGTTTTATTTTTAACCATATTTAAAAAATCTTCACTAACTTTTTTTGTAAAAGATAGATCTTTTCCTTTGAGTGTCTCTGTAAGTATGGAAGCTGAAGCAAGTGAAATAGCACATCCTTCTCCTTCAAAGCTCATATCCATTACTTTTTTGTCGTTGTCTAATTTTAAATAAACGTGCACTTTATCTCCACACAAAGGGTTGTGAGCCTGAGCATTGTGACTGTATCCAGTACATTTTCCTTTGTTTCTTGGATTTTTACCATGGTCTAAAATAATTTCTTGATATAATTCTTTGAGTTCCATTTAAATTTGAAATACCTTTTTGCAGTTATCGATAGCTTTACATAAAATATCTATGTCTTCTTTGGTGTTATAAACACCGATAGAGGCTCTAGCTGTAGCTGCAATTCCCAGCTTGTCATGTAATATTTGACAGCAGTGATGTCCAGCTCTTATTGCTACACCGTCATCATCTAAAATTGTTGCTATATCATGTGGGTGAATACCTTTGATGGTAAAACACAAAACGGACCCTCTGTTCTTTGGGCTTCCAATTATATTTATTGAGTTGTTCTTTTTTAATTTTTCAAAAGCATATTCTAAAATTTCATTTTCATGGGCAGCAATGTTTTTGATGCCTAATTTTTCAATAAAATTTATAGCTTCTGAAAAAGCAACTACTTCTGCTGTTTGCATGGTACCTGCTTCAAATTTTGTTGGTGCATCTGCAAAGGTGATGTTGTCTTTTTTAACGTCATCTATCATCCCGCCACCACCTTGATATGGGGGTAGATCGTTGAGCCATTTTTTTTTTGCATAAAGCAATCCTAAGCCATTAGGACCGTACATTTTATGGCATGAAACTACATAAAAATCACAACCAAGATCCTGCATGTCTATATGCATATGGGGCGCTCCTTGAGTGCCATCAACTAAAACTGGAATATTTTTTTCTTTCGCCAAATCAACAATTTTTTTAATTGGCATTACGGCACCTGTTACATTTGAAATATGTGTTATAGCAATAATTTTTGTTTTATTTGAAATAAGTTTTTTAATTCCATCAATTTCAACTTCACCATTTTTATTTACTGGCGCAAACTTGATTACTGCACCTTTGTTTTTTCTGAGAAAATGCCATGGTACATAGTTAGAGTGATGTTCTAGTTCTGTGATTAATATTTCATCTCCTTCTTTAATATATTTATCTCCGAAAGAAGAGGCGACTAAATTAATTGATTCTGTGGCTCCTTTTGTAAATATTATTTCCTCTCTATGTTGGGCGTTAAAATATTTTTTAAGTAAATCTCTTGTAGCTTCAAATCTATTAGTTGCTTTAACTGCTAGTGTGTGAACGCTTCTACCAACGTTAGAAAATTCTGTTTCATAAAAATTAGACAATCTATCAATTACTACTTTGGGTTTTTGAGATGAATTGGCACTATCTAAGTAAACTAAGGGTTTTCCATTAATTTTTTGTTTAAAAATAGGAAATTCAGATTTAAGATTTTTAATGTCCATTAATTTGTCTTTCTAATATTTTTTCTAAAAATATTTTTAATTCATTGTGAGAAATTTTTTCTAATACTTCATTAAGAAAGCCATTTATTAAAAGTTTTACAGCCTCTTTTTTTGAAATACCTCTTGTCATTAGATAATGAACTGCGTCAGAATCTATACTTCCAGACGTCGAGCCATGAGAGCACTTTACGTCGTCTGCATATATTTCTAACTCAGGCTTTGCGTCAAATTCAGCGTTATCGCTTAAAATTAAAGCTTTGCTTAGTTGATATGCGTCAGTTTTTTGAGCTATTTTTTCTACAAATATTTTTCCCTGATAAATGCCTTTACTTTTGTCATTTAAAACATTTTTAATTTTTTGATAGCTTTTACAGTTTGGAGAATTGTGATTTATGCGTGTTTTAATTTCTTGATGTTGATCTTCCAGTAAGTTTAAGGCTGAATAAATGCTACAGCTACTATTATCTTCATTTAAGTTTATTTCAATTTCAATTTTATTTAATTTTAACCCAGAGCTTAAAATATAGTTCTCATAATTAGAACCAGCCTCTAAAGAACCTTTTACGTATTTATAAAAATGACCATTATTTTTTGAATTTTGAATTAAAACATTCTTCAATACGGCATTCTTGTCTAAAGAAATAGTATCTACTGTGTTTTTAATAAAATTGTTTTGAGTGTTGTTATCGCTGTAATCAATTAACGTTAATTCGGATCCTTTATTTAACTTAATAGAATTTTTATTGTTCAGTATTTTATTTTTTAAATCTTGAGAAAAACAATTATAGACAATCAAAGGTTTTTTTAATTTGTAGTCTTTGGTAATTTCCAACGAAAACCCTCCAGATGATAACGCACTATTGAGTAATGCAAGTGTGTTACTTGGATCAACATTCTTTACTTCTTCTTGGTTAAAATCTTTAATTAAGATTTTACTCTTTTCTTCGTGATCAAAATTAGTTGAGATTATTTTACCATTAGTTAAAAATATGAAGTTGTGCTCAAAGTTCTCAATAACTTTAAGCTCTTTGCTAGATTCAAAATTAACTTCATTGCTAATATTGTCAAAATTTTTATTTAAAATTAAGTTTAAATCTGTAAATTTCCAATCTTCAATTTGTTTGGATGGAAAGCCAGATTTATAAAATAAATCAAGATTTTTTTGTCGTGAAACCTTTTCTTCTTGAGAGAGGTTTTTAATTTTTTCGATATCAAAATCGTAATTTTGCTTCATCTAACTTAAATTTGTGTAACCTGTTTTTTCTAATTGTTCACCTAAATCGGCATTTCCTGTTTTAATAATTTTACCAGCAGATAAAACGTGTATGAAGTCGGGCTTGATATAATCAAGTAGTCTTTGGTAGTGTGTAATTATTAAAAAAGCGTTTTTTTTATTTTTATAAGAGTTAACACCATCTGCAACTATTCTTAGCGCGTCTATGTCTAAGCCTGAATCTGTTTCGTCTAAAATTGATAATTTTGGTTCTAATAATTTCATTTGTAAAATTTCATTTTTTTTCTTTTCTCCTCCTGAAAATCCTACGTTTAATTGACGTGACAAAAATTTTTCGTCTATATTGAGTTCTTTGGCTTTTTCTTTAATTAATTTTAAGAAGGTTAATGTGTCTAATTCTTTTTCACCTCTTGCTTTTCTTACTGAGTTTAAAGATGTTTTTAAAAAAATATTAGTATTTACACCTGGTATTTCTAAAGGGTATTGGAAAGCTAAAAAAATTCCTTTTTGTGCTCTCTCTTCTATCTTAAGATCATTTAAATCAATGCCGTTAAAACTAATTTCACCTTCAATTTCGTAGCCATTTTTACCTGACAAGACATTTGCTAATGTGCTTTTACCTGAGCCGTTAGGCCCCATAATTGCATGAACTTCGCCAGGCTTAATATCGAGGTCTAAACCTTTTAAAATTAGCTTTTGGTTAATAGTTGCTTTTAAATTTTTAACTTTTAACATTAGCCAACACTGCCCTCTAAGCTAATAGCTACTAATTTTTGAGCTTCCACAGCAAACTCCATTGGTAATTGCTGCAATACTTCTTTGCAGAACCCATTTACGATCAGACTAACTGCCTCTTCTTGATCAAGTCCTCTTTGGTTGCAGTAGTAAAGCTGTTCTTCGTTAATTTTAGTAGTGGTTGCTTCGTGCTCAATAGTTGATGTTGAATTTTTGTTCTTTATATATGGAACTGTGTGTGCGCCGCATTTATTGCCCATTAATAAAGAGTCACATTGAGTATAGTTTCTTGCGTTAGTTGCTTTTTTATTAATATCTACCAGCCCTCTATATGTATTGTCTGCGTTACCAGCTGATATACCTTTAGAGATTATTTTACTTTTAGTATTCTTTCCTAAGTGTATCATCTTAGTGCCTGTGTCCGCTTTTTGATAGTTGTTGGTAATGGCTATAGAATAAAATTCACCTACTGAATTATCGCCTTGCAAAATACAGCTCGGGTATTTCCAGGTTATTGCGGAACCTGTTTCAACTTGAGTCCAGGAAATTTTAGAATTTTTTCCTCTACAAGCTCCTCTTTTTGTTACGAAATTATATATTCCACCTACACCATTTTTATCACCTGGATACCAGTTTTGGACTGTAGAATATTTAATCTCGGCATCATCTAAAGCGATCAACTCAACATTTGCAGCATGCAATTGATTTTCATCTCTCATAGGAGCAGTGCATCCTTCTAAGTAACTTACATAACTTCCTTTATCTGCGATAATTAAAGTTCTTTCAAACTGTCCTGTCTCTGACGCGTTAATTCTAAAGTAAGTAGAAAGCTCCATTGGACATCTTGTGTTTGGTGGAATGTATACAAAAGATCCGTCTGTAAAAACTGCAGAATTTAATGTTGCAAAATAATGGTCACTCAAAGGAATGACCGAACCTAAATACTTTTTTACTAAATCTGGATGTTTCTGAATAGCTTCTGAGATAGAACAAAAAATTATTCCTTTTTTTGTTAATTCATCTTTAAATGTAGTCGCTACAGAAACTGAATCAAATACAGCGTCAACTGCTATTCCGTTTAGTCTCTGCTGTTCAACTAATGGTATTCCTAGTTTTTTGTATGTTTCTAGTATCTTTGGATCAATTTCATCTAAGCTCTTCGGTTTTTCTGAAGAACTTTTTGGTGCAGAATAATAATATAAGTCTTGATAATTAATTTTAGGATATTTTGGTTTCTGCCAACTTGGTTCTTTTAAACTTTGTAATCTCTTAAATGCCTTTAGTCTCCAATCTAGCATCCATTTAGGTTCTTTTTTAATATCAGAAATAAATTTTATAGTATCTTCATTCAGACCTTTTGGAGCTCTAATACTTTCAATATCAGTAGTGAAACCATACTTGTAGTCTTTGTTAATGTTAAGATCTTGACTGTTCATTATCTTTTACTTTTTACCCTGTTGTTGTATTGTTAAAAAATATTTTCTTCTCTTAGAATTAGTTCGTTAAGATTTTTATTTTCAAAAAAACTATTAATATGTTTTTCTAAGTCATCCCAAAGATAGTGCGTTATACATTTAACTGATCTTCCGTCACAACCTTTTTTTGAATCTTTTTTGCAGTTAAGTGTTTTGACTTCTTCATCAACTGCAGAAATAATATTAGAAAGTTTTATATCTTTTGCTTTCTTGCCTAGCATGTATCCGCCCTGAGACCCTCTTACGCTTTTAACTAAATCGTTATTTTTTAATTTAAAAAATAACTGTTCTAAATATGAAAGAGATATATTTTGTCTTGTGGCAATTTCATTTAAACTCACAGGCTTAATATTTTGGTTAGAGGCTAAGTCTGCCATAGCCATAACTGCGTACCTACCTTTTGTTGTTAATTTCATAGTTTTACCTTGTTTTAGTGGTTTATTATCCTATTCCTAGTAATTTAGTCAAGTATATAAAAAAACAAATTGTCTCAAGTAAAATATGCTATAAGTCTTTTTTTTGAAACTAATAATCATTACCAACTTATGAAACCTAAAATTGTTGAAATATTTATACCTGGACCCGCAGGGAGGCTTGAGGCAAAATACTATAAAAATCCAAAATTTGGATCACCTATTGCAATAGTTCTTCAACCGCACCCTCAATATGGCGGGTCAATGAATAATAAAATTGTACAAACTGCTTATAATATTTTTTTAGAGAACGGATTTTCGGTAATCAGAATTAATTTTCGAGGTGTTGGGAAAAGTGACGGTGTTTTTGATAATGGACAAGGTGAATTATCAGATGCAGCGGCGGCGTTAGATTGGATCGAAAGAGAAAATTTAGACTACAGTCAGTGCTGGGTGTCCGGCTTTTCGTTTGGTGCTTTAATTTGTATGCAGTTGATTATGAGAAGACCCGAGGTTAACAATTTCATAGCTATTTCACCTCAACCTAACGTATATGACTTTTCTTTTTTGGCTCCTTGCCCTACATCTGGACAAGTTGTGTATAGTGATAGTGATGAATTAGTGACAAAAGAAAGTATTGATGAACTTGATAATAGAATTAAAAACCAAAAAGGTATTGAGGTAATTTTTACAAAAATTAAAGATTCAAATCATTTTTTTAAAGATAGAGAAGATGATCTATCTAAAGAAATTAAAAAATATATTAAAGAAAAAACTGCTCTTATTTAAACTTTACTAATCGTCCGCCTATCATTGGTTTTGATACTCCTGTTGTTTGGGGGAATGAAATAGGTTTTTGTAAAAAGGATCTGATTGCAAGATAGGCAAAAGCTTGGGATTCAATAAAATCTCCATTTATTTTATATTCATCAATACTGCGTGTTGGGATATTACTTATTTGTTTGATTCTTTCAAAGATATATTTATTTTTTCTACCACCACCACATAGAATAATTTCTTGAGGTTTATGTAAAAAAAAATCTAATGCTTTTACTATAGTTAGTGAAGTTAATTCAGATAGTGTTGCAATAGAATTTTCTAAACTAATGCCTCTTACAGTTTTTAAATTAAAGTCATTTACATCTAAAGATTTTGGTGGTGGAGAGTCAAAATATGGATCACTTAAATAATTATCTAAAATATTTTTATCTATATTGCCCTTAAGTGCCAGTTCACCGTTATTGTCAAATTGCTTTTTATTATTAGATTTTAATTGTAACAGTTTATCTATTAAAAAATTTCCCGGTCCTGAATCAAAACTTATTAATTTATTTTTTTTATTTAAGTAGGTTAAATTTGATATTCCACCGATATTTACAAAGACTACTGGCATTTTTAATTGAATTTTTTTCTGTAGTAGACTGTGAAATATGGGAACCAAAGGGGCACCATGACCTCCATTTAACAAATCATTTTCTCTAAAACTATAAATAACATTTAATCCCGTTGACTCTGATAGAATTTTTGCGTTACCTAACTGTTTAGTTTTTTTACTCTGAAAACTGTGAAAAATAGTATGACCGTGAAAACCAATTAGATGGATGTCAGATTTTTTTAATTTAAATTTTTTAATGATTGAGTTTACGGCTACAGAATGAAGAAAAGTAATCTCATTCTCAAGTATGGTTATTTCTTTCTTGTAAATTTTTAAATCTAGAACTTTATCTATTTTTTCTTTTAGTTGTCTAATTTTAAATCTGGTTTTTTCTTCGTACGGGAAAAAATAATCCCCGATTAAATTTGCTATGTCCTCTCCATCAGACTCAATAATTGATGCATCTATACCATCGGATGAGGTTCCGCTCATTAACCCTATTGCTGTAATTAGTTTTTTCATTAATAATTATTTTATTTATAACTATTATTGTGTAAAAGTAATTTCAAATCAAATTATCTATGAAAAATAACTTTATAAATGAAATTACTTTAAGAGGTTTTTTTCACCAATGTACAGATCAAGACAAATTAACAATTTTAAGTAATCGTAAATCTATTAAGGTTTATATTGGTTTTGATTGCACTGCTTCGAGTTTACATGTTGGTAGTTTATTGCAAATTATGTGTCTGAGACTATTGCAAAAATATGGCCACCAACCGATTGTTTTACTTGGAGGTGGCACAACACTAATAGGAGATCCTTCGGGAAAAGACGCTACTAGAAAAATTCTAGATGAAAAAATAATCAATAAAAATATAGCTAAAATAAAAAAAGTGTTTGAGAAATTATTGAATTTTACTGATGACAAAACTAAGCCAATATTCGTAAATAATGCTGAATGGTTAAATGAATTACATTATATAGATTTTTTAAGAACAATTGGAAAGCATTTTACTATTAATAGGATGTTAAGTTTTGATAGCGTAAAGTTGCGCCTAGAAAGGGAGCAATCTCTTAGTTACATGGAATTTAATTATATGATTTTACAAGCTTATGATTTTTATAAATTAAATGAAAAATATGATTGTGATCTACAAATGGGTGGTTCCGATCAATGGGGTAACATTGTTAATGGTGTAGAGTTGATAAGAAAAATTAATCAAAGAGAATCCTTTGGTCTTACAACGCCTTTAGTAACGCTTGCATCAGGAGCAAAAATGGGGAAAACTGAGAATGGCGCTATCTGGTTAGACGAAGAGCTCTTATCGCCCTACGATTACTGGCAGTTCTGGAGAAATACTAATGATAGTGATGTTAAAAAATTTCTAAAATGTTTTACTGAAATTGATGTTGATGAGTTGGATAAAATATCAAATATGGAAAAAAATATTAATAATTTAAAAATATTATTAGCTAATGAAGCCACAAGAATTTTACACGGTAAAGAGAAAGCTGATGAAGCAGAAAAAACAGCAAAAGAAACATTCGAAGGAAAGGGATTTGGTAAAAATTTACCAGAATATTTAATTGATAAATCTCAATTACAAAACGGAATAAATATAATTGAACTTCTAAATAATAACAAAATTATGAATTCTAAAAGTGAAATTAGAAGAGCAATTAATGAAAAAGGTATAAAAATAAATGATAAGCTAATTAAAAGTGAAAAAGAAATTATTGAACTTAAGGATTTTAATGAAAATAATTGTATTAAAATTTCACATGGAAAAAAAAAACATTTTATAATTAAATTAAAATAGAGGTTATTCTTTCTTAATTTTTTCTAAAGCTCTTATAATAAATCTGGGCGTTATGGTCTTTAATGGGTTAACGGTGGTTTTAATCTTACCCGGTGTACCTTTCATTTTAAAGCTGACACCAAAAACGCCTTCCCCAACTTTATTACCAACTAATACATTCCCTACTAAAGGAATTTTTGAGACTAAAAGATTCAAAGTTTTAGCAGGTACCAATGTTCCACTAAGACTTAATAAACTTGTATTTTTCTCTACATACCCTTCCATCTGTAAAGAAACACTAGTGCCTAAAGCTAAAATTTCTTCAATTGTGGTTAATTTTGCATTGTTTTGAAAATTAACTTCTAGGACATTAAAACTCATGCCTTGTCCAGACAATAGATCTGCGAAACCATTCAAATCAGCTAGAGTTAATAGTTTTGCAAATGAAGGCGCTCTTACAAGTTTAAAATTTTCAATCGTGAGTTTCGAGGCAGAACCTTTATCATCAATTATAGACTTGTATAATAATTTTCCTTCTTTTATTCCTTCAAAAAAATTATAGTCTCCGAGAAGAGCTTGGGGCACATCTGAATAAACTTCAAGAATTTTTTTATTATTTAAATCTGTTTTCATGGAAATGTCTAAATGCTTACCTTGAGAAAAATCACTTTTAGCAGAAATTTTATTAAACTTACCTTTCTTGATAGAGCCGATTAAATAAAAGTTTTTTAATGGTATTTTAGATTTGGTTGTTAAATTTTCTAATTTTATTTCTATTACATTGTTAAAATTTTTAAATGGGTTAAATTTAGTGTCTGATGATAATAGTTTCAGTAAAAGTGTAGAATCATAACTTTTACCAGAAATAAATATTTTTTTTCCAAAATTAATCTTAAGATTATTATTTTCTTTGTTTTTATCAAACGTTAATAAATTAATACTGGTAATTTTTTCAACCTCATTTTTGTTGTTGAGAATTAATCCTTTGATCAAAATAGAGTTTTTGTCTTCTGTAAATTCAATTGACTTAAAAAAAAACTTATTATTTTTTAGGCTAAACTCACTTTTAATATTACTTTTTTTTTGTGAATTCGTTTCAAAATTAATTATATCTAAGAAAAAATTTTCACTAAGATCTAAATCAATTAAGTAATTTTGATTATTTTTTTTTAAGTTATTTGTGATTTTAAATTTTTTATAATTAGATGCATCTGTGCTATACATGCCATCAAAAATTAACAAGTTATTATTTTTTTTATTAAGATTTATTTTAAATTTTGTTTTTTCAAATAAAATTTGATTTATAAGTTTTTTAGTAAATTTTTTTTTTAAAATTATTTTAGATTTTATTATTTCACCATTAGATTTGTATTTATAATCAATAACTTTAAAACTATTATCTATTTTTAAACTGAACTCATGTATCAACGAACCTTTTATTTTAATTTTATTATCTTTAAAAAATCTTACTTTTTCTAACAATTTACTTATGTGTTTTTCGTTTAGATTAAATTGTGAATTAAACTTACCTTTAATCTCGGTATCTTCTTTTCTTTGAAGATCAATTGATCCGTTAGATATTAAGATTCCATCATAATTAGCATTGATTGAATTAATTAGCGTTAAGTTTTTATCTATAATAAAATTAAAATTTAAATTTTTTATTACAAGATTATTTTTAATTTTAACGTTAACTTCTTTAATTGTTCCGTTCATTTTATAGTCAGTAACCTTGAAGTCTTTATCTATATTTAAATCAAATAATGCCTTTTCCACCTCTCCTTTCGTTAGGTTGTTGAGTAAATATGTCTTAAAATTTGATGGTTTAATACGAATAGCAATTTTTTTTATTTCTTTAACTTTAAATTTTTGAATTCTAAATACTATTTGGTTTATGTTAATGTTTGATTTTAAAATTTCACTAACTTTTAAGTAAATTTTTATTTCTGTTATTGGAATTTTTAAATCTTGATATGTAATTTTTGGATTTTTAGTAATTAAAAATAATTGAAATGTTTTTAAATCTAATTTAATTTTAATTTTTTCTAATCTTAATTCGATTTTAGGATCTTTTTTTTCAACCTCTTTAGAAACAAAATTGTTAAATCTTGCTGTTTCGAGCCCAATAGTTGACAAATAAATGACTGCTGTAACAAATATAAATAAAATTATTAAAAAAATTGAATATAAAAAATTTTTCATTATGACTTAAATACGTTACCTTCGATGAACTGGTCTAAATTGCCATTTAATACATCGTCAGGATTTGTACTTTCAATTCTAGACCTTAAATCTTTCACTAGTCTGTAGGGCTGTAGAACATACGAGCGTATTTGGTGTCCCCATCCAATATCAGTTTTTGTACTTATATTTTTTTGTTCTTCTTCCTCTCTTTCTTGTATTGCATGTTCGTAAAGTCTTGCTTTTAATATTTTGTAGCATGTCTCTTTGTTTTTATGTTGAGATCTCTGATTCTGACACTGCACGACAATTTTTGTTGGTTTGTGTGTTATTCTTACGGCACTATCTGTAACATTTACGTGCTGTCCACCAGCTCCACTTGATCTGTATGTGTCGATTCTTAAATCTTTTTCATCTATTTTAATATCTATTTCTTCATCTATTGAAGGGTAGACCCACACACTCGCAAAACTTGTATGTCTTCTCGCTCCGCTGTCAAAAGGAGATATTCGAACCAGCCTGTGCACTCCAGACTCTCTTTTCATTAATCCATATAGATATTCACCTGTTACCTTTAAGGTTGATGATTTAATTCCTGCTTCATCTCCTTTGTGTTCGCTTATGATTTCACATTTGAATGATCTTTTGTCAAACCACTTTAAATACATTCTTCTTAACATTTCCGCCCAATCTTGACTTTCTGTGCCTCCTGCACCGGCGTGTATTTCTAGATAAATATCTAAAGTATCGTTTTCTCCGGAAAGGAAACAATTGATTTCAGTTTTTTTAATTATTTGACTTATTTCTTCAATCTTGTCTACGCAATCTGACATAATCTCATCATTAGATTCTTCTTTGGCTAGATCATAAATATCTTTAAGATTTTCTAACTCTTTTTGTGATGCATGAAACATGTCAAAAACTGAATCTAAGTGCTTCTTTTCTTTCACAACTTTTTTAACTTTGTTGTTGTCTTTCCAAAAATTATCTTTTGCAATAATAGAGTTTAAGTTTTTTAATTTAGATTCAATTTGGTTGGCCTCAAAGATACCCCCAGATATTTTTTAATGCTTTTTCAGCTGAGCTTATTTTTAAATCTAATATTTCCATTAATAAAATTGTCTAAACTTAATCAAACTATCATAGTTAGTATTTTTACCTAAACTATTATCTTTCATTCTGTTTAAATCTCTTAACTTAAATGCCTCTACTATAGAATCTTTATTGGTAAAATTTTCTTTTTTGCCAGTATTATAATTTATTGCAGCAAAAAATATTTCTTCTGGAATTAAAAATGGCTTAAGGTCATCTTTATGTAAAGCTTGTTTGATAAATTTTTTAAATATAGGTAAAGCTGCTTTAGCTCCAGTTTCATATTTGCCAAGAGTTTTTGGATTGTCAAATCCAATATAGACTCCTATTACTAGGTTAGATGTAGAGCCTATAAACCAAGCGTCATAATTATCATTTGTAGTTCCTGTTTTTCCTGCAAGCGGAATGTTTAAATCTCTAAGCCTTTTCCCTGTTCCCCTTTGAATCGTCCCTTCTAACATTGATAAAACTTGATAGGCAGTTTCTTTGCTTAGAACTTGCTGGTGGTTGTCTTTAATAAAAGGAAGTAAAATTTCAGATTCTGAATACCTGTCACAGCCAGAACACTCTCTATTATCTGAGTTAAAAATAGTTTTCCCTCTTCTATCTTGAATTCTTTCAATTAACACAGGATTTACTTTTTTTCCCCCATTAACAAAAGTTGTGTAAGCATTTGTAATTTGAAGCAAAGTTGTTTCTGCCGAACCTAAAGAGACAGATAACAACTCAGGTATTTTATCGTAGATATTTAGTTTTTTAGATAAATCTAAAATTTTTTTTATACCTATGTCTTGAGCAATTCTAACTGTCATTAAATTTCTTGAATACTCAATTCCTTTTCTTAATGTAGTCGGACCATAAAACTCTTTTCCATAATTCTCTGGCTTCCAATTTTTTAAACCAACACCTTGTGCGGCAATAAATGGCGCATCTAAAACTATAGAGTTAGGAGAAAAATTATTTTCTAAAGCGGCTGCATAAACAAAAGGCTTAAAGGCAGATCCCGGTTGTCTTTTTGCTTGTGTGGCTCTATTAAATTCACTTGATTCAAAGCTAAAACCACCAACTAAAGCTTTTACTTTTCCGTTATAAGGATCTATTGCAACAATAGCTCCATTTACTTCTGGGTACTGTTTCAGTTCCCATCTTTTATTTAAATTTTTACTTACAAAAATAACATCATTAACTTTAAATGAATCGTAAATATTTTTTTTTATTGCCCATTTTAAATTAACAAATTGAATTTTACCTTGTGTTTTTTTATTTACAGTACTAAATTTAATTTCTTCGTCGTTTACTTCTGTTATTTCAGCATATTTCCATCTTAAACTTGAGTCTATTTTTTTTTCTTTTAAAGTTTGTTGCCAGTTTTTTTTAAGTTTTGTATTTAACACCGGTCCTCTCCAACCATATCTTTTATCGTAGGACTCGATGCCAGATCTTAAAGCTGTTAAAGCATGTAGTTGATAATCTACGTCAAGTGATGACTTTATAGACAGACCTTCAGCGTACAATTTATCAAAACCATAATTATCTTTGATAATTCTTCTTATTTCTTCGGTGTAATAATTTGCTTCTTTAAGTAATTTAATTTTTCTTTTTTTTAAAATAATTTTTTTTTTTTTATATTTTTTTAAATCATTATTGTTAATAAAATCATTCTCATTTAAGTTTTGTAAAACTAAATTTCTTCTCAATTTTGCTTCATCGTAATATCTAAATGGATTATATTTACTCGGTGCTTTCGGTAGAGCGGCCAACAAGGCTGCTTCTGGATAGTTTAATTCTTTAACTGATTTATCAAAATATTCAAGACTAGCTGCCGCAATTCCGTATGTACCTTCCCCAAGGTAAATTTGATTTAAATATAGTTCTAAAATTTTTTCTTTTTTGTAGGCCTTCTCAATTCTAAAAGCTAAAATTGCTTCTTTTATTTTTCTTTTTAATGAAATTTCATTTGTTAATAGAAAATTTTTTGCGACCTGTTGTGTTATCGTTGATGCGCCTTCTAATCTTTTATCCTGAGCAATATTTTTAAAATTTTTTAGAACAGCTCTAATTATCCCTTTTGGGTCTATGCCCGGATGGTTGAAAAAATTTTTATCTTCAGCTGATAAAAAAGAATTTATTACTAACGTTGGTATGGAGTCGTAAGGTATGAATATTCTTTTTTCAATTGCATATTCTGCAATTAAAGTACCGTTTTCTGCGTACACCCTGCTAGAAACCGGTGGTTCATAACTTTCTAATTTTTTATAATCTGGTAGACCTGAGGAAAAATACCATAAAGCTGAAAATGCCAAAAAAAATAAAGATGAAATAACAACAATAAGTGCTTTAATTAAAAAATTAAAATGATTAAACATGAATATAATCAAGTAAAAACTTAAATTTTGGCTATCTTATGGCATGTTATATCTCTCTTAGTTAATGAAAATTGTTCAAAAATTTTGTATAGTAATTTAATGAAAAGTTTCAAACAAAATTCATCAAATTTAATCACTAAAGGAATTCTTTTAAAATGGAAAAAAATTTATACATCGACGCATCGCATCCAGACGAAACCAGGATTGTTCTTAAATCAGATAATGGAATCGAAGAATACGAGTACGAAGATAAGAATAAACTAAACTTTAAAAACAATATTTATCTTGGCACGGTAAGTAGAGTGGAGCCTTCTTTGCAGGCTGCTTTTATTAATTTTGGAAGAATAAAGCACGGGTTTTTAGCTTTTAACGACATACAATCAGACTACTATCAGATTCCTACTGAAGATAAGGAAAAATTACAAAAAGTAGAAGAAAAAATAAGAGAAGATTTAAAAAATAAAAACTTAGATGAATTGAATAATGAAAATAAATCATCAAATGGGAAAACAAATAGTGAGAATGAAAATTTAGATAAAAAAGATAATGATGATCAGCTACAAGAGGAAAACATATCTCAGAATGAAGACAAAAAACGAGGAGAGGATGTAAGGGAAGATTTAAAAAGTTCTTACGGAGTAAAAAGATACAAAATCCAAGAAGTAATAAAGCCTGGCCAAATTATTTTAATTCAGGTTATCAAGGAAGAGAGGGGAAATAAAGGCGCTGCTCTTACTACATTTATATCACTAGCTGGTAAGTATATGGTGCTGATGCCTAATACTGCTAAAGGTGGGGGTATATCAAGAAAAATTTTTGCGTCTGCTGACAGAAAAAAAATAAGAAATATTTTAAACGAAATAGAAATTCCAAAAAGTATGGGAGTGATTGTAAGAACTGCTGGAGCCAACAAAACAAAAAATGAAATAGAAAAAGATTTTCAAAATACAATCAAAACCTGGGATCAGGTCAAAAGTACAGCTCTAGATTCTGACGCACCCTCACTAATTTATGAAGAAGGAGATATAATAAAAAGAGCTTTAAGAGATATATACGACAATGATACTACAAATATTTATGTTGATGGAAATGAAGGTTATCAAAAAGCAAAGATATTTATAAAAGAGTTAATTCCTAAAAGTTCTAAATTCTTGAAAAAACATAAAGGAAAAATTCCCTTATTTCATTCAGTGGGTATAGAGAAAGAACTAAATAATATTTTTGACCCTGTGGTAAAATTAAAATCAGGAGGATATCTGGTAATAAACCCTACAGAAGCTTTGGTGGCTATAGATATAAATTCTGGTCAATCTATAAAAGCATCTAATATCGAAAAAACTGCTTTAAATACAAATTTAGAAGCTGCAGAAGAAATAGCAAAACAATTAAAAATTAGAGATTTGTCAGGTTTAATTGTCATAGATTTTATTGATATGATGAATTTTTTTAATAGAAAATTAGTAGAAAAGAAAATGAGAGATTCGATTAGAAAAGACCGGGCTAGAATACAAGTTGGAAGAATAAGTACTTTTGGTTTGTTGGAAATGACTAGACAAAGATTAAGAGAAGGGTCAATAAAATGGGAAACCAATTTGTCGTTGGAATCTTTTGCTTTAAAAATAGTAAAAAAATCCGAAATGCTTTCATTTACTGATAAAGTAAAAAATGTAAATGTACAAATTCCAGAAAAAGTTAAACTTTATATTGATGACATTTTAAAAAAAGAAATTAAATATTTTAAAGATAAATATAAAATAGACATTAAATTTGCCGCAAACCCACAATTTATAATACCAGAATATAGTATAGGTTTATTAGATAAAAATAAAAAAATTGTAAATAAAATAGAAAATGTAAGTGTATCTCAAAATAACGAGAGTAAACCTGAGGATAAAAAGAAAAAAATAAAAAAAGAAGATAAAAAAAATAACAAAAGTACTTCGGAAAAGAAAAAAAAAATAGATACAAAGAAAAGTAAAAAAAAAATAGTAAGAACCTTGTGGGTAAGAAGGAAGAAAAAAGCGGCTTAAATTAAGCCTTTAGAGGGGCTGCTAGCATCAGCGTAAAATAGTTTTTTCATTCTTTTTGCTAAAAAAGCTTGTCTGCCGCAAATAACTGCGTTTTTAAATGACTCTGCCATTAAAACTGGATTTTCTGCTTTAGCAATAGCGCTATTTACAAGGACAGCGTCGCACCCCATCTCCATTGCTATTGTTGCATCGGAAGATATTCCAATACCAGCGTCCACTATTATCGGCACTTTTAAATTTTTAATTATAATTGATAAGTTAATTTTATTTTGTATTCCAAGCCCTGATCCTATCGGTGAACCTAATGGCATTATTGCAGATGCTCCTAAATGTTCGAGTTTTTTTGCCATCAATGGGTCGTCAGTACAATAAACTAAAACTTTAAAACCTTCTTTTACTAATATTTTTGTCGCTTTTAAAGTTTCAATCATGTCTGGAAATAAAGTTTCTTTATCACCTAAAACTTCTAGTTTAACCATCTTCCACCCACCCATTTCTCTTGCAAGCCTTAGTGTTCTTAAGGCTTCCTCTGCGTTAAAACATCCTGCTGTGTTAGGGAGGTATTTAATTTTTTTAGGGTCAAGAAAATCTGTAAGTAATGGTTTTTTTTTATCTAAAATATTGACTCTTCGTACGGCTACGGTAACCATATCTGCTCCGGATGCTTTAATGGCTAGGGCAGTTTCTTTAAAATTTTTATATTTTCCTGTTCCAACTATTAATCTAGATTTAAAAATTTGATTTCCAACTTTAAATGTATCTTTTTTCATAAATACTAACCGCCACCTATAAAATGAACTATTTCTATTTTATTCTTATCTTTTAGATAGGTTGATTTATATTTGTTTTGGTTTACAATTTTTCCATCTAATTCAACAGCAATTTTTTTGCTATTCATTTTATATTTTTTTAACAGCGTAAATATTGAATGTTTGTTCTTCAATTCTAGTTTACGTCCATTTAATTGTATTTTTGCCATAATTAAGATATTTAATATACTTACTTTCAAAAAAATGAAGCATAAAATTATTATTATTAACGGACCAAATCTTAATCTTTTAGGTGAAAGAGAGAAAGAAAAATATGGAAAAGTTACTCTTAATCAGGTTGAAAAAGAATGTAAAAAATTTGGAAAAAGAAACAATATTCTGATTACATTCAAGCAATCAAATATTGAAGGTAAAATTATTGACTATATTCAAGAATCAAGAAAAAGGTTTGATGGATTAATTATAAATGCAGCAGGATATACACACACATCTGTAGCTATAAGAGATGCATTAATGATATTAAAAATACCTATTGTTGAGTTACATATAACAAATATTTACAATAGAGAAAAATTCAGGCATAAATCATTATTAAGTAAAGCTGTAAGAAGTGTTATATGTGGATTTGGCACCAAAGGATATGTTCTTGCTTTAAATGGATTAAAAGAAATTATCAAAAATGAAAATAGATAAAAAATTAATTAAAGAACTTGTAGATAATTTAGATGAATTTAAATTATCTGAATTAGAGTATCAAAATGGAGAAACTAAGATTAAAGTTTCTAAAACAACAAGTGTTCCTAGTGTTAAAAAAATTTCAGAAACTATAACATCGAATAATAGTGCTATATTAGTCGATGAAGAAGGAACTAAAGTTAAATCTCCAATTATTGGTACAGCTTATCTGGCTGCTGAACCAGGTGCAAAACAGTTTATACAAATTGGAGATAAGATAAAAAAAGGTCAAACCATAATGATAGTTGAAGCTATGAAAACTATGAATCATGTCCCTGCCACGAGTGAGGGTATTGTAAAAAGTATACTAGTAAAAGATGGCCAACCTGTTGAATTTGGCCAGACTTTAATTACCTTGAAATAAATTTAATGTTCAAAAAAGTTTTAATAGCTAATAGAGGTGAGATTGCTGTTAGAGTAATTAGAGCATGTAAAGAATGGGGAATTTTAACCGTTGCAGTACATTCTGACGTTGACACAGACTCTATGCACGTAAGGCTGGCGGATGAGAGTGTTTGCATAGGGTCTCACCAACCTCAAAATAGTTATTTAAATATTGGAGCAATAATGTCAGCAGTAGACCTCACGGGTGCAGAAGCTATTCATCCCGGTTATGGATTTTTATCAGAAAATGCAAAATTTGCAGACATAGTTAACAAACATGGAATTAAGTTTATTGGACCGAGTGCAGAATTAATTAAAAAAATGGGAGACAAGATAGAAGCAAAAAAAATTGCAAAACAACATGGGCTACCAATCATCGAAGGTTCCGAAGGCGGTGTTAAAAATTATAACGAAGCACAAAAGATTTGCGCAAATATTGGTTACCCGGTTCTCATTAAAGCTGCTGGAGGTGGTGGTGGAAAAGGTATGAAAGTTGTTGAAAGAGAGTCTGAGTTAGAAAATCTTTTTTTAACAGCGAAATCTGAAGCTAAAAAATATTTCGGTAACGATGAACTTTATATAGAAAAATATTTTAAAAATCCTAGGCACATCGAAGTTCAAGTTTTATCGGGTAAAAATAGAACAGTACACCTACAGGAAAGGGATTGCTCTGTGCAAAGGCGTCACCAAAAACTGATTGAAGAAACTCCGAGTCCTGTGTTGACGGAAGAAGTAAGGTCGAAATTACTAACAAGTACCGTAAATATGGTTGAAAAACTAGGTTACGAAGGAGCTGGAACTATCGAATATATTTACGAGGATGGAAAATTTTATTTTCTTGAAATGAACACTCGAGTACAAGTTGAGCACCCAGTTACAGAAGTAGTAACAGGCATAGACATTATAAAAGAACAATTGTGGATCGCCTATACGGGTAACACAGCTTTAAAACAAAGTGATGTCAGTCCGAGGGGCCATGCTATAGAATGCAGAATAAATGCAGAAAACCCATCAAAAAATTTTCAACCTAGTCCTGGCGTAATATCTGTTTGCCATTTACCTTCTGGTTTCAGAACAAGAGTTGATGGGGCAATATTTCAAGGCTGTAAAATAACCCCATACTACGACAGTTTAATAGCAAAACTAATATGTCATGGAAGAAATCGAGAGGAAGCTATTCAAAGAATGAAAAGATCTTTAGATGAATTTGTGATTGAAGGCATCGATACAACTGTTGATCTTCATAAAAAGCTTATCTCTCATAAAAAATTTATTAGTTCAGACTTTGACACTAATTGGTTGGCTAAAGAAAAAATTATTTAAACATTGTCACAGCTAATAAGCCAAAAATCATACACTGGGTGATCTAAAGGTCTTAATGTTGTACTGGAAGAAAAAGTCCAACCGTTAAAAACAAAAACTTGATTATTGATATTCTCTGAAAGATCTTTAATTTGAATATAAGCTGTATGACCAGGTTCTGTTGGTGATTTTATACTTCCGCACTGTAATGCTTTTATTTCTAGCATTCCGAATCTTTTTGTTTCCCCTAATAGGATTTGAAGATCAGAGGTTTTTGCAGTAATTTTATCTAATGCTACAATGTTAACTCGTATTTCTTTACTTTTAATTTCTATTATTTTTTTTTTTTTTAATTCTATTTTTTTGCTATCTACAATATTTTTACTTTCTGTCTCCCCTTTTATAAAATTAGACTCAGGGTTTTCAAGATTAGTTAATGGATCTTTGATTATTTTCTCTTCTGAAAGTGTAATAGTAAAAAAATTTAACAAGAGTAAAAAAAAAATAAATTTAATTTTTCCAGGTATCATATTTTTTTTTAATTTTATTAAATTTAGATATAAAATTTGGCTTGTATGAATTAACTGTGCCTGTTTGATTCTCTAAGTGTTCTTTTTGCCAAAGATATTTTTTTTTTTTTAAAGGTGGCTCGTTAATTGTATGATGCATCCATAAAAACCATTCTGAAGTTATTTTCGATGCTTCTACGTTATCTTGATAGACTACCCATCTTTCATCTTTTTTACTCTTGTAATATTTGTTGCCATAATTATCTTTTCCAATAAATTTTCCGAAAAAAAGAGTTTTTAAAAATGTTCCAAGGGTTTGCTTGTGCCACCAGGTAAAAATTTGTTTTGTGTTTATCATAATTTTAAATTCACACACTCTATGGGTGTATATTAATTTCTAGACACTTACTATATTTGATATATATCTTCAATTAGATTGATTCCAAAAAATTTATAATGAAAAAATTCATAGTCGAAACATATTACACATGTACATTTAAAACTGTTCATGCTCTTGATGTGCTAAATGACGTTGAGCTATCTAAAATTGACAGTAGAAAGGATGGTGAGGTTGAGGTAATTGAGGTTAAGCTTAATAATAGAAAGACTAGGAAAACAGGTGATAAAAGTAAGCCTAATGAAAAAAAAATACAAAGAACTGATGAACTTTCAAAATCTGTGGCAACACAAAATATAAATAACACTCCTGTTAATAAGGATGTTTTGAGTAACAAAGTAAAAAGTCATGTAGAAAAAAGATTTAAAATGCCCGATAGAAGAAAAGGTTACATCCAAAAAGCGCAGATTGGTAACCACAAAGTTTATTTACATACAGGTGAGTACAATGATGGAAAAATTGGTGAAATTTTTATTGATACGAATAAAGAAGGTGAGTTAGTTAAAGCTATGATGAATAATTTTGCTATAGCTATATCTCTAGGCTTGCAATACGGAGTGCCTTTAGACGAGTATGTCGATGCATTTATTGATACTAAATTTGAACCATCAGGCAATGTCGATGGTAATGACAGAATTTTAAGCGCTACCTCTATACTTGACTACGTTTTCAGAGAGCTAGCTATATCATATTTAGGTAGAGAAGAGTTAGCACACACGCCTTCTATTGCTAGCACAGCAGATTTAAGCGATGGTGATACCGACGATAAGTTCCTAAAAATAGTAAAAAACATTACTTCTAAAGGTTTTGTTAGAAGTAATTATGAAGAAAAGCTTGTAGATTTAAGCGATATTAGAATTAATTTAAAAACTAAGAATTAATTTTTTTATCTAATTTTAAGCTAAGTTCTTTGAGTTGTTTTTCGTTCACCTCTGCTGGTGCTCCCATTAAAAGATCTTGTGCATTTTGATTTAGAGGAAAAAGTGTTACTTCTCTAATATTTTTTTCGTTTGCAAGCAGCATGACAATTCGATCTAAGCCTGGTGCTATACCGCCATGGGGTGGTGCCCCATAGCTAAGTGCATTAATCATTCCACTAAATTTTTTATCTACTTGCTCTTTGCTGTATCCAGCTATTGAAAATAGTTTATACATAAGTTCAGGTGAATAGTTTCTTATTGCCCCAGAAGAAAGTTCTATTCCATTGCATACGATATCATATTGATATGCTTTAATTTCTAAAGGTTTTTCAAAGTTTATTTTTTTAATATTTCCTTGTGGCATTGAGAAAGGATTGTGACTAAACTGAATTTTTTTGGTTAAATCATCTTCTTCAAACATTGGGTAATCAACAACCCAACAAAATGCAAATATGTTGTCATCTATAAGATTTAAATCATTTGCAATTTTTTCTCTTGCTAATGAAGAAATTTTTTCAACATCGTTTATCTTTCCACAGGCAAAAAATATACTGTCACCTACTTCAGCTGAAGTAATTTGCATTATTTCTTTTAAAGCGTTTACTTTGAAAAATTTACCTATAGGGCCTTTTGCTGATATTTCTTTATCTTTTTCTATCGTTAAGTAAGCGAGTCCTGAAGCCCCCTGTTCTTTAGCCCATTTATCAATATTATCAAAAAAACTTCTTGGTTTGTCTTTGGTTTGTTTCGTTACAATACATCTGACTTTTGATCCAGATTTTACAAG
>Ga0308001_10000348_pt1 | contig 21998 bp, 16 predicted proteins | sample Neamet5_FD_203167 | JGI IMG/M metagenome (GOLD analysis project Ga0308001, IMG submission 203167) | Marine microbial communities from water near the shore, Antarctic Ocean - #5 | ecosystem: Environmental > Aquatic > Marine > Unclassified | place: Southern Ocean | collected 2014-06-04
AACTACCTTTGCAAAAATTTTTAAAATGAACTCAAATAGAAACTCGTCGAGAGGACGACAAGAAGGTAAGAAAAGTACTCCTCTTAGTAGAAAAAGTACTTCATCTAGCAAGAAAAGTACGCCATTAAGTAGAAATACTCCTAAAAAGACGTTTACCAAAATTAAAGAAGCGCCAAAGTCTGATGAATCTTCAGGAATTCGCTTAAATAAGTACATTGCCAATTCTGGTGTTTGCTCTAGACGTGAGGCAGATACGTATATAGAACACGGTAGTGTAGAGGTAAATGGTAATTTAGTAACCGAAATGGGCTACAAAGTACAACCAGATGATATTGTTCGTTTTGACGGAACAAGTATTACACCAGAACAGAAAAAATATATTTTATTAAATAAACCTAAGAATTACATTACTACGATGGACGATGACCGTGGTAGAAAAACAGTAATGGATTTGGTTTCAAATGCTTCAAAGGAAAGAATATACCCTGTTGGTCGTTTAGACAGAAACACTACGGGTTTATTATTGTTTACCAATGACGGAGAATTAGCTAAAAAGTTAACACACCCAAAACACGATGTTCGTAAATTATACCATGCCTCTTTAGATAAGAAGCTTGAGTTAAAAGATTTAGAGAAATTACGGGGAGAAGTTATTATAGAAGGAAAAAAGGTCTTTATTGATGCAGTTTCTTATGTAGATGGGCAGCCAAAATCTGAAGTAGGAATTGAAATTCATTCTGGAAGAAACAGAATTGTACGTAAGATTTTTGAACACCTTGGGTATAAGGTAAGTAAATTAGATAGAGTAATTTTTGCTGAATTAACAAAGAAAAATCTACCGAGAGGAAGATGGAGAGAGTTAACAAATCAAGAATTAAGTAATCTTCAAATGCTGAAATAATTTTATTAGCCAGTAATATAAAAAAACCTTTTAGAAGTTAAATTCTAAAAGGTTTTTTTTATGCTTTTTGTATTATATAATCTATCAATTTTGCAGCCAAACCTGCGGTATGTTCATCTATATCAAAATCTGGATTAAGCTCTGCAATATCACAAGAAATTACCTTTTTACTTTCGAATAAAAAAGCAAGTACCTTATATGCAAAATGTGGTGTAAAACCCAATGGAGAAGGTGCGCTAACGCCGGGAGCATAGGCAGAAGAAAATCCGTCTAAATCTATAGTAATATATAAATAATCTACCTCTTTAATAAATGTTTTCAATTTACTTTTTAGAGCTTCATTAAACGTTTCACACTCAAAATTAGAAACATAAGAAACATTTTTTTTCTCGGCAATTTCAAATAACTCTTTGGTGTTCGATTGTTGTTGAATGCCGATTGCAAAATAATTTACATTCTCATTTTCGCTTAAAATTTGATTGAATGGGGTACCTGAATTTGGCACGGTTTCCACAGCCCTTAAATCGAAATGTGCATCAAAATTTATAATTCCTATTTTGTTCTTAGAAATATTTTTGATGGCATCTTTAATTCCGTTAAAATTAGCATAAGCAATATCGTGTCCGCCACCAATGGCAATGGGCAACACATTCTGTTTAATTAACTTACTTATGGCTTTAGAAAGCGCTTTCTGACAATCTTCTAAATAAGTATCTAAACAAATTACATCACCAAAATCTACAACTTTTTTAGTATTGAAATGAATTGGAAGTTTCCCTAATTTATTCCGAACACTTTTAGGTCCTTTTCTAGCCCCAATTCTACCTTGATTTCTTTTTACGCCTTCATCACAAACATACCCAATCAAACCAATGTCAATCGTTTTTTTAATGGGTATATCTTCAATGTGCAATCCGGCTATTTCTTGATGCCAATATTGATTTTCTAAATCAGTTTTTCTACCTGAATAATTTTCTTTATTTCCAGCTTCATAACCGACTTTTAAATCTTTTAAAAAACTCATTATTATGATTGTTTAATTTCTGTCCCTTTTAAAAACACTTTTTCAATACAGTTATTTCCAAAAGAATACGGAATGAAATTATACGAATTAATGGCTTTGGTTAGAATTAAGTTCGCTAATTTTCCTTTGGTAATCGTTCCTGCTTTATCTTGAAGATTCATTGCATAAGCACCGTTTATGGTAGCTGCATTAATGGCTTCTTCTGGTGTCATTTTCATTTTTATGCAGGCAGTAGCAACCACAAAATTCATATTACCAGAAGGTGTAGAACCTGGATTGTAATCTGTTGCTAGCGCCAATGGAAGGCCTGCATCTATCATTTTTCTTGCAGGTGTATAGGGAATACTTAAAAAGTAAGAACAACTAGGCAAAGCAACCGGCATTGTTTTAGTGCCTTTTAAAGCATTAATATCTTCTGCTCTCATTTCCTCTAGATGGTCTACAGATAAAGCATTGTTTTCTATTCCTGCTTGAATACCACCAATAGCAGTAAACTGATTTACATGAATTTTACCCACCAAACTATATTTTTTTCCAGCTTCTAAAATTTGCTGTGTATCGGCAACTGAGAAGTAGCCGGTTTCACAAAAAATATCTATAAAATCTGCTAGGTTTTCTTTTTGAATTGTTGGCAAAACATCATCAATTAACATTTTTAAATACCCGTCTTTATTGCCTTTATATGCCGCGGGAAGGGCGTGTGCACCTAGAAAAGTAGCTTTTATTTCTATGAGATAATTTTCTTTTAATTTTTTGATAACTCTTAGCATTTTAAGTTCTGCATCTTTTGTTAAACCATAACCAGATTTAATTTCTACAGCACCTGTGCCTAATTGTATAATTTCTTCTAATCTAATTTTACTTTGATTGTAAAGGTCTTCTTCAGAAGTTTCTTGTAAACGTTTCGCAGAGTTTAAGATTCCACCACCATTATCGGCAATTTCTTTGTAGGAAAGTCCATTTATTCTATCAACAAACTCAGCCTCTCTATTTCCTGCATACACAATATGCGTATGAGAATCGCACCAAGAAGGCAGTATCATTTTACCCTTTGCATCAATTATTTTTATATCAATGTTGGGGCAATTTTCCATCAAACCAAAATCAGCAATTAAACCGTTTTCAACCAATAAAAAGGCATTTTTAAGTGTTGGTAAAACATTCATTTCTTCTCCTGAAACAAAATGAATAGCGACTTCTCTAACCTGAATTAATTCTTTAATATTTATAAAAAGTACATTCATTAAAACAAGTCTTTTAGAAGATTTTCTTCTACTAAGTTAGGTAAAGTAATTTTTAAATTAGGCGTTCTTTCCATTTCTCTTTTAATAGCAAAAATAGCCTCATCATTTCGTGCCCAACTTCTTCTTGCAATTCCGTTATTCACATCATAGGAAAGCATGTTTTTTAATTTTACATCTGCCTCTTCTGTTCCGTCTAATAACATTCCAAAGCCACCATTCATTACTTCTCCCCAGCCAACACCGCCGCCATTATGAATAGAAACCCAAGTTGCACCTCTAAAACTATCTCCAATTACATTATGAATTGCCATATCTGCGGTAAACTTACTTCCGTCGTAAATATTAGAAGTTTCTCTAAAAGGAGAATCTGTACCGCTTACATCATGATGATCTCTACCTAAAATAATTGCACCAATATCACCTTTAGCAATGGCATTGTTAAAAGCTTCTGCAATTTTTATACGGCCTTCTGCATCTGCATATAAAATTCTTGCTTGAGACCCAACCACCATTTTATTCGATTTGGCATTTTTTATCCAAGTAATATTGTCTTGCATTTGCAACTGAATTTCTTCTGGAGAGTTCTCCATCAATTCTTGCAATACATTTGCCGCAATTGCATCTGTTTTGTCTAAGTCTTCTGCATTACCAGAAGCACAAACCCATCTAAAAGGACCAAAACCATAATCAAAACACATAGGGCCTAAAATATCTTGCACATAAGAAGGGTATTTAAAATCGATGTTATTGGCTGCCATTACAGCTGCACCCGCTCTAGAAGATTCTAGTAAAAAGGCATTTCCGTAATCGAAAAAGTAGGTTCCTTTTTCGGTATGTTTATTAATAGAACTTGCATGTCTTCTTAAAGAATCTTGTACTTTTTCTTTAAAAAGTTCAGGATTTTCTCTAATTAAAATATTTGATTCTTCGTAAGAGATATCGGCAGGATAATACCCACCCGTCCAAGGAATATGCAAAGACGTTTGATCTGAACCAATATGAATGAAGATATTTTCTTCGTCAAATCTTTCCCAAACATTAATAATATTTCCAATAAAAGCAATAGAAACTACTTCGTTGTTTTTTTGAGCCGCCAAGGTTCTGTCAACCAAAACATCTAGATCATCAATTAAAACATCTACCCAACCTTGTTCATGTCTTTTTTTAGCTGCTCTACCATTTACTTCTGCACAAATGGTAATACAACCGGCAATATTTCCTGCTTTGGGTTGTGCGCCACTCATGCCGCCTAAACCAGCAGTTAGAAATATTTTTCCATTCGGATTCTCATCCTTCTTTAAAATTTTTCTAAAAGCATTCATTAGGGTAATGGTAGTTCCGTGTACAATTCCTTGCGGACCAATATACATAAACGATCCTGCCGTCATTTGTCCATATTGCGTAACACCTAGCGCATTAAATTTCTCCCAATCGTTGGGTTTAGAGTAGTTAGGAATCATCATTCCGTTGGTTACCACAACTCTTGGTGCGTTTTTAGACGAGGGAAATAAACCCATTGGATGACCAGAATACAAGTGCAATGTTTGTTCTTCTGTCATGATGGCTAAATAGTGAACCACTAAAAGGTACTGTGCCCAGTTTTGAAAAACGGCACCATTTCCGCCGTAGGTGATTAATTCTTCTGGGTGTTGGGCCACATCAGGATTCAAGTTGTTATGAATCATTAAAATAATTGCAGCAGCTTGTTGTGTTTCTGCAGGATATTCTGAAATTGGCCTTGCATAAATTTTATAAGCTGGTTTAAACCTGTACATGTAAATTCTACCAAATTCTTTTAATTCATTTGCAAATTCAGTTGCTAATTCTTCGTGCCATTCTTTTGGGAAGTATCGCAATGCATTTTTTATTGCCAATTGTTTTTCTTCAATAGATAAAATATCTTTCCTTTTAGGAGCTCTATTGGCGTCTTTTGGATAGTCTTTTTTTATTGGTAATGTATTTGGAATTCCTTGCAGGATTTGTTCTTTAAATGTCATGTCTAATTATATTTTACAATGATTTTTTTATTTTCTACGAGTAGAATCATGTTTTTAATATCGTCTTTTAAAAGTCTGTCTTCTTCTAACTTGTCAACTTTTTCTCTTATAATTGTATGATTTTTCTCAATAATTTCAGAAAATGTGTTGGGTCTTCTAAATTCTAGAGCTTGCGCGGCATACATCAATTCAATAGCTAATATTTTTTCTAAATTTCCTAAAATTTGATTGAATTGTCGTCCAGAAATACTTCCCATAGAAACATGGTCTTCTTGGCCTAAAGAAGTAGGAATACTATCTGCAGAAGGAGGAAAGCATAAAGATTTATTTTCGGTAACTAAAGCTGCTGTGGTATATTGCGGAATCATAAAACCAGAATTTAAACCACCACTCTTTGTTAATAATCTTGGCAAACCATACTTACCTTCTAGCAATAAATAACAACGTCTGTCTGCAATGTTTCCTAATTCTGAAGCTGCAATAGAGCAATAATCTAATGCCATAGCCAAAGGTTGTCCGTGAAAATTACCGCCAGAAATTGCCTCAGTTTCACTTAAAATAATAGGATTGTCTGTAACCGAATTCATTTCTATTTCTGCTAATTCCAACAAATGGTAAAACGCATTTCTAGAAGCACCATGCACTTGTGGTATACAGCGCATAGAATAGGGGTCTTGAACACGTTCACAATTTTCATGCGAAGTAATATTTTGAGAATTTTTAAAGATATTACGCATGCGTTCTGCTACTTTAATACTGCCTTTAAAAGGTCTAATTGCGTGTAATTCTTCTCTAAACGGAGATGAGCTTCCTTTATAACCCTCAATACTCATAGCGCCAGAAACATCTGCTAAATCTAATAAATATTCCATTTTTAGTAGGCCTGTAATGGCATGTGCTAAAATAAACTGTGTTCCGTTAATTAAACCTAAACCTTCTTTTGCATGCAATTCTAAAGGTTCTAAATGATGTTTTTTTAAAACTTCTTTTGCAGGAATAATTTCATCGTCTATCCAAAAATCTCCTTCACCAATTAATGGTAAGAACAAGTGAGAAAGTGGTGCTAAATCTCCAGAAGCACCAACAGAACCCTGTTTTGGTACTGTTGGTAATAGATCGTTTTCAATAAAATAAATAATACGTTCTATTAATTGTAATCGAACACCAGAAAAACCCTGACAAAGTGCATGTACTTTGCAAATCATCATAATTTTTGACAAACGTTTGTCTATGTTTTTACCAACACCAACGGCATGTGTAATTAATAAATTCGTTTGAAGTTGGTTTGTTTCTTCAGGCGAAATTTGCACATCGCACAAAGGACCAAAACCTGTGTTGATGCCATAAACTGCTTTATTTTTTTTAGTGATTGTTTCTACTTTTTTTCGACAAGCAATTATTTTTTCTTTTGCCTCTATGTCTATAGTAGCTTTTAAATTGCCATTGGCAATATCTTTTACTTTATGAAGTGTTAGTTGATCTATTCCGTATTTAAACATGCTATTTTATTTGAATTGGATATGTACAAAGTTATGATTACTTTTGATGCTTTATAATACTCTTTATTGTAACAATTAATAACCATGAGTTATCAAATAGAATTAAGACATCTTCGCTATTTTTTGGCAGTAGCAGAAGAATTGCATTTTAGAAAGGCTGCTGAGAAGTTGTTTATTTCTCAACCAGGATTAAGCAGACAAATTAAGCTATTAGAAGAAGAACTGGGGGTCGTTTTATTTGAAAGACATAATAGAAAAGTTGTTTTAACAAAAGTGGGTGTGTATTTAAAGGCAGAAGTTGAGTTGCAGTTAAAAACACTGTCGCATACTTTAGACAACGCAAAGCTGTTGCACGACGGTAAAAAAGGAGCTTTAAAAATTGGGTATGTAGGTTCTGCAATGCAAAATGTAATTCCTAATTTATTGCTAAGTTTTGAGAAAACGCATCCAAATATTTTATTTAATTTAAAAGAAATAGACAATCAAAAACAAATTAATGGTTTGCTAGATTATTCTTTAGATATTGGTTTTGTACGTTTAGAAAGGGTTCCTAGAGCTTTAGAAATTAAAACAATTTTAAAGGAAAGTTTTTGTCTGGTTTTGTCAGAAGAGCATGTAATAAATGAAGCTAATTTTAAAAGTTTAGCCCAGTTTAGGGAGGAATCTTTTATTTTATTTGATGCCAAATATAGCGCTTCATATTATGAAAAAGTAATGCAAATTTTTGATGACTGTGGCTTTACACCTTTAATATCTCACAATACAATTCACTCTAGTTCTATTTTTAAGTTGGTAGAAAATAATTTCGGAATTTCTATTGTACCAAAATCTTTAGCACAAAAAAGAGGGCATCATATTAAATTTATTGAGTTAGATATGATTTCGCAAAAAACAACCCTTTCTGTAATTTGGAATCAAAAAAACACCAATCCTATTTTAAATGACGTTTTAGCGTTGTTGTAATTTCTAAAAAGGAAAAATAAAAGCACAAAAAAACCCGAACTAAAAGTTCGGGTTTATAAGTGGTACCTCCAGGAATAAAACCATACATCGAAATTAATGATAATCAGTGATTTATGTATATTAGTGTACACACTGTGTACACTTATTATAATGTATTGTGAACACAATGTGTTCATTATTTTATGTGTATTCAAAATAAAATAAAAACCACTTCACCTTTTTTTACGTTTTCCTACACTTTGTAATACTTATAGTAGATACTGGTATCCATCATAGGGTAAAATACCAATCACCCACGAGGGTTCATAGGAATAGTTAGTGGGTTAGAAGTCGGATAGTATTCTATAAGATTGAAATAACATCTATACATAATGGAAGAGGTTTCTCCGATAGTATCAAAAAGGGTTCTACTATAAATCAGATATGGGTGATTCAATCGAACTGGTCTGAGGAAATGTAGAATTAAATAAAAAAGGAGGTAAAACTCTTAAAGGGGATTGGTATATCCAATACTGAAGTGTTCAAACAAATAAAAATTTTGAAAAAAGATTATAACCTTTTAATTAAAAACTAAAGGTTGATACTATTTATATAAAACTGTTTAAAGATGAAACAAACTAAATTAGATTCTGAATCTATAAAATGGATTAAAGAAAATCCAAAAGAGTTCATTGATGAGTTAATCAGAAAATCAGAACTGGTTAATAATCTCTCAGATGAACTTGAACCGTATAGAAATAAAAAAGATAAAAAAGGGTACACAAAACTATTTTTTGAACTATTAAAAAAAGAAGAAGAAAAACAATGGAAGAAAGAATAACAAAACAACAATTAATGAAGATGTACAATGTGAATAGAACCACCATAGAAGAGTGGACAAGAAGGTTTGGGTTACCGATGATAAAGATATCATCTCACAAAAAATACATCAGGAAAACTGATTTATTAGAGTGGGAAAATCAAATGAAACAAAATCACACCTTAGTGTAGTTAAAAATGATTACAGTATCAAAATAGTTTTGATTCAAACTTTGATAGACTTTGAAGATTGAAAGAGTTATAGTTAATCTATCAGTTGGTCAAATATGGTGTCTTCGTCGTTCTCATACATATTCAAAGAATACTAAAGATTTTTTTATCTTGAGAAGAATTTAATATGATTAATATATAGGTTATTCTTCTACTACCTCTGTTTCTTTTTACCTACATTAAGAGGACGTAATCTACCACCTTTTTTCTTTTCTATCTCTTTTTGAGGAGGTGTGTAATGAGGAGATTTTTTATATAAATCATATAACATTTCAGTACCCTTTAGTTTGTAACTCTTATCAAAGAAACTATCTAGGTTTCCATCTTTCTTCAGAGTATCTATCATCTTTTTCTTAACAACATCTCCCACATAGGATTCAATCTTTGATGTAATGATTTCTTTATGTTCATCACTTTCGTAATTCTTAGGGGATAATGAATTATAGTATCCTATCGGACCATCCTCATATCTATTATTCTTATTGTAATGAGGAACATTGTTCTCTAATAAATCTAAGTGATACGACACATCATTTACAGTACCAATGTATATATACTTCCTCTTACCTCCAATTGAAACCCTCATTCCCCATTGGTTATTTCCTGAAGTTTCAGAGTAATTTCCACTCTTATATTCTACATATTTATTTCCTACATCCAATGTGATTGAAAAAGTAGGTAAGAACTTCTCATGGTACTTAATCATCTTATTAAAACCCTTAGTTCTATCCTTTTTCATATTCCTCAAATCTTCTTTGAGTTTTCCAACCTTTACTGATTCAGATTCAATCTTCTTTTCCCTCTTACTGATATTACTCAGTAATCGTTCATATTCTAATTTCTCATCTCTTTCCTTTTTTGGAATAAAATAAAAATCATCTCCGATTTTATTAATTCTCCATTTGTCTTCCATATACCAAATTTAAGAATTTTAAAAGAATTAATAAAATTACTAACACTGAACTAAAAATTAGTGTGTAGGTAAACTCTCGAGTAATTTAAGGAGAGTAGTTAAGGGTTAGAATTCTCCACCTATTAAAAGTGAGAATTAATAAAATTACCAACACTAAAAATGAAATTAGTGTGTAAGTAATCTCTCGAGTAATTTAAGGAGAGTAATTAAGGGGTTAAACTTCTCCACCTATTAAAAGTGAGAATTAATAAAAATTACTAACACTGAAAATGAAATTAGCGTGTAAGTAAAACATGGACTAACTATAGTATTGTTAGTGAGGGTCGGTTCTCCTCCTCTATTAAGTGAGAATCATAAATTAAATTAAAAATTATGAGTTTATTAAAAAGTGGTAAAAAACAAAGTTTAAGAATGGTGAAAAATGTAAAATCAAAAATTTCTTATGGAATCAAAACTCCACAGAATGTGGAAGAATTTAGAAACAATCTAAAAAAATACTATTTGTGTATTGGTAAAAATCAGAATGAACTATATGTTAAGAATTGTGAAACTGATAGAGTTAATATAAATGATTTGAATTCTCTTGATGATTTATATAAGAGATGTAATACAAAACACTTTAAACCTCAACTATCTCCAAAGGTTAATCCAAAAAAGGATTATGGAAAATTTATGGAAGAAACTAAACAAATCTTTTCAACTAATGGATATTTCAAAGATGAAACAAACTATGAAGTTATTGAAGATGATATGGATTTCATTTCAAATTACAATCCTCTTTGGGTGGGGTTAAATAATCAAATTTATAGAGAGTTCTTTCATCTCACATTAGGAAAATTTAGTGGTTATGTTGAATCGGATAAAAATTAAGAGATACGATTTTGTTATTCATATTCATAATTAAGAAACTCTCTCATTATTAACGGTGGGGGATTTCCTTTTTAGAGAATTTCTCTAAACTTTTATCAACTCTAAATAAATCAACATAATGAAAAAATATAAAGTTATTAGAAATAATGGAACTCCTTCCAGACGAAAGTTCGAAGGGTTTAACTTTTACATTCAATGTAATGAAAAACTATCTCGAAGGAATCGGAAGGAATTTATTAGTAAATCGGAAGTATATTTAAATAAAATATTTAATTCAATACATTTAACTGAGGAAGAAAAAATAAATAAAGGAATTACAAATGAATTGGATTCTAATTTAACTGACTATGAACTTTTAGAAATATGGAATCCAATACATGAAGAGTATGGATTTCTTATACCTGAATTTAAAGATAAATGGGAGAGTAAAAATTTAAAAGAAGATTCAAACTCTATCAAAACTTCAAACGTTGATAAGTTTGAATCTAAAATTAACGAATTAGAGTTTAGGATTAAACAATTAGAAATTCAACTTAAAAAAAGTAAGTATGTCAAAGGATTGGATTTCTAACTCATTCTCATCCACCAATCAGTTTTATGTTTAAGTTGGTACTCATTCATATCTATACTATCGAATAAGTGGAAATTTTTAGGAATTAATCCCTTTTCTTCTAATTCTTTCATTGTAATAGTTCCATAACTATTTCTGATTTTTTTATTTTGTTTTTTCTTTTTACTCATATATTTTATGTTGAAGTTTAAGATTCTTTTTAACCTTAGTAATTGTGTTTAGTGAGACATCACACAACTTAGATATTTCAATACCTTTCATTCCTTTTTCTAAGTATTCTATTACTTTAGAGTGTTTGGTTAAGAATTTAAGAGTTGATTCTTTAGTGTTTTGTTTCCTACCACTATATTTCTCAGGTGATATTTTTTGAGTGATTCTAATACCCTCCATTTGACGAGTTTTAATCATAGATTTTTCAAACGAACTCATGGTAGAAAGTATATTCAATAATAATTCTGAGAAGTAATCTCTCTCACCTTCATTATTTAAGTTTTGGAAGTTGGGATTTCTACAAACAACTCTTACACCTTTTTCAGTTAGTTCCTTCCATACAGATAATACAGAAAGTGTATCCCTTCCTAATCTATCAATTGAGTGAACCTCAATATGTTTGATAGTTCCATTATCAACTAACTTTTTAATTTTGTTTTTAATAATGTTTGGTCTTTCCCATAAAGGAACTAATCCACTACATTTATCTATAATAACTTTATCAAATCCCTCTACATTCTGAATTTGTCTTAATTCACTTTGTTCATCAGTTGAAACTCTCGATAGAAATACTTTCATAATTCGTAATATTAGGGTTGTTAATTTTATATCCTTAATTTACGAAAATATATTAATATATACAACCATATTGAGTGTAAATTCACAAAATGAGATTAGTAAAATGAAGTATACTCTAATATTAGGAAAGGGAAGGTTTCTTGTAACTATGAAAATACTTTTTTCTAAAAGGGTGGTCTGACTTATTTTTATATCGAAGTCAATTTTTTTTACTGGAGAAGATTGATAGTGTAACTTATGTTAAATCTAACAGAAGTTAGTTTATAAAAACCAAATACATAATCTACAAGAAATCTGAGTTTATAGAATAATTAATCTCTCTTTTATCTATTTGAGAATTTGTTCTTATAATAATATCTGTATTTGTACTCAAAAATACTTTTATTTTATTATTTAATGTATTAATTGATTCATTTTTTCTTCTATTAATCGTTCCGTAATTAAGAGTTCTATCCTCAAAAAATTCGGTTATAATTCTATTCTCAACACTCTTTCTTTTTTTAGAAGATGTATATAATAATTCAAAAATAACTTTCTCTTTTTCATTTAGTTTTATTTTCTTCAAGTTATAGAAAAACACATCTCTAATCTTTATAATTTTATTGACAAACTTTTTAAATAAAACATACAATAAAAATATGATTACAAGTATCAAAATAATTAATGAATACAACCAATAGGAAACCCCATGAATTTTCTCATTTTTAATACTTTTTAAGTTTGAAATAAACTCTTTTAAGGATATTGATTTAATATTTAACTTATTATTTTCAAACTCAAAATAAACAATATTATTCTTATCAATAAATGGTTTAAAAAAGAAAGATTCTATTTTTTTTGATATCGGATTAGAAGAGAATTTTTTAATTGAATTTTGTTCAAAATCCATTATATGAATCATTCCATCTATAAAATTAATAAAACTATTTTCATCTAAAGAGAAAGAAATAGTTTTAAAAAAAGAAGTGTTTAAATCACCAATTATAGACCATTCTTTTGAATTAAAATCAAAGAGATAAGATTTTAAGTTTGGATATTTTACATCTTTTTTAAATTTATCAAATCGATACCCTCCAGAGATATATAATTTATCTTTATTAAAATGATAAATAAAATCAGAGATTCTTTCTGGTATAATGTCTCCATTAATATCTAAAGATTCCCATCCATTAACATTTTTATCATAAAAAGTAAAAAAATTTCTATTTTCAAAAAAACCATAACCTCCATATCTAAATAGAGTGTCATTTCTTGTAAACTCTAAAGATCCTAATTGCATTTTATGTTCATAAGAATTGTCTATTCTGAAAATAGAATCTCCTTTGATTTTAAGAATAGAACCTCCTGTATTACTAGATAAAGTATATTCATTTACAAATTTAAATTTTGATAAATCATACTCAGATGAGTTCTTAATTTCTTTTGAAGAGATTAATTTACTATCATTTTCTGAAGTATATCTTTCTATTTTATTTTTATACAGAATGTGTACAATTGATTTTGAAGATTCAAAATAATAATCAATTGGAATTTGAATTGATTGAAAAGAAAAAAGAAATATCAGGATTATTTTCATTTTATAAAAATAGTAAAATTTTTTAGAATTGAAAAAGTAATCTTTTTTAGTTGCAACTATTTTTAAGTACTTAACATTTATTTTAAAATTAAATTTAAAAAAAATTATACTAATGAAAAAATTAATAAGTTTTCTTTTTTTTCTAACATCAATTATTGTTAGTGGACAAACTCAGAACAATCCTTTTAAAATTGGTGATACCGGTCCGGGTGGTGGAATTATTTTTTATGATAAAGGAGACTGGGTGGAAGATTGGAGATATCTTGAAGTTAATACAACAGATGGCCCTTCTAGAAATTACGGTTGTCACAAAGATCATAATACAACAAATACGATTGGATCGGGTCTTAATAATACCTTAAAAATGACTGATAATTGTAATGATTACAATTCTAGTATATTTATGAAAAGTGATGGAGGTAAAAGGGGGTGGTATATACCAAATAAAACAGAATCTCAGAACTTATATTATTATAAGAGAGATAATGGAAATGAAAAGTTAAACCTGAATTCAGGATGGTATTGGACTTCTCATCAAAATGATGATAGTGATGCTTATGCTCAACAAATAAGTTATGTATCCGGTTCTACCAGAGGAGAAGGAAAACAATACACACACAAGACCAGATTAATTAGAAGGGTGACTCTTGATGACATTGAATTTAAAGAAAATAAAAGTATTTACTTAGATGGAAGTTTATTTTTTACTTTAGAAAATACATCTATTTACCAAAGAATAGATCCATTATACTACAGGTCTATTTCCTTTTGGGTAAAACCAGAAGAATCAGGTTTTATTATATCCATGTATGAACATGATAATCTTACAGACAGTGATTATTTTTTGTCCTACAATAAACAAACTGAATCATTTCAATTTGCAGCAAATGGAACAAATAACAGTGATGGTTACAATTCTGCAATTTTTGGAAATGCACCTTCTAACAGCTGGTATCATGTAGCTATTATTGTTAACAATGGTGTATTAACAGCATACCTAGATGGAGTGTCTCAGTCATTTCAAGATGGAAATAACACTTTTAATGTAAACGTTAGTGCAAATCAAAATAACTTACCATTGTATCTAGGTGGATTTCAAGGTAATGCGACTACATTTAAAGGATATATAGATGATTTAACTATTTGGGGACAAATTGCTAAATACACAGAAAGAGGTTTGTCTCAATCAGAAGTTACTTCCATATACAATATCCCACCAATAGAAAATCAAATCCGTATAAATAATTATTATGATTTTAATTCAAATACAAATTCAATAATAGAAGATTTATCACAATACACTTATGACATTACAGGTTCAGATATTTTTAATTTAGAAGAAAATGAAGTTCCTTATCAATACGAATACAAACCTTTAAATTTTGGTTTTTTAGATCAAAATACAGGATCTTACAAGACAAGTATTGATTTTACAGAAAATTCAAACACCAAGTATTTAAATGATTTAAGTGTTTTATATCCGGGATATGATTCGGAAAATTTAATATTTTCTTTTACAGGTGAAAATAATGATAATGATGATTTTAATTTAGTGGGGAATACTCTAAATTTTAAAACAGACCCCGACTATGAAACTAAAACTTCTTATATAATTCATGTACAAGTAACAGATGGAGTTCATGTTTTAGAAAAAGAGTTTACTGTTAATATTTTGGATTCGGTTGATGATTTACCTGAAGTTACAAACTTATCTTTAGATGAAATAACCATTTCAGATAATGGAGGTGTAAGTATACTCTCAGCAACTATAGATGTTGTTAGTTTAAATGATATATCTATTCCATTAAGTATATCTGGAACGGCATCAATAAATGAAGATTATTCTATTTCTTTTGCATCAAAAGGAACTGCTAGTATTTATTCCGGTGCAAATGGGATTGGTTCAGATGCAAATCAATTAAATCAACCAGAGGGTATAGCAATAGATAGTAATGGAGATGTATACATTGCAGATTACAATAATAATAGAGTACAAAAAGTCAATAACTCGACTAGGGTAATGAGTACTTTTATTGATAACTCCCTTTCTCCAGTAGATATTCATGTAGATTCTACAGGTAATATTTTTATACTCGAAAATAATGGTACTGTTAAAAAATATGATTCTCTTGGAGTTTTCATAACTGTTGTATCTACTGGTACAGATTCAGATGCAATTAATATGGATATAGATAGTGATGGAAATATTTACACAATTACACGTTATGGAACTAAAGTTTGGAAGACTACAACAGATAATTCAACAGCAAGTGTTCTTTTCGAAGATTCTGAATTTCATTTTCCAAATTCAATAAGTGTAGATTCGTCTGGAAATGTATATGTTTCAGGTCAAAATCAACCAGTTAGAATTTGGAATAAATCTACAAATATATCAACAACTTTAACTGGGACATGGGGAAGTAGAGCTATAACTATAAATGATGAAGGTAATTTATTAGTTGCTCAAGATGTTATGGATATAACAGGAAGAAATACTACTGTTAAAGAATATAAGATTACCAATATCGATCAAAATAATTATGAAACCGTATTTAGTCAAAATTCAATTACAGATGATTATTATATGGGAATTTCATCAATTAAATCATTTAATGAAGATTTATTTTTAGCAATTTCAAAAGATGCTATGCAATCTGGACCAGACTTTAATAATGTATTAAAGGATAGAATATTAATGGTTGCAAATGCGGCTAATATTTTAATTCCTGCAGGTGATACTTCCGGAATAATTAGTTTTACTTCATTACTAGGTTCAGATACTAATGAAATAAATAAAACAATAGTAATAACACCTTCTACCCCTTATAACACGGATCCTTCAAATTCATTAAATCCAAAAACGATAACTATTATAAGAAGTAAAACTCCAATAACAGATTCTAATATTCAAGATGCTGTAAATACTTGTTTATACACACATCCTGTAACAGGTTTATGTACCGATAGTGAATACGGTCCAATAACTAATTGGGATGTTAGTAACGTAACAGATATGTCTTATTTATTTTACCAAAAATCTCAATTCAATGGAGATGTTAGTTCTTGGGATGTGAGTAGTGTGACTGATATGACTTACATGTTCGACCTATCTGATAATTTCAATCAAAATATAGGTCCGTGGAATGTAAGTAATGTTACTACAATGTTTAGTATGTTTGGAGCAAGTAACTTTAATCAAGACATAAGTTCTTGGGATGTAAGTAAGGTAACTGACATGCAGAACATGTTTTATAAAACTTCATTTAACCAAGATATTAGTTCTTGGGATGTAAGTAGTGTTACTAATATGGGTTCAATGTTTGAAGTATCTCCTTTCAATCAAAATATTTCAAGATGGTGTGTTACTAAGATTACATCAGAACCATTTAATTTTAGTAAAAACTCACCATTATTTGAAAGTAATACACCTGTTTGGGGTACTTGCCCAATAAATGACACCACACTTCCTGTTATTACTTTATCAGGAGAGGATCCTGTAAACATCGAAGTAGGAACAATCTATACCGATGATGGAGCAACTGCTTTGGACAACTATGATGGAGATATAACATCAAGTATTGTAACTGTGAATCCGGTAGATGCAGATACGGTTGGAACTTACACGGTAACTTTCAATGTTACAGATACGAACAGTAATAACGCCGTTGAAGTAACTAGAACAGTCAATGTAAAAGATACTACCATTCCAGTGATTACACTTACAGGGGATGCAATAGTGAACATCGAAGTAGGAACAATCTACACCGATGATGGAGCAACTGCTAGTGATAACTATGATGGAGATATAACATCAAATATTGTAACTGTAAATCCAGTGGATACAGATACGGTTGGAACTTATACGGTAACTTTCAATGTTACAGATACGAACAGTAATAACGCCGTTGAAGTAACTAGAACAGTCAGTATAGAAGATACTAGCATTCCAGTGATTGCACTTACAGGGGATGCAACAGTGAACATCGAAGTAGGAACAACCTATACCGATGATGGAGCAACTGCTAGTGATAACTATGATGGAGATATAACATCAAATATTGTAACTATAAATCCAGTGGATACAGATACGGTTGGAACTTATACGGTAACTTTCAATGTTACAGATACGAACAGTAATAACGCCGTTGAAGTAACTAGAACAGTCAATATAGAATCTAGCCTTTCAATTGATGATAATATCAAGAGTATTTTAAAAATTTATCCAAATCCTGTAGTAGATAAATTATTTATTCAAGGATTATCAAATCCAACTAAAGTTTCTATTTATAATATATTAGGGAAGTTGGTGATAACAAAAACAACATCAAATGATATAGATGTAAAAAATTTACAAAGTGGTCTTTACATCATAAAAATTATTGACACAAAAGGAGAGGTAGTTCGTAAGTTTATAAAAAATTAATTAGAACAATAATATTTCATTAACCTATTAATACTGTTTAAGTAGTTGTATTAAGTTTAAGTGAAGAAGAGGAGTGGTTAGTTGAAAATCTCATAACTTATCAATTATTCGATAGGTTATGCTGATTTTTAAAATATCTTTAAATCATACCCAACAAACCTTCTATTTAACTTATCACATACCTTTCCAACAGTTCCACTTCCCATAAAAGGGTCTAATACTAATTCAAACTCTTTAGAAGTTTGAAGAATTGGTAATGTGATTATTTCATTAGGAAATGGTGCGGGATGTTCTCCTTGGATATTTAGTTTCTGATTTGCAACCGAAGTTCTTACAATATCTTCATTCCAATAATCTCCCATGTTCTTCCCTTTAGAATTGGGAATATAAGGAGAAACAGTTTTTGAGTATTCTCCATTTAAACTTCTATGTCTTGGTGGTAAGGAAGGTTTGGTTTTCTCTGAGAGTTTCGTGAGTGTTTTATAATAATCATATTCCATCGATTTTATTAAATGAAATATAAATTCATAAGAGGGAGTGAGATTTGTTTTGGTAGAAGATGGTTTAGGATTTGTTTTAGACCAGATAATCGTATTTCTTAGTATCCAACCTTGTTCTTGAAGTTTAAGAACTACTCTATGAGGTACATTTTGTAGGTTTCCTTTATAAAAAGTATCTCCCAAGTTTAAGAAGAAACTTCCTCTATCACTCAATACTCTTTTGCCGTCTTTTAGATGTTCTGAAAGGTTATTTACAAACTCTTCAGAGGTTTTTTCATTTCCTAAACCCGCTTCTTCAGAATAAGTTCTTTTATTCCAATAAGGGGGAGAAGTAAAAATGGTTTGTATCTCTTCATCTTTTATCTCACACATATCGTGAGAAGACTTATAGAAAACCTTCCAATTCGATTTTTCTGTATTGTTGTTTTTTACTGACGAGTTATTTGACTCCCTACTTTCTCTCTCCTTATCTTCTCTTTGAACTTGAAGATACGATTGGTTTACAGTAAGAATTCCTTTGTCTAATAAATCGATATACTCTGGTCTTTTTTTAAAGATATAGACCAACCTCCTTAATTGAGAGGAAGAAATCCCTAATTCTTTAGAAACAAGATCTCGTGAAGAACCTTGGTTAGATTTAACAGAAGTTAAATCTGTTCTTTTCCCTTGTCCTTTTTTATGAAAACCATCAAGTATTAAGTATTCGTTTATAAGTTCCTTAAAACTCTTTATTCGTTGTTTATTGTAGTGTATTAGTAGTAATTCTTCTTCTCCTTTTTCTACGAATCGTTGTTCAACATCAACCTCTTCCCATTCCAATCTCTTTATAGATTCAAACCTTCTGTTTCCGCTTATAATTTGATGGTGTTGATCAATAATTAAAGGTTGTAGTAAACCTACTTCAGAGATACTCTCCATCAATTCTTCAATAGATGATAGATTGTAAATTTCTTTATTCTTAGGGTGGTGTTTTAAAGAATCGACCTTGATTTTCATAAAACGAAGGTATCGAAGATTTTAGAAAGGTGCAAGTTTTATGAGGTGATAAGGTTTCTTGTAACTGAGAAAAACTTAATTTTATAAAATAGAGATCTTACCCGTTTTTATATCGGAGTCATTTTTTTTACTGAAGAATATTGATATATTAGACACTCTTCTTTATGATTTCCTTCTTTTTTTGACGAAGTTTATTTATTGTTTGAGTATTTTTCTTACATCCTCTAAATAGACCTCTTTCGGTATTAATCCACTGTCAAAAAGAGATTTATATTTTATTAATTGTTCCTCTTGGTGTTTTGATATGATTGATGATTTTTCAGATTTGTCATCTTTTAGATTTGTACTGAATATTTTATCATTATTTTTCATCCTATCTCCCTTTAGAATGTTGTAATAACCATCAAATACCTTTTGAGATTTATGTCCAGTCATGCTCATTATAATTCGAGGTGGTGTTCCACTCTCAATTTGTTCTCGAATAAATGTTTTTCTACCTATATGTGAAGAAACTTTTTCATATAAATTAACAGAGATATCTGTTCCTTTTATAATTGTTCTATCAAGATTGTATTGAGGTGATTTCACACCTCTGTTTAACCCAATTTCCTTACAAATCTCTTTAATGTGTTTGTTAAATTTAGTATTTGAAATAGGGTTATCTTGATTTGTTCGAGGAAATAAGTAGTCTTCTTTTCCTTTACCGTTTGAGTATTTATTAAAGATATCCATCGTTAATCTATTTAATGGAACTCTAGTTATTCTCTCAGTTTTTTCTGATTGATATTTAATTTCACCACTCAGTCTATTTTTAGAATCAAACTCTTTATCATCAACTCTAAGTTTTATCATATCACCGAATCTCATTCCTGTTCCACATAAAAACAACAACATATCTTTATATACTTCGTATGAAGTTACAATTGAGTATCCTTTTTTTCTTTTTGGGGTTATACTTCTCATATAATGAAGTATACCTTTACTCTTATAACTTATGTGGTTTTCGTTTGAATAGTCAAAATCTTTGAAGTTTACTAATTGAATAATATCCTCTCGTTTTAAAAAAATTATTTCCTTTTCAAAATCTGTAAATACTTTTTTAGGGATGGGGATTGTAAATGTAATTCCAATTGTATCTTTAATCCATTTACTAAAAGAGACCAATACTTTCAACCTTTTCTTTATAGTAGAGGGTTGTAGACCTCTTTTGTCACAAAACTTAATTAACCCAGTTACAAAAGTAGTATCAATATCTTCTGTTGTTAATTGAATTCTTTCTCTTTGTTCATAAACATCAGAAAAACGTATTAAATCTTTAATGGAACCTACTACACTTCTTATATATGAATCTGAATTTTGAGTTAATATTTTATATTCCTCAGAGGTAATCCAATCATTGTATTTTTCAAGTAGTATTGAAAAGTGAACATCAGAAAGTGTTTTCTTTCTTTTTTGAATTTTATCAGTTCTAAGATGAGTTTTAATTAAATCACTAGTTGGTATTCCTCCATTTTTCTCAATTTCAAAAACGATATCAGATACTTCTTTAATTTTTGACTTCAAGAGTAAGTTTTTCTCTTGATGATTTTCTTCTTTTGAATTTACAGGATTTTTCTTTTGTGTATTTAACCAATTGTCAACCCAATTTTTGTAGAGAATTTTTATACCTGTAGATATATTCATTCGTTTACCATCAACAAAAACTCTAAGTATAAGATATACTTCATCATTATTTGTATATGATGATTTATTTCTTCTAAAGTGTGGAAGTAATTTAATTGTCATTTTGTATACATTGAGTACCAAATATACAAAAAAGAACCATAATAATGTACACCATAGTGTACACACAGGGGGTGTTTAAAACATAAAACCCTCTAAATCAGTGATTTAAAGGGTTAAATTGTGGTACCTCCAGGAATCGAACCAGGGACACAAGGATTTTCAGTCCTTTGCTCTACCAACTGAGCTAAGGTACCATTGCCTTAGCGGATGCAAATATAAAATGTTTTTTCATATCTACTAAAGAAAACTTCAAAAATTGTGATGTTTTTTATTTTTTAGCTAAATTTGACCCATGAATCTAGCAATTGATATTGGAAATACTAGGGTTAAAGCGGCTGTTTTTGAGGAAGATAAACTATTGGAGCTGCTTATTTTTGATAAAAAAATAATAGTTTCTGAAACAAGGAAAATTATTAAAAAACATTCAATTTCTAACGGAATCATCTCAAATGTTGGGTCAATTTCAGAAAAAAGGATGGAACAATTGAATAAAAGCTTCAATTTTTTAGTGCTTTCTTCGTCTTTAAAGATTCCTTTTAAGAATTTATACAAAACCCCAAAAACGTTGGGAGTAGACAGAATTGCTTTGGTTGCTGGTGCTGTAAAACAGTTTCCAAGTAAAAATGTTTTAGTTATAGATGCAGGAACTTGCATTACTTTTGATTTTGTAGATAGTGATGCTTCATATGCAGGAGGAGCAATTTCTCCGGGTATTAAGATGCGGTTCAAAGCTTTAAATAAATTTACTGCAAATTTACCTTTGTTAGATACTCTAGAATTGGATGATTTTATTGGAAAAAATACAGAAGAGAGTATTATTTCTGGTGTTTTAAATGGCGTACAAAAAGAGATAAAGGGTGTAATAGAAGATTATAGACATAAATATTTAGATTTAACAGTAGTTTTAACAGGAGGAGA
>Ga0308001_10000354_pt1 | contig 21805 bp, 21 predicted proteins | sample Neamet5_FD_203167 | JGI IMG/M metagenome (GOLD analysis project Ga0308001, IMG submission 203167) | Marine microbial communities from water near the shore, Antarctic Ocean - #5 | ecosystem: Environmental > Aquatic > Marine > Unclassified | place: Southern Ocean | collected 2014-06-04
TATGCACTTTATAATAAATATTTCGCTCCGGTTATTTCCAAGCCAAGCAAAATAACATTGCGGTCAATGTTCCAGGATAACGATCAAGGAGAATCGGGATATCAACCAGATTCAGATTAAAGCTTTTCTAACAAAAGAAACTTTTGTGTTAAATTCAATCTAGATTATAAGCTTTGATTGCATTTAACGCAAAAATTTTAGATTTTTCTAAAGTTGAAAAGTTTTTGAAATAATTAGAGATAATGCCCAGTGCTAATTTATAATCTGCCGCCAGTAAACAAACAGGCCAGTCAGATCCAAAGATTAAACGATCCGTTCTAAAGGAATCCACAACAGTAGCCAAGTATGGAATGAAATCACTTTCCTCCCATTTAAAATTTTTGGTTTCAGTGACCATACCCGATATTTTACAAAATACATTCTCATATTTAGCTAACAAACGGATGTTTTTCACCCATTCTAAATCTAATTTTTCAGAAATATTAGGTTTGCCTAAATGGTCTAAAATAAAGGTTTGATTTGGGAATTTTTTAACCATTTCCAGGGTGGCAGGAAATTGTCTAGGGTAAATTAACAGGTCATAAGAAAGTCCAAATTGAGATAATTTTCCAATACCATTTTGAAAATCTTTATTTAATAAAAAATCATCTTTTTCCGCTTGGGCGATGTGTCGAACTCCTTTGAAATATTTATTATGTGAATAATTGGCAAGGCGTTCTTCAATATTTCCAGCCCTTAAATCCACCCAACCCACGACGCCTTTTAGAAAGGGATTTTTTTGAGCACACTTTAAAAGAAACTCGGTTTCCTCCTCTGATTGATCTGCCTGAACAGCAATACAACCTGCAACAATATTGGCATCCAAAATAGGTTTTAAATCTTTAGGCAGAAAATCTTTGCGAATGACCTTCATGGAATCTGTAATCCAACTGTCTCTGACAGGATTGTATTTCCAAAAATGCTGGTGGGCATCAATGATCATTTATTGATAGTTTTTACACACTTGTTTGGAAGTCCCTAAACCTTCAATTCCAAGTTCAACGATGTCTCCTGCTTTAAGATATTTGGGGGGCGTCAATCCAAGTCCAACACCAAAGGGAGTTCCGGTTGAAATGATGTCTCCAGGCAACAGCGTCATGAATTGACTGATATGACTTACCACCTGCGGGATGTTAAAAATAAAATCTGAAGTATTGCTGTCTTGCATCATTTCGCCATTCAATTTTAACCAAAGGTTTAAATTATTAGGATTAGCAATCTCCTCTTTTGTGGCAATAAAAGGACCAATTGGAGCAAAAGTATCACAACTTTTCCCCTTCACCCATTGCCCAGATCTTTCCAGCTGAAAAGCTCTTTCGCTTACATCGTTATGCAATAAATATCCAGCAACATGATCTAAGGCGTCGGCTTCTTCAACATAAGAAGCTTTTGCTCCAATCACTATCGCCAATTCTACTTCCCAGTCTGTTTTCTCACTTCCTTTGGGAATAATGATATTATCATTGGGGCCGACTAAAGCAGAGGTTGCTTTAAAGAACAGTACGGGTTCCTGAGGAATCTCCATCCCACTCTCGGCGGCGTGTTTAGCATAATTTAAACCCACACAAACAATTTTTGACGGCCGAACCAATGGAACTCCCAATCGAACTTCTGATCCAATTTTGGGACACTGACTTTGGTTATTAACAAGCCAGTTAGAGAGCTTAGTGATGCCTCCATCACCAAAAAATTCTTCGTTATAATCTGAACCAAAACTCGAGACGTCTATTTTTGTTTCGTCAGGTAATTGAACTCCTGGTTTTTCATAGCCGATCTCACCAAATCTAATTAACTTCATTTTATTGTTTATTAATTTCCATTTAACTTTATAAATCCGCCATCAATTGCATAGTCAGATCCTGTGATAAATCCTGCTTCATCGGAACATAAAAAGAGAGATAAATCTGCAATCTCTTGAGGTTTTCCCATCCGCCCTACGGGTTGAGTTTTTGAGAGTTTTTCAAACATTTCGGATTCTTTTCCAGGATAGTTTTTATTGATAAAACCATCGACAAACGGAGTGTGAACTCTGCCAGGAGATATGCTGTTACAACGAATATTCGAAGTCAAATAATCTTTCGCAATGGCATAGGTCATGCTTAAAACGGCGCCTTTGGTCATGGCGTAGGCAAATCTATCATTGAGACCGACATGTGAGGCAATAGAGGCAAGATTAAGAATCACGCCACTTTTTTGATTTTTCATCATGGGAATACATGCTTTAATACAATTATAAACCCCTTTTACATTAACGCTATACAAGCGGTCAAGATCAGTCTCTTCAACAGATTCAATATTTCCAACATGAGAAATCCCAGCGTTATTTATTAAAATATCAATTCTATCATTTTTTGCGATTTGAGCGACTACAGCATTTACGGTTTTCTGATTGGACACATCACAGACATTCACTTCTGCTATAGCTCCAAAACCATTAATTTCTTCTTTGGTTTCCTTCGCCGTAGTTTCGTTAAAGTCCAAAATATGAGTTTTTGCGCCTTGAGCGGCAAAGGTCACCGCAATGGCCTTTCCTATTCCACTTCCTCCACCAGTAATTAATACAGTTTTATTTTTTAAACTAAATTTCGACATTTTAAGAGCTATTTTATAATGACATCCCTCTTTTCCAGGGGATAAAGTCATCTTGCATTAATTTTCTGGCTTTTGTTTGTATTTCACCACTGGCAACTTGAATAACAAAATCCAAGAGTTTTTCGCCTGTTTCCTTAATTGTCGCTTTACCTTCGATTATTGAACCCGTATTAAAATCAATAATATCATTCATCTTATCAAATAACTTTGTGTTGGTTGCTACTTTTACAACAGGGGAAATTGGATTTCCCGTTGGAGTACCTAAACCGGTAGTAAACAAAATAACATTGGCTCCGGAGCCTGCTAAACCAGTTGTAGATTCGACATCATTACCGGGTGTACAAAGCAAATTTAAACCCGCTTTCACTACTTGTTCCGTGTAATCCAAAACATCTTTTACAGGAGAGGTTCCTCCTTTTTTGGCCGCCCCTGAAGATTTAATTGCATCCGTAATTAATCCGTCTTTGATGTTTCCCGGGGAGGGATTCATTGAAAATGCAGCACCCAAAGCCTCGGCTTTTTCATTATAAGTAGACATAATGTTAGCAAATTTTTTAGCCTTGTTACGGTCCTCACATCGATTAATTAATTCTTGCTCAACGCCATGAAGTTCTGGGAATTCTGACAATACTGTTGCGCCTCCTAAGCCGACGACAAGGTCTGAAACATAGCCCAAAGTTGGATTGGCTGAAATTCCTGAAAACCCATCGGATCCACCACATTCTAGACCAATGACCAACTTATTTAAAAGAGCAGGTTTTCGCACGATTTTGTTAGCTTCAATCAATCCCACAAAAGTTTTTTTGACGGCGGCTGCAATCAACTCTTTTTCTGAATTACTTTGTTGCTGTTCTAATATATAGACTGGCTTTTTATTTTGAGGCGCCATCTTTTTCAATGCTTTTTCTAAAATACTCGCCTGTGCGTTTTGACATCCTAAGCTCAAAACCGTAGCACCTGCCACATTGGGATTATTTATATATCCCGCCAATAAATTACACAATACAATTGCATCCGAAGCTGCTCCGCCACAACCACCATTGTGGGTTAAAAAACGCACACCATCTACATTTGGAAATAATGGATTTTTGGTCAATTCATCAGTTTCCTCGATAATATTTTTTTCTAAAATTGAAGCAGAGGAATCTCCTGCTTTATATGCATTTATAAGCTTATCGACATTAAATTCTAAATGTCTCTTTTTACCAAAGCCTAGTTTTTCTACTAGGGTCTCTTTTAAAACTTCAACGTTTCTGTTTTGACAAAAAACTAAAGGAATAATCAACCAATTATTTTCTGTTCCAACGGAGCCATCGGCTCTTTGATAACCTTCAAAGGTTTTGTTTTTAAACTTCGAAAGGTCTGGCACGACCCAAGTCGCTTGTTCTGCAAATTCTTGAACACTGTAAGCCTCGGTGTCGTGAATAATGTTTGAGGTGCTTATAAGCCCTCCCCTAAGAATTTCTTTTTTCGCTTTGCCCACCAACACCCCATACATAAAAATAGAGGCTCCTTCAACAAAATTAGACATGGCAAACTTATGTTTTGCCGCAATGTCATTTTGAAGCATATAGTCTTGGTTTTCAAATGAAATATGATCGCCCTTTTTTAAATCTGTGAGTGCGACAAGAATGTTGTCGTTTGGATGAATTTTAAGTATTTTTTGGTAACCTTTCATTTATTTTAAAAAATTAAATTTACAAATTAAAGTTTAATCAGTTATATTTCTTAGTAAAACTAACTCTCTCAACACTTCTCTGCCAAATGGGGATTTGATTGATCCTAAATTTAAGACTTAATAAGATGAAGTAAGACTACTAAAAGATTGAAAAGATTGTTTTTAAAATCATTTATCTACTTTAAAGTCTTTTATTGCTTGATTGGGCTCGATGATGGTGTATCCTTCCCAAAAAGTTGGATCATACTGTGAAAGATTAACCGGTAATACTGAAGGATTTTCTTTAAAACCATTAAACTCCTCTTGAGATATTTTTTCCGTTTCAAAAATGACTCCTTGATATTTTTGTGTTTGAACGGTTTGAACATTTAAGTCCATTTTAAGTTCATTCTGCTTGTTACGACCTTTAATCACTTTGTTTTTTTCTACAATAGTGAAAGTTCGATCAACTCCTGACTCATAACCATCAGAAAGCTCAAAAAATTGCAATGTATATTTCCCAGAGTTCATTTTTTTGAATTGTAAAACCACCTCTTTCATGTATTGTTTAAAAGACATTCCTAGCAAGCTAATATCACGAATGTCTTGAATGTTTTTATACTCGATCCTAATGAGCGCCATTTCATTTGCATCGACATAGATTTTCCCCGAATAATCCGCATTGCCCTTGGGGGTAAAGCTTAAAATATAAATGGGTGTTTTTCCGATGTAAGTAAAATTAATGCGTTTAAAATCGTATTTATATGCCTTTTTGATAACATTTAGGTTAAGCGATTCTTTTTCGAAAATTGAAACAGAGATATCCGTTAAAACTTCTTTTCTCCATTTTAAAAATGATTCTTTTTCTTTTACTTTTTTTTCTTCGGCGGTGAGTGTATCCTTTTCTGAAGAATTAAGGTTATCCGAATCTAAATCAGCGCTGATGATTCCTGTTCGCAGTTTAAAATAGGAATCAGATTTAACGTTTTGCTTTAATATGGTATCGAATGCACTCCTAATATTTTCAAATAGCGCAGAGGTTTCTTTGTCTTCGAGTTTTAATGCTTTTTTTAATTCTAGTTTTTGATTTTCCTCGGTATGATCACCGTATAAATTACCTAATATTTCGACATGCCAGTCAGATTTCCTAGGCATTTTTTGAAGCGTACTGTCCCAAAATTCCTGATTAAACTCTTCGATCGAGGATTTTTTAACTTTAACTTTTAGTGTCTTAAATTTCTGAAATCCAGACGATCTAAAAAACAGTTTTTTATTCGTCAGACCCAGTTCATATTTATCAGGAATATCTCTTTTAATTTCTTTAATTATTTCTTTAGCAGTGAGATCATTATTAGTTACAATAATAGAATTAAGCATAATCGATTTTGGAGTAAGTAATACAACGCTGTCACTAAATTGTGAAGCGACATGACTTAAAGTTTCATAACCCATACATGAGAAATAAAGCGTGTCATTAGCTTTTGCTTCTAAATGAAGTCGAAAAAACCCCTCTTCATTTGCTATTATTCCTGTTCCTTTTGATGAGTAAATTGAAGCAAAAGGGATGGGTTCTCGGGTTAAGCTGTCTTTAATTACAGCACTTAATTCTTGACTTGCAAGGTTTTGGATTCCAGCCAGCAAGATTATAAAAAAGAATAAAAAGGCTTGGGAGCGTTTATTCATGTTTAATCAAAATTACAAATAAATACCTTTTTAAGGATGATTATTTGATCGTTTATGTTAGTTAGAATATTTAACTTCTCAGTAAAACTCTTTTATAGAGGTAGTTTTTTTGTTCTTAATTTCTGTTAAAAGCAAGAAGCATTGAATTTTCTTGGAACTTTAGCAAACACTAACAAAATAAAAGATGAGGATAGAAAATTTACTCAGTAACTGAAACGCTAACTTAAATTTTTATTATTTTTAAAACAAAATCATCCATTTAAAATGAAAAAAGCTTTTTTAACTTTACTCTTCATTTCATTTCTTTTTTCTTCAGTTGGCGCTCAGAATCAACCCTATTGGCCGGTCCAAACAGTCACGACAAAACCATGGACACGATGGTGGTGGATGGGTAGCGCAGTCAATGAAAAAAATATAACAGGCTCATTAATTAACTTTCATAAAGCTGGTATAGGAGGCGTAGAGATAGCACCCATCTACGGTATAAAAGGACAAGATGAAAATCACATTGATTATCTCTCCTCAAAATGGATTTCGATGTTGAATCACACCCTTTCGGTTGCAGACAGTCTTGGTATGGGCGTAGACTTAACCCTTGGAACAGGCTGGCCATGGGGTGGATCTCAAGTAGATTTGGCTCAAGCCGCAACTACGCTTTTGGTTTTTAAGGTGGATTTAAAAAAAGGGGAACAATTTGATCAAAGTATCCTTGTTCCCAGTATGATAAAGCATGATTTGGTAAATCCCCTTGGATATAATTTACTTTCTAAATCTAACAACGGCTTAAACAGAAAAATTATTTTACATAATATAATTTCATTTTCTAAAGACAATTTATACAATGATTTAACCAATTTAGTTTCAAGTGATAGTTTATATTTTAAAGCTGTGGAAACAGATCACACTTTATATTTTGTTTATGAGGGGAAAACAAGACAGCAAGTAAAACGATCAGCACCTGGCGGCAAAGGCTGGGTCCTAGATCATTTTTCATCAGGAGCTTTAGAAAAATACTTAATCCCTTATTCAGACGCCTTCACTAAAGTAAGTGGGAAAGTGCGTGCTGTTTTTAATGATAGTTATGAAGTTTACAAAGCCGACTATACCCAAGGCTTTTTTAACGCTTTTATCAAACACCGGGGCTATGATTTACTACCTCATCTTCCAAAACTATTTAGTGATATTTCTGACTCCGATGCAAATCGAATTAAGACTGATTATAAGGAAACTTTATCCGATTTATTGATTGAGGATTTTAATGGTTCGTGGAATATTTGGGCGGATAAAGAAAAGGTAAAGACTAAGTACCAAGCTCATGGCTCACCGGGAAATTTGATTGATCTGTATGCCTCTGCAGATATCCCAGAGTGTGAAACCTTTGGTTCGATGCCTTATGAAATTAATGGATTTAGAAGAATTGAAGGTGGAGGAACGGACAAAGAATTTCCCCACATGAATTTTAGGGCTGGGGATGCAGATCCAGTGATGATTAGATTTTCATCTTCAGCGGCGCATATCGCAAATAAACCACTTGTTTCTTCGGAGACATTTACTTGGTTGAGAGAGCATTTTAGAACAGCCTTGTCTCAGTGCAAGCCAGAGGTGGAAGACTTATTTCTTAACGGGATAAATCATGTTTTTCTTCATGGTTCTACTTATTCTCCCCAGGAGGCGGTATGGCCAGGATGGAAGTTTTATGCTTCAGTAAACTTTAACCCCAACAGCACTATTTGGGAGGATATTCCCGCACTATTTAATTATATCAGCAGGGCTCAATCTCTTCTTCAATTAGGACAACCCGACAGTGAGATATTACTCTATTGGCCAATACACGATGCATGGGGTAACCTTTATAAGGGTAAGAAATTCGCTCAATTTTCAATTCATAAAACTGACGAATGGTTGCTCAAAGGGCCTTTCTACGAGGCAGCGAATACTTTGATAAAAAGGGGATATTCTTTTGATTATATTTCTGATCGTTTTATTGAAAAGGCTCAATTCAAATCGGGAGCTTTGTTGTTACCCGGAGGTCATTATAAAACTTTAGTAGTGCCTGATACAAATAGCATGCCTCTAGAAACATTAAAAAAACTGATTGCTTTGAAAGAAAAAGGAGCTTCGATTATATTCTTAGGACTGCCCGAAACTGTTCCGGGTTTTTCAAATTACACATTAGACGAGAAAGAAATGAGCAAAAGATTGCGACGTTCCAAAATCGAAATACATGATTTAGATCAAATTCATCTGCCATTGATTGGTTCTGGAGTCCATGCCGAAAAACTAGTTGAGACAGGTCTTAAATTTATTCGCAGAAAAGTAGCTGAAGAGAAAGTCTATTTTATTGCAAATCATACCGACCAGTCCATATCAGGTTTTGTTCCAATTCAGCACAAGGCAAATGGTGTCCTATTGTTAGATCCTCTTTCTGGAAAAGTAGGGAAAGCTATTACTAATGCTGATGGGGATCAAACTTTAGTTAAGCTAGCATTGGCTTCAGGCCAAACAGTTTTTGTTAAGACCTATAAGGAATCGGATGCGCCGATGTGGCAATACCATAAGTCGAGCCAAAATAGCTATCCAATATTGGGCCTGTGGAATCTTCGTTTTTTAAAAGGAGGTCCAAAAATTCCAACATATAGAGAAATTGAAAAGCTGGTTTCGTGGACTCGACTTGGCAACGATGCTAGAGATTTTTCAGGAACAGCTGCTTACAGCATAGCATTTGAAAAACCTTCAAATCATACTGGGGCATGGCTGCTCGATTTGGGAGCGGTAAGAGAGAGCGCTAAAGTTTGGATCAATGAGGAATTTGTCGGAACGGTTTGGGCTAACCCTTTTAAAATTGAAATCAAGCATCTTAAAAAAGGAAAAAACACCTTACGGATTCAAGTTACAAACTTGGGAGCCAATCGTATTAAGGCTAAAGAGACTAGAGGAGAAACGTGGAAAATATTTAACAATATTAATATTGTAAGCTTAAACTATAAACCATTCGACACTTCAGATTGGCAGTTCCTTCCCTCGGGTTTACTTGAAACACCGGTTTTAAAAGAATTGATTGGGGAATAAAAAAACCCTTCATTTCTGAAGGGTTTTTTTAATTAAAAACATTTATTAATTGTTAAAGAGTAAAATTAACTCTTCTGTTTTGGGCCCTGTTTTTTGCGGTATTATTATCCATAACAGGCTTGTCTTCTCCATGACCAATTACATTGATGCGAGAAGCTGAAACTCCTAGGGCTTCCAAAGCCGCTTTAATCGAATTTGCTCTATCTTCAGAAAGCTTTTGATTATATTCCTTACTGCCGTCGCTTGAAGCATGTCCTTCAAGTGTAATTGAGACATAAGGATACTTTGACAACAATGCAGCGAAGTTAGTAATTATAACATTGTCAGCGTCTCTAACTGTTTTGCTTTCTGCATCAAACAGAATCACAGCGCTCCCCTCAGAAATCATTGTTTTAATTTCTTTTGGTTCTGCAGGACATCCATTGTTGGCAGCGACACCTGCTTCATCAGGACAAGCGTCATCTTTGTCAGCAATATCATCTCCATCTTTATCAGGCCATGGACAACCTTGGTTTTCAGCAGCACCACTTTCCTCTGGACACGTATCGTCTTTGTTTGCAACTCCATCACTATCATTGTCAGGCCATGGGCATCCGTCATTTTCTAACACTCCTGACTCATCAGGACATTTGTCATCTCGATCAAGTACGCTATCGCCATCAACGTCTGAAGTTTGTTCTTTTATAATTTCTTTAATTGCTTCTGCTTCGCATTCTAAAACAACCTCTACATAGGATGTGCCTTTTTTAATTTTAATTTTTTCAGAAACACATCCGTTTTTAGTGGCAATCAGTTGAAATGGATATTTAAAATTTGTAGTCAAATCAAACACTCCGTTTTTCTGTGTTTTAAGTCCACTATAATATCCACCTCCACTAATTGTGTAGGGTTTTAGCATAACAGTTGCATTTTCTATTAAAGTTCCTGTCTCTTTATCTTTAACTACACCCGTTATGTGTATCTGAGAAAACAGAAAAAGCGGAAGAAAAAGAAGTGTTAATAAAGAGTTTGTGAATAATTTCATGATTTAGTTTTTTGCTGTTATTTAATTAAATATAATATAATAAATTTAATAGTGATTTTCCTTTAATTTTCACAAGGCATAATACCAGATCGAGTGCCAAATAAAAACTTAAAAAATACTATCTTCGAATTAATTATTATTCAATGGGTTGTTCCAACAATAAAAAATCTTATTATCTAGAATCAGAGGCTCAAGAAGCTTTGATTCGTTCAAATATAAGGTTTGTAAAAGCTGCGGTTAACTATTATATTTGTGAAAAATGTTCTGAATATCACCTTACTTCAAAAGGGGAAATAAATCCTTTGTTAAAAGAGTTGATAATTAAAGAAAGGATAAATAAAGAGCGACAACTTCAAGATTGGTCTGAAAGATTTGGTAGGAGATAATTAAGAATTTTGATTTTCTTTTTTAAGTTTTTCAAAATACTCGTCAAGGTGTATTTCCCAGTGCATTCGGTAGTCAAATCCAGTTTCGAATTCCTCCTGACATTGACTGCATTTGATTATTTTTTTACTCATCGTTTTTAGGACCCCTTAGGTGAATGACTAAACCATTCAGAAAGTTACGAAGTATTTGATCGCCACAGTCCATATATTTTTCATGCTTTTCATTTCTAAAAAAAGCACCTAGCTCCGCCTTCGAAACTTTAAAATCAACCAATTTACAGATTTCGACGATATCGACGTCGCGAAGTTTGAGTGCGACTCTTAACTTTTTGAAAATATCATTATTTGTTAAACCCATGCTCAAATATATAAACACTTTTTTATTTTGATATACTTATGGATAGTATTAATTTGAATTTTAGATCTTCTATACTAATAAAAAAATAATATGATTAAACTAAAAGATGTTTTCTATTTAAGTTTTTTCTTTTTTATAGGTTGCAAGCAAAACACTTCCACTAAAAATGATCCTAATCATCGTGAGTGGATTTCTCTTTTTAATGGAAAAGATTTATCAGGATGGGACATTAAGTTTGCAAATCAAGATTTGAATGTCAACTTCAAGAACACGGTTCGGGTTCAAGATAGCATGCTGAGAATTACATATGATCAGTATGATACTTTCAATAATGCTTACGCTCATATTTATTATGACCAAGCTTTTTCCTATTATAAATTAAAATTTGATTATCGTTTTTATGGAACTCAAGTCAAAGGAGCAGAATCTTGGAACATCAGAAATAGTGGAATCATGCTTCATTCTCAATCAGCTGAAAGTAATAGCCATGGCCAGTTTTTCCCAGTCTCTATAGAGATCCAGCTTTTAGGGGGTCTAGGGACTGAGGACCGTCCTACAGGGAATGTATGTACGCCGGGGACAGCAGTAGAAATGTCCGGTGCAGTTGATTATTCTCATTGTATTGACTCTAGCTCCAAGACTTATCATGGGGATCAATGGGTTCACGGAGAAGTACATGTTTTGGGAGGAGAAAGTATTTTTCATTACATTGAAAATGAATTGGTTTTAAAATATGAAAACCCCCAAATTGGCGGAGGGTTTATTAGTAAAAGCAGGGGAGAACAGGATTGGTCTTCGATGGGCGTGGATAATAAAGAATATTGGGAAGCCAAAGAAGGAGAAATTTTAAAAGAAGGATTTATTGCACTTCAGGCAGAAAGCCACCCAATTGACTTTAAAAATATTCAGCTTTTAAACCTTTGTGGCTGTATGGATCCAAAAGCCAAAAACTATAAAACCTATTTTTTAAAACCTGATAACTCTAAATGTATTTATTAAATTATTAAATAAAATTCTGTTAAATGATTATCAGAATTCAAGCAATGTGATTGACTTAAATTCTTCCCAAGCCCCCATCAAATTTCTTCCAAACAGAATGAATGGTTAGCTTTGACTATTGTCAAATTCATTTTGCAAAACTTTTATCCATAAATTAGAAATTGTATTAACTTACATTTAATTTAATTAAAAACAAAAATGACGAAAAAATTAGCATTAATTTCTTTATTTATTGTTGCCTTTAGTTGTTCGAAGGATAATGATGATAACAATTCTAATTCATCTGACACCCCAGTGTTTAAACTAGAGGAAGTTGGTGATTTGTCTGAACAAACAGCAGTAGAAGCAAAAATAATAATTTATGGCAAATGGAATTTAGATTCCTCCTCTTCTGCAAGGGCTGCTTGTAAATTTGTTTCCATTGAGTTTATGGATAAGTCATTTTTAATGACTTTAAATGTATCTGGCCAACCTAAACTTGTTTCTGGTTCTTTTAATGTAGTAGAAGGCTCCTCAGGAAAAGTTGAAAATATCAAACTAAATTTGATTTATAATAAATCTGAGACAACAATAGCCAATATAACCAATATGGTTGTAACAAAAACTGGGGATATCTTAAATTGTTCTTTTGATGTAAAGCTTAGCTTACCTTCAGGAGATGCTTATCCAGGTTGTAATGATGCACTTTCTGGAAAAGTCAAAGCAGGCAAAGAAAAGCCAGTAGAGGGCACTTCAGGCGCTAGTAAAGATTCAAATATTGCAAAAATAATAGGAGTTTGGAACTGGACATCTTTGTCTAATTCAGAAGGAGAAACACTTGATGATTTTAAAAATGAAATTTGCTTGGATGAAGAAAGTTCTGATGCGGAAGGATCAACAGGGGATGTTTTTTATGATAACTGTGAGCCTGCAAAAGCAGTAAAACTTACTATTTCAGCATATGGAACGTATGTCCTAGCGTTCGTTCACAGTTCTGGAGCAGAGATGACTGAGGGCGCCGGAAGTTGGAAGTTTACTAATTCAGATCAAACTAAAGTTGATATTATAAATGGACCAGAGACTTTGAAAATGGAACTTATATCTATAACAGATTCAAAAATATCATTCAAAGTAGTGCATCCAGAAGGCGAAGTAGAGACCATTTCTGCTGATAAAATTTAAAATAGCTCAAATAATTTAAGCCCCCTATTATTATTGTTAATAGAGGGCTTTTTTTGTTTTTTATTTTGAAAAAATTAGACTTTATTATTATTTCCAAACTAAAAAAAATTGCCAGTTAGTTGTTAATGCAGGCAATAAAACTAACGAAATCATCAGTTTTAATAAAAATCGATATTTAGGAGTCTCTCTTAAAAGACTGGATATTAATAAAGATTTATCACTTCAATATGGACACCACTTTAACGAAGAAGGTTATAAAATTTTTAAAAAACCACATTGAATTAGTTTTAAAAAAGCGTCAAGGTATTATCTGACGTTTATTTATCCAATAAGTTCGAAATATCTTCTTTCAGCTGTTTCATATCCAGCTTTAGAGTAGCGTTGTAAATACCACGGATTCTTTTTGTTCGATCAACTAACAAAACATGTTCTGTGTGTAAAAAATCAGTACTATCTTTTGTGAATCCCAATTCCTTTTCCGCAAAATAGGACTTCCGAGCAAGCTCATAAATTTCTTCAGTTTTGCCCGAAAGCAAATGCCAATTTTTAGATTTAATACCGTAACTATTTGCGAAAGATTTTAGGACAGGAATCGAATCCGCCCATGGAGTGACTGAAAACGATAAGATTGAAACCTCTTTATGGTTAAAATAGGCTTTTTCAACAATTTTTAGATGATTGGTCATTATGGGGCAGATGCTCGTACATTTCGTAAACATGAAATTTGCAACATGAATCTTTCCTTCAATATATCCTTGCGTTATTAACAAATTGTTTTGATCAAATACATTGAAATCAGAAATAGTATGATTAATTTTTCCAAGGGCTTCTTCCTTATTTGAAATAAAGTGTGGCATAAAATCTGGAGTCATATAGTAAGGTAACACCTCAGTTTTATCTCCACATCTCAAGAAAATTAATAACAAAAGGGTGTTAATTAATCTCATCTGATATATTTACACAATTTTTTGTTCCCAGTAATCCATAACGACGATTATTAAGCATGACATAATTTGATCTAACACCACCATCATCATACCATAATTGTTGCCTTCCGACTTCTTTTCCCTTTATGTAATTCATTTTTTGGATTAAAAACCCATCTTGATTCCAACTCCTTGATAATCCATCATAAAGGTCATTTTTTAAATTGTATTTAAAAATCAACTTTCCATTTGGCCAATACCTTATATGTAGACCTTCTTTTTTTCCTTTATGGTAAGTTCTTTCTTCTAGCAATAAATTATTTTGATAAAACCTCTTAAAGATTCCGTGCTTTTTTCCATTGAGATAATTTTCAACAAACAAAGTGTCTAAGTATTTTTCATCAAGCTTGAAGAGTTTGCCAGTAAAAAGTGTCCTTTTTGAGTAATACAAACCTTCTTGAGTCTTAAGAGTTAATGTGTCTGCGTTGGCAGTTATTCCTATTTTGGTTTTATTACTACATGAAATAAAACCAACAAGAAGTGCCAAAAGCAAACTATCGCGTATAAGTCCCGGGAGTTCCATAAAAACCATTTCCATTTATATAAGGGTCATTATCAGTGATATGATAATGGTAAATACCGTTCGGATAGTCAGTAGTTGCATGTTGGTGTCCGTGATAATCATCAAGGTCGTCATTCGTAATTTTGACTTGATTTTCAATCGGTCCGTAAACGGGAAAACCATCTAAAAGAAAACCAAGAAAAGTATCTTTTCCATTCAAATTAGTTAAATAGTAGGGCTCCAGATGGTAATGATATATTCCCTGGGGTTGGGGATGGCCACTATATTGATCAAATGAGTTTATTTCATTAGTTAAAGGCTCGTTTGGTCCTGCATATTGATTGTAAAAAGCAACACCATTAATAGAGACTCCCATTGATCCTAACGGGGAGGCTTCTTTTTTTGATGCCTCTTTTGGGTTCAAAGGAATTTTATATTTAAAATTGAACTTACTGATCCGGTTTGGGTTTAGCCTAAAAGAAGTATTTGAGCCATTATACGCCTCATACATATTACTCTCTTTATAATAAGGACTTTTGTGATCTGGAGCGCCGTTGACTTCAATGACCACAAAGGATCCTTCAAGATAAATACTTGAGGCTGTATAAAAATTTTTAAAAATATCCGGGACACCCTTGCCTATTATACTTTCTTCTATTGAGACTAGATCCAGATCATCAGGGACATTATCGGCTTCTCCATTACTGCAAAAGGAGAAAGAAAAAGAGTAAAATAAAAGTAAATATTTTTTCATTGGTTTAATTTTAAAACACAAACAAAGATATATATAGACCGCTTTAGAAAACCAATACCCTCACTTAAAGTGTTTTTATTTTTTTTAAAACAATATTTAGATTGTCTTTTAATAGGTTATTTATCTTAATCCATCAATACAATTTTATGAAGTCAACTTTAAAAACGTTTCCTATATTTGGGGGTATCAGTATGGTTTAAATATAACAAGAATTAATCGTAACAATGAAAAAACATTTTTGGAAATTAAGCACCATTTTATGGATTTGTATTATCCTTTATCTCAGCTTTTTTACTACGGTTGATCCAGATGGTTTGCCTATTTTTGAAAATCAAGATAAGGTTGGTCACTTTGTTTTTTATGCAATACTCACGGCTGTTTTGATCAAGACTTTAAGTGTTGAATTAATCAAAAATCCACCCATAGTTATTGCGATTGTATTTGCTTTTTGTTTTGGTGCAGTCATCGAAATTCTTCAGCATTATGCAACCGAAGACCGGTTTGGAAGTATTTGGGATTTAATTTTCAATACTTTAGGAATTATCATCATTGGATTTATCGCTAAAAAAAGATTAGATGGAAATTAAATTTCATGAAGTTTTATTAAAAAAAAGATTTCCTTTAGCAATCAGTCGCGGTGTAAGGGGAGATTCTTCCAACCTTTTTGTGGCTTACCATCGAGATGGAATTACTGGTTGGGGAGAGGCAGCTCCAGGAAAAAATGAAAATGCGGGTACTATCGCAGAAGTCAAAGAGCAATTAATTCAGCTGATCAAAAGTGGAATTGAAAACCTAAGCCTTCAAGAAATAACACTCAGAGCTCGGGAGATAAAAACTGCACCTTGTGCCCTTGCAGGATTAGATATTGCTATTTGGGACTGGAAAGCCAAAAAAGCCATTTTGCCGCTTCACCGTTTGTTAAACTTTCCGCTCCCTACAGTTCCTACTTCAGTCACGATAGGGATCAACACCCCGGAGGTTGTTAAACAGAGAATCCCTCTGTTGTTAGACGGAACTTCAACAAAGGCCTTGAAGGTAAAATTAGGCTCCCCAGAGGGACTTGACGCGGACAAGGACATGTTTGCTCAGGTCTTGGATACTGCAAAAAAATATGACGTTAAATTGAGGGTCGATGCCAATGGCGGATGGAATACGCCTGATGCAATTCACATGATGAAATGGCTCGCGGAAAGAGGAGTGGACTACATAGAACAACCCCTTGAAGAAGGACAGGAGGCCGAATTAAAATATTTATTTTCCAATCGACCTCTCCCTATTTTTCTAGATGAGTCCTGCCGTTATGCTGATGACATTCACAAATGGGCCAAACATGTAGACGGGGTGAACATAAAGCTTATGAAGTGTGGAGGGCTCACGGGGGCTTTGAAAATAATTGAAACGGCTAAATCTTTTTCACTCAAAACGATGATTGGTTGCATGAGCGAATCTTCGGTGTCGATTGCAGCAGCAGCTTCGATTTCAGGAGCAATAGATCACATTGATCTTGACTCACATTATAACTTAGCTCCAGATCCAGCCTTTGGAGTTAGGATGTTGGATGGAATTTCAATACAAGATCAAGTTCCAGGCCATGGAGGTATTTTAAAAGAGAAGTATTATGCTTAAATCAGATCAAAAAGTTGCGATTTTTATGCAGGGTTACTTGCATAGCGATTTTGGAAAAATGGGATTGGGAGTTTTGCGTTATCTCACTAACCCGATTGTTGGTGTTATAGACTCGGAACATGCTGGGAGTAATATTAATTTAGAATACGATTTGGATAGGGATGTTCCAATCTGTGCCACCCTAAATGAAGTAATTGAAAAAGGTGCGGAGGTTTTGATATTGGGAATTGCTCCCTCAGGTGGGGAAATACCACAAAATTGGATGCCTGTAATTAAATTAGCGATTTTGAAAGGTCTGAGCATTGTCAATGGTCTTCATGAAAATCTTAATTATCAGTTTAATAAGAATATACAAAACAATGTAAATCAATGGATATGGGATGTAAGAATACCCAAGTTTATTTCTGATGTTGCAACGGCTAAAGCCAACGATTTAGCCAACAAAAGAGTTTTGATGATTGGCACCGATATGGCAGTAGGAAAGATGACTGCTGGCTTAGAAATTTACCATTGGGCAAAACAAAGAAAAATTGGTGCTGGATTTATTGCTACAGGTCAAATTGGCATCACAATCATGGGGAAAGGCGTTCCGCTTGATGCGCTAAAAGTTGACCATGCCTGTGGCGCAATTGAACAATTGGTACTCGATCAAAAAGACAATGATTTATTGATTATAGAAGGGCAAGGATCTCTTCTTCATCCTGGGAGCACTGCAACATTGCCGTTAATGCGAGGGAGTTGCCCAACCCATATGATTCTATGTCATCGTGCTGACAAAACCACCTTGAGGAATCCTGAATCAATTCAAATCCCTAACCTAAAAGAATTCATCCAATTGAATGAAGCCATTGCATCCGTATGCGGAACTTATGGACATCCCAAAGTAATCGGAATTGCATTAAACACCGCCAAGCTTTCTTTAGAAGAGGCCAGAGAAAGTATTCGAAAAGTTGAAAAGGAAACTGGACTCCCCGTAACTGACGTAATACGGTTTGGTGTTGAAAAAATAACGAAAGTACTACTCTAAATTACTTACAATGATAGTCTGCTGCTCGAGTGGCAATCTGATTGTCTGGCTTAACATTAACTTTATATCCCAACGAGTTTGCCCAGCCCTTGGTTGCTGCAATTAACTTATGAGATTTAAAACTCTCGTCACTGTTATAATCCATATCAATTTCAACACGGACATTGACTTGATGGGTCAGCCACTCTGCGACATCAATGCTCATTTCTGCTTCTTTCCAAAGACGCGTCCAAATGTCTTTATTTAACGGTTCAATTTTTTTATTTAAAATATAATGAACGCCTCTACTGCCAAATCGGTAGGCGATTACTGTTGCATATTTAGTTTTTTTACCCACATTTTGAGAATCCGTTCCTATATGCATTTGAACGTTTGGATAGTCTCTCAGAATTTTCAGAGTGTGCGCAATGGGATCAATTCTATTTCCTCTGATATCTTTAAAAATTTTCATAAATAAAAACCTGTGTTAGCAAAGCGCATTAAAAAAAATGGCTTTATTTTTAACCTAAAATATAAAGATGCTCGAAATTGTATTTAACATTTTTAACACCGGAATAATAATTTTTTGGATGATATTATTGCTTTTCCCAAAGCAGCAAATCACTCAAAAGATAACAAATTATCCTTGGGTACCAGTATTAGTCGCCTTGGGGTATGTTTATTTTTTATTAAAAGCAGAAGGCGCAATGTCTGGAGATTTCACTTCACTAGAAGGGCTAACTGTGATGTTTCAAAACGCCACACCCGAAGGAGTTGCAGCAGGATGGCTTCACTACTTGGCCTTCGATTTTTGGGTAGGCTGTTGGATGCTTAAAGACAGTCAGCAAAGGAAGCTTAAACATGGATATGTGATTCTCCCTTTGGGGTTTACTTTTATTTTGGGTCCTGTAGGAATTTTGTTTTATACTATCATTTTGGGTTTAAATAATAAACTAAAATAAATAACGAATTGACCACCTCATTACTGTTATTATCAACCGCATTTGCGTTTGCTTTTGGCGCTCTGGGTGCCTATTTATCTATTAAAAAGGGAAGATCGCATCGCTTTGGATTTTTTATTGGTTTTCTATTTGGTGTTTTTGGTATCTTGTCACTTTTGGTTATTTCTGATAAGTCAAAAGAAATTGAAAAATAGTATTTAAACCCTAACCATGAATTTAAAAAAGATATTTAGGATTATTTTTCTTATTTTGGCTGCCGTATGCTTCTATGTAGTTTATTTAATGCACTCGAAACTTTCTTTCATTGACACCCCTTATCTTTTTGGGGGGATTGTATTTCTACTTTTCGGATTATTGCTGTTTAGAAAGAAAAAATAAATTTTGAAGCGAGTTATTCTTTAACAATAATAAAAGTAGCCTTTACGCCTGTCGCAAGATTCCATTGATTTGCAGCTGTCAAATTTCCCGCTTCATCGTATACCCTCACTTCCGCTGTGTTAGGGCCAGAGGTCCCCTGATTTAGGGCGATAAAGTCGATTTTATTAAACCCAGGAACTAATTCGACAACCAGACCGACGAATCGTTCCACTAATAAAACATTCGCTCGGATCACGTCATCATTGTGAAGAATTCTCACCCGATCACCGTCAGGATATTCATGATCTCTAAAAATTATTCTCACATCGTCACCCTCAACCCGATAATCGCCGAGATACTGATTGGATTTATAATTATTGGGATTTTTATCATCCTCTCCTTTTTTCCCCTTTAATTTTGTAAGATAATAATCCCCAGGATCAAGAAACCTTTCTTGATTCTCCATGTTTATATTTGGATTGTTGTTTTTCGGTGAGGAAATGTCCAGTGGTTTGTTTAAAAAGTCACCTTTCAGAAAGGGGCTTTCTTCTGGAACCTCGAAAAGTGATTTATCGTTTGGGTCGGAAGGAAATTTTATGGTACTATTGTTTTTTTCAAATTGAGCAGAAACTCTGAACACAAAAAACGAAAAACACATCAATATACAAAGATTAAACCTAGATAACATAAATGCTGTATGAAGGATTTTATTGGATTTAAATAATTTTTTAGTCATGTTTAAAATAAATATAGACACCACAAACCTAGTTTGAAATTGCTAAACATCGAGTTTCTTTAACAAGATTTTGTAGGCATTTCAATCAAAAAATGTAAATTCGGACCTACAAAACATCTTAACATGCAATTATCAGGTCTCGACTGGACAATTATAGCTACTTTTTTTTCTATTACTTTGTTTATCGGAGTCTACGTCTCCAAAAAAGCAGGAACCTCTTCAAATGAATTTTTTCTTTCGGGAAGGAATATGCCCTGGTGGTTGTTGGGGATATCAATGGTTGCAACGACTTTTTCAACAGATACTCCAAACCTTGTTACAGACATTGTGAGAAATAACGGTGTTTCCGGAAACTGGGTCTGGTGGGCTTTTTTAATTACAGGATTATTGACGGTTTTTGTTTATGCGAAATTGTGGCGTAAATCAAATGTGAATACAGATATTGAGTTTTATGAATTTCGCTATGGTGGTAAACCCGCAAGTTTTTTAAGAAAATTTAGAGCCGTTTATTTAGGGGTAATATTCAATGTGATCACGATGTCTTCCGTAACCCTAGCAGCCATTAAAATTGGTGGAATTATGCTAGGACTAGAGCCATGGCAAACAGTAATCAGCGCAGGTTTGGTCACCGTAACTTTTAGTGCATTGGGAGGCTTTAGGGGAGTAGTTTATACTGACTTTCTTTTGTTCTTTGTTGCAATGGCGGGCTCGATAGGAGCAGCCTATTATTTGGTGAATATTCCCGAAGTAGGAGGAATACAAGCCTTGTTGGCCAACGAAAATGTAGCGGATAAACTTTCAATACTACCTGATTTTTCTGATGCTGATGCGATGATAACTCTATTGATTATTCCCCTTGCGGTGCAATGGTGGAGTTCATGGTATCCAGGAGCTGAGCCAGGTGGAGGAGGTTATATCGCCCAAAGAATGTTGGCTTCTAAAAATGAAAATCACGCCATTGGAGCAACTCTTTTCTTCAATATTATGCATTATGCATTGCGTCCTTGGCCATGGATTTTGGTTGCCCTGGCTTCCTTAGTTGTCTTCCCTGATTTGGCAAGCATCAAAGATGCATTTCCGAATATAGCCGATGATAAACTGGGGCATGATCTTGCTTACTCAGCAATGTTGGTTAAACTCCCCTCGGGATTATTAGGATTGGTGTTGGCGTCATTAATCGCTGCCTATATGAGCACGATTTCAACTCAATTGAACTGGGGATCGTCCTACATGGTATTTGATTTTTACAAAAATCAAATTAATCCCAATGCATCCGAAAAAAGATTGGTTGCTGTAGGAAGAATATCAACCGTAGTTTTGATGATTCTTAGTGCAATGCTAGCATTGTTGCTTCAAAGTGCATTACAGATATTTGACATACTGTTAACCTTTGGAGCAGGAACCGGTTTGATTTTTATACTTCGATGGTTTTGGTGGCGAATCAATGCTTGGAGTGAAATCTCCGCAATGTTTTCCTCTGGAATTATTTCTATTGTATTAAAATTAACTCCCTTAGGTGCCTTCTTCTTTGGTGCTGAACGTGGCTTAATGCCAAGCTGGTCTGAGTTTCCAATGATCGTTTTGGTCACTTCTGTTATTTGGGTTGGCGTCACCTATCTTACACAGCCCGAAAGTAACGAAGTCCTTCAATCTTTTTATAAGAAAATCCAGCCAGGAGGTCCAGGGTGGAATAAGGTGGTGAAAGATGCTGAAGCTGAGAACATAGCTATAAAAGACAAAGATATAGAGTGGAGTGTCCCTTCGGGAATATTTGCAATGCTTTTGGGTTGTGGAATGATCTATAGCGCAATGTTTGCGACGGGCTACTGGATTTATGGTGAGCAACAGAATGCCATGATAGCTACTACAGGAGCGGTGATTTCTGGCTTTTTCTTAATCAAGATTTGG
>Ga0308001_10000359_pt1 | contig 21635 bp, 28 predicted proteins | sample Neamet5_FD_203167 | JGI IMG/M metagenome (GOLD analysis project Ga0308001, IMG submission 203167) | Marine microbial communities from water near the shore, Antarctic Ocean - #5 | ecosystem: Environmental > Aquatic > Marine > Unclassified | place: Southern Ocean | collected 2014-06-04
CCGTACGCCTATTTGAAGGACGTCCTCACGCGCCTGCCGACGCAGCGGGCAAGTGAGATTACGGAGCTGCTGCCGCATAGGTGGCGACTGGTTTAGTTGCGCAAGACGGGATGCCCAGACGCATACCCCGCATGCGCACGTGTTTAGTTTTGACCGGGCAAGGCTATCGGGGGTTTATATCGGCCCGAGGCTTCAGCTTTAGATTTTCGTGTCCGCGAAAATCATACATCCATGATGCGCATATCTTTAGTTGAGACACGCCTCCCGCGTGTTCACAAATCGTCCCTTCTGACCCTTTGTCGTAAGTGGGTTTCAGGCTTTGCAACATTCCCTCTCCGCGCTGTCGAAGCTAATGTCATATTTTGGCTTGGCTGCAGGTCACCTGGGAGTTGCTTATGTTGATCCGTTCGATTCTGATGATTTTGGCTGCATCCGTCGCCAGTGCTGCTTTCGCCGATCAGCCGCAGACCATTCGCGTCATTCCCAAGAGCTACGTCAGCCCAGGGGCCAGTGGCAGCGTCTCGGGCTCGTCCAGTTATCAGCAGCACAATCTCTACGGTGGGCAGCGTCTGCCGCAGGGCAGCGTGCGTCAGGAAAACAGTTATGGCAGCTATTCCAGCGAAAGCCGTGGGGGCATCCGCCAGAGCACCGAATATCCGGGCGGGCTGATCATCGAGCGTCAGCCCGGCAGTGGCAGTTACCAGCAGCAGCGTAGCCGCTGACGCCTCAGTGGCTAGCGGCAGTCTTGTTTGGGCCGCTCGGGGCGTCGGCGATAACCGCACGATTGCGCCCCTCGCTCTTGGCGCGATACAGGCACTCATCGGCGCGCTGCAGCCAGCTCTCCCAGTGCTCGCCACTATGCAGAATGGCGCCGCCGATGGAGACGGTCACCGCGCCGCCTGGGCTTTTAAGCTCCTGCGCCACCCAACTGAGCAGATTCTGCGCCGCGGCCTGCAGGCCCGTCTGGTCGGTGTTGGGCAGCAGCAGGAGAAACTCCTCGCCGCCAAAGCGGAACAAGCGATCTTCCTTGCGTGAGCAGCGCTTGATCAGCTCGACGAAGGCCACCAGCACCTGGTCGCCGACGTGATGACCGAAGCGGTCGTTGATCTGCTTGAAGTGATCCAGATCCATCACCAGCAAGCCGTAACTGTCGCTGTGGCGGCGATGGCTGGCCATGGCAATCTTCAATTCTTCGTTCATCGCCCGGCGGTTGCGCGCGCCGGTCAGCGGATCATGAATGGCCAGCGATTGCAGCTGGTCGCGCTGGTTGCGGGTGCGGAAGGCGAAGATGAAGCTGAGCACGCTGGCCATCATGCAGGTGACCAGGAACGACACCATCTGGTAGTGGCTTTCGAACACGCTGCCGGGTACCAGCAGGGCGTGGCTGACCAGGCTGACCAGCACCAGTGCAGTGGCCAGCAGGGCTTTGCCGGGGGTGACCATGAAGAAGTTGAAGAGGATCAGCGGATAGATCCAGAACAGGCCGTTGACCCCCAGGTTGATGGCGATCAGCGTGGCGCCGACAGAGAACACGGCCGCCAGGTAGATACCGGGCTTGACCGTGTCGCGGGTGACCCAGGCATAGAGCACGGCGAACAGGGTGGAAAAGACGATGACGGTGTCGGCGATACCGACCAGGTAATTGCCTTCCAGCAGGCGGTAGACGGCATAAGGCGAGATGCCGATGACCCCGAACAGCCCCATCAGGGTGATGATCGATAGCTGGAAATCGTTGCGCAGGCGCTTCAGCAAGCGAGCGGTCTGGGTAGCCATAGCGTTTCTTTTCGTTGTTATGGACCAAGCATGCAGAGCTTTGACCGCTAATGGCAAGGGGCATTCCTGGGCAAAGTGCCAGTATTTCCGCCCAGACCGACAGGCTGCTCAGTGGATGCGCAGCGAGACAAGCGATTTGTTGCGCTGATAGCGGGTCAGCCGCACGGCCAGCTCGGTCGGCAGGCTTGGACAGTCCTCGAAGCCCAGGCGCTGATAGAAGCTGCGCAGCTCGGGATGACAGAACAGCCAGACGGGCTCGGGATGCAGCGCCAGGCTGTGGCTGAGCAGCGCTGCCGCCACGCCTTGGCGTCGCAGCGCGGGGGCGACGAACAGGCCGGTCAGCCACTGCCCGCCTGCTAGCGGGCGAAGGCTCAGGGCGGCGACGATCTCGTTGGCGCTTTGCGCCACCCACAGTTCATCTCCCGCCTGGCTGCGCATCGGCGAGCGGTGGTCGCGGTAGAACTTGTCGACCAGCGGTCGCAACTGGAGGGGCAGATGGCGAAAGCGCGGTGTGATCATGGGGGCATGCGGGAAGGATCTGGCGACTTATTTAAGCATCGCATTTTGGTTAACGGTTGCGCATTTACGGCCTTGCGGGCGGTGACAGCCCGTTCGCGTCGCCGCATCATGGGCAATCGCATTTTGCTCAAGGATTCGCCGCGTGTCTCAGCCTTCCCCTGTATCCGTGGTGTTCGCTGCGCAGAGCGTTGCCGGCCAGGTACGCACGCATAACGAGGATGCCCTGGCCTGCCGTCCCGATCTGGGGCTGTGGGCGCTGGCCGATGGCATGGGCGGGCACGCGCGTGGCGAGGTGGCCAGCGCCCTGGCGCTGGAGGAACTGGTGGGCGCCCTGCAACAGGGCGAGGAGCTGCCTGCTGCGGTGCAGGCCGCCCATCTGGCAATCGTAGCGGCGGCGCAGCCCGCTGCGGGCGAGGCTGGCATGGGCAGCACCCTGGTTGCCGTGCGCCTGGACGGGGATGAGTTCGAGCTGGCCTGGGTCGGCGACAGCCGCGCCTATCGCATCGGCAGCGAACATATCGAGCAGCTCAGTCACGACCACAGCTGGGTCCAGGCCATGGTCGACGTTGGCCGGATGAGCGCCGAGGAGGCGCGTGAGCACCCGCGCCGCAACGTGATTCTGCAGTGCCTGGGGCAGGTCGGGCAGGCGCCTGAAGTCGGTCTGCTGCGGGTCCGACTGGCGCCGGACGAACTGTTGCTGCTGTGCAGCGACGGGCTGACCAACGAGCTGGACGACGCTGCCATCCAGCGCTGTTGCGCCGAAGCGGACACGCTGGAGGCGATGGTCGAGCAACTGGTGGGGCTGGCAAATAGCCATGGCGGCAGAGACAATATCAGCTGCATCGTCCTGGGCCTTGGCCCGACGACCGAACCCCGCGAAGCGCCGACCCCCGGTCTGCTGCGCAAGCTGTTCAAATCCCTTCAACCCTGAGCGCCAGTCGAGCCGCATGAGTCAGCCTTCCATCAGCGTACCCGGTTACAGCATTCATCACCGCCTGGGCAAAGGCGGCATGGCCGAGGTGTATCTGGCTACCGAGCAGGCGCTGCAGCGCCAGGTGGCGCTCAAGGTGCTGCTGCACCGCGAGGACGCAGCCTTCACCCAGCGCTTCATCAAGGAAGGCCATACCGTCGCCTCCCTGCAGCATCCTTCGATCATCACCATCTACCGCATCGACCAACTGGACGACGGCCGCCATTTTCTCGCCATGGAGTACCTGGCGGGCGGTGATCTGGCCCAGTACAAGGGCCAGCGCCTGGAGCCGGCGCGTGCATTGCGCATCGTCCGGCAGATCGCCAGCGCCCTGGCGCTGGTGCACGACAAGGGCCTGGTGCACCGCGATATCAAGCCCGGCAACATCCTCTTTCGCGACGATGGCACCGCGGTGCTCAGCGACTTTGGCGTGGCCAAGGAGCTGCAGCTCGACAGCGAGATGACCCAGTCCGGCATCGCCGTCGGCAGCCCGGCCTACAGCAGCCCCGAGCAGGCGCAGTGTCAGGCGCTGGACGCACGCAGCGACATCTACAGCCTGGGCGTGATCCTGCTGGAGATGCTCAGCGGGCATAACCCCTTTCGCGGCGGCAACTACACCCAGACCCTGATGAATCAATTGCAGCTACAGGCGCCGCCGCTTCCGGAGTCGCTGGGCGAGCTGCAGTGGCTACTCGACCGCATGCTGGCCAAGGACCCGGAAGATCGCTTCGCCGACTGCCACGTGCTGCTGGCCAGCCTCGATGAGCTGCAGGACGCCGATCAGGACCAGACCCGTCTGAGCCCGGCCGTCAGCCTGCCACCTCGCCCCTCCCGGCGGCGCTGGCTGCCCTGGGCCGTGCTTGGCCTGCTATTGCTAGCTGTGAGTAGCGCAGGTGGCTACTACTGGCAGCTGCAGCAGCGCATCGCCGGGTTGCTCGCGCTGGCTGAAACGCGTTTGAGCGAGGGGCACCTGCTGACCCCGGCGCAAGACAACGCCGACTACTATTTTCGCCAGACGCTGGCCCTGGACGAGGGCAACCAGCAGGCCAACGACGGTCTGCAGCGCGTGCTGCAGGCACGTATCCAGCAGTATCTCGACCTGGCCGAGCAACGCCTCGGCGAGGGCTTGCTGATCCTGCCGGAGGACGACAGCGCGGTGCATTACTTCCGCCAGGTGCTTGGCTGGGAACCGGACAACCTGCTGGCCCTGGCTGGCATCAACCGGGTGGCGCAGCGTTTCATCGAACAGAGCGAGGCGGCCTATGCACGGCGCGAATACAACCTGGCGCTTGAGCAGATCAAGCAGGGGCTGGAGGCCGAGCCCGACAACGAACGCCTGCTGGCGCTCTACGACGGTCACCAGCAGCGCGTGCGCAGCAGCCAGGCGGCGAGTCGGCCGCGCAGCGCGCCGCCGGCCCAGCAGAACCCGATCAAGCGCTTGCTGAACAACCTATTCGACTGACCCGAGGCGACCACGATGCTCAGACTGCAGTTCCTGGATAACCGCCAAGCGCCGGTCTGGCTGACCGACGAACGCCTGACCATCGGCCAGGACAGCCGCAACCAGCTGGTGCTTGGCGATGCCGGAATCGCCAGCTTCCACGCCGAGATCCGCCAGGATCACGGCTACTACTACCTGAGCGATGCCGGTCAGGGCGCCACCTGGGTCAACGACCAGCGCGTCGGTACACGCTTTCAGCTGCGTGACGGTGATCGCCTGCGCCTGGGCGCCGTCGAGCTGCAGCTGGTCGATCCGGCGAAAAGCGCGGCCAGACCCGAGGCCGCCGCGCCACGCTGGTTTCTGCAGGTGATCCAGGGCGAGCACCAGGGGCGCAAGTTTCATATCCACGGCTCGATGACCTTCGGCCGTTCGAGCAAGTGCGAGCTGTGCTTCAGCGATCTGGAACTGTCGCGCCGGCATTGCGAGTTCTTTCTCAAGGACGACGTGTTGGAGGTCAAGGATCTTGCCTCGGCCAACGGCGTACTGGTCAACCAGCAGAAGGTCAGGACCGCCGTGCTGCAACCGGGCGATCAGTTGAAGATGGGCACGGTGACGCTGCTGGTGATCGGGCCGAAGGTGAACGTGAGTGATGCGCCCGACGAGGATGCCACCCAGTTCATGCGTGTGGCGGACCTGCCGCCTGCATTGGCTGCCAAGGCGGCTGGCGGTGGCGCCACGCAGATCGCCCCGGTGCCGCAGGTAGTAGCGCGTGCCAGCGCCAAGGCAGCGCCGGCGGCGGCCAATCCGCTGCGTGCGGCTCAGGCCAAGCCGGCCCCCCTTGCCGCGCCACCTGCGGCCAGTGCGGGCAAGCTGTGGCTGGGTGGGATCGTACTGCTGCTGATCGGCGTAGGCCTCGGTGCTGTCGCCATGCGGCTATTGGGCTGAGGCGGGGCGTGTCACCCGATAGAACCGGCATGGCGGGTTGCACCCGCCCTACGGGGTAGCGCTCGTGTCGTAGGGCGGGGGTACCCCGCCGTTGTGGTCCCGGTGGGTTGGTGCGCACCGAATGCCTCGAAACACGCTGAATCTCAGGCCGGCATCAGGCGTCGCCGCTCCGCACGGATCTCCGGCAAATCGCTGCGGCGCAGATAGACGCGCAGCGGCTCGCTAAGATTCACTCGGTCATCGATGCGCTGTTCCTGCAGCCATGCCAGACGCTGGCGATCCAGGCGCATCAGCTCGCCGTCGTCGGCGTGCCAGACGTATTCGCAAGTGGGCGTGATGGTGTCGGCCGGTACGTCGAGGCCGAAGCTGTCTTCGGAAAAACGCAGCAGGTACTGCTCGGTCTTGGCGTTGTAGCCGACGAAGCCCTGCAACTGGTCGGCGGCCTGGCAGATCTGGGCGGACGTGATACTCATGGCAAACCTCGTTTCCTGTGGGGTTTGCAGGCAAGGCGAATGGTTCTGTTTATCGGTGCAGCCTAATCGCTGGCGTTGTCACCCGCGTTGTCGTGGATCAAGAAACTGCCGGGAGCGGTTTTGATGTCGCAGGCGACGGTCCTACAGGGACGGCAGGCGTTGCAGAGCCGGCAGCACCTGTTCACATAGCAGTGGCGCCAGGTCATCGGGCAGGGGCTGGGCGGTGTCGAGCCAGCGCAGTTCTTCCAGCTCTTCGAGCAGCTCACGTTCGAGCGCCGACAGTGCGTCTTCGTCCGCTTCACGTTTACCGCCTGGCAGCATGAAGCATCTGGTATTGCGCTTGCGCACGAGCAGCAGGCGGCCTCGTGCGTCGAACAGGCAGGCAGCAGCGATATGCAGGGTGGTTGGCATGGGGCAAGCGCTGTACTGGTTGCGTCGCTGGCGAACCCGGACAACGCAAGTTGCAAAGCTTCGCCCCGGGGCGGGGCTCCTACAGGGGCTGAAGCCTTGCCTGATGTGGGCGCCGGTTCAGGGCGCCCAGTGAGCGTCAGCCAGCGAGGCCGACATAGACGTTTTGCACGTCGTCGTGGCCGTCGATGGCCTCGAGGAAGGCTTCGACCTCTTCCATCTGCTCCGGCGTCAGGCTGCTTACCGGGTTTTTCGGGCGGTAGCCGAGCTTGGCCGAGTTGATGGTGAAACCCTGTTCCGGCAGCGCCTTGCACACGGCGTCGAGGTCGGTCGGATCGGTGATGAACAGGGTCGAGCCCTCGTCATCGGGCACGAAGTCCTGGGCGCCGGCTTCGATGGCGGCCAGTTCCGGGTCGGCGCCCTCTTCGGTGGTGGCTTCGATCAGGCCAACATGGTCGAAGTCCCAGCTGACCGAGCCGGAGGCACCGAGCTGGCCCTTGCGGAACAGCACGCGAATCTCGGCGACGGTGCGGTTGACGTTGTCGGTCAGGCACTCGACGATCACCGGCACCTGATGCGGGGCGAAGCCCTCGTACTGGGTACGCTCGTAGTTGACCACTTCACCGGACAGCCCCGCGCCTTTCTTGATGGCGCGATCCAGGGTGTCCTTGGGCATCGAGGCTTTCTTGGCCTGGTGCACGGCCAGGCGCAGCTTGGGGTTCATGTCCGGGTCGGCGCCGTTACGCGCGGCGAGCATGATTTCCTTCACCAGCTTGCCGAAGATCTTGCCTCGGGCATTGGCGGCGGCTTCTTTGGGTTTGGCTTTCCACTGGGCGCCCATCTGGGGTCTCCTGGCCGATAGGTGAGAGGGTATCGCGGCGCGTAGGGGCGGCCGGACGATCACTTAGGCTGCGGATTCTAGTGCCTTGCGGCGCCGGCGGCACGCGCAATTTCCTGGAGGGTGTTGGCGGCGGGGGAGGGCCGACGCAGCGAGGCTGCGCCGGCAGGTTGGAGCTCAGGCGTCCGGTGAGTGGCTGCCGAGCAGGGTCTGGCCGTGCTTTTTCTCGCGCTTGGCCATGCGTTTCTCGTGCGCCGTTTTCAGCGGTTTCTTCTTGCCTTCTTTGTGTGAATCCATGCTTTTGCTCATGGTCGTGTCTCCGGGAAGTAGGTCATTGACTGGGGGGATGCGTTCGGGTCACTGCCACCTCCTCGGCTCCTGCAGCCGACTGCAATGCGGTATCGCCTTTCAAGCATAGCTGGCGGGCAACACCCTGTTGCGAATCGTTGGTCGTCATTGTGTCTGGTTTTTCTATGCTTGCTCTTCGTCGTCACTCGCTCGAGGAACTCAGCATGCCCCGTTTATTTCAGCGTTTCGCCGCCGCGCTTGGCCTGCTCGTGCTGCTGGGCGGCGCCCCGGCATTGGTGCAGGCGGACGCCTTGCGTATCGGCATCATCGGCACCGGCAATATCGGCAGCCCGCTGGCGCGGCTGTGGGTCGAAGCCGGGCACGAGGTGATGATTTCCTCGCGCAATCCCGAACGTCTGCAGCCGCTGGCCGATGAGCTGGGCGAGCGTGCCCGCGTCGGCACCCCGCGGGAGGCGGCGGCCTTTGGCGAGGTGATCATGTTGGCGGTGCCCTATGGCGCGACGCCGCAGGTCGGCCGCGACTACGCCACTGAGCTGGCCGGCAAGGTGGTGCTGGACGCCGGTAATCCACGACCGGGGCGCGATGGTCCGATGGCCGAGGCGGCGGTCGAGATGGGCGCCGGGTTGGCCTCGCAGCAGTTTCTGCCGGGCGTGCGCCTGGTGCGCGCGTTCAACGCCATCTCCGCGCACAACCTGCGCAGCCAGGCCCACCGTAGTGGCGAGAAACTGGCCATCCCGCTGGCCGCGGATGACGAGGCAGCGCTGGAGGTGGCAGCGCGTCTGGTGACCGATGCCGGCTTCGACCCGGTGATCGTCGGGCCGCTGGCCAGCGCCAAGTCCTTCGACTTCAACAGCGGCGTGTCGGCGCGCATGCCCACCGCTCGTGAGCTGCGCGAACTGCTGGGGTTGCAGCCTTAGCAGGCGTCAGAGGTAACGCCAGATCAGTTGCACACCCGCCATGAGAATGCCCAGCCGCGCGATACGGTAGAACCACAGGTGGTTGACTCGTGACTGCAGCCACAGGCCGCTCCAAACGCCCAGTGGCACGATGGGCGCGAGCATCAGGCTCAGCAGCAGATTGTCCTGAGTGAACTGGCCCAGCGCCGCGTAGGGGAACAGCTTGGCGGCGTTGGTCAGCAGGAAGAACAGGTTGATGGTGGCGACGAAGCGCACCTTGTCCAGCTGCTGCGGCAGCAGGTGCATCATCACCGGCGGGCCGCCCGCGTGGGCGACGAAGCTGGTGAAGCCGGCCAGGCTCGACAGCAGTGTGCCGCGCCCCTTGTGCAGTGGGCATGGCGCCTGGTTGCCAAGCACCAGACCGAGCCCGACGAAGGTGATGGCGATGGCGCCGATCAGCAGGCCGATGGCGCGTTCGTCGAACAAACCGAAGGTCATCGAGCCGATGGCGATGCCGATCACCGCGCCCGGCAGCATGACCTTGAGGTTGGCCATATCCCACTTGCCCCAGTAGGCCTTCAGGCCCACCACATCGGCGAGACAGAGAATCGGCAGCATGACCGCCACCGCCTGTTTCGGCGAAGTGGCCAGGGCCAGCAACGGCACGGCGATGCCGCCCAGGGCGCCACCAAAGCCACCCTTGGACAGCCCGGTGAGAAACACCGCGGGCAAGGCGAACAGAAGGAAATCGTGCACAGTCATGGGTTTGGCGTAACGCTACAAAAGCGCGCAGGTTAGCAGCCGCCTGTGTCTGTGTGGCTTTTTTCCTCGGCCTCTGTGTCTGTCTGCTGCGGGGTGAGGCTGCTCTAATGCCGGCTCACTCAACCCGAGGTTCGTGCTCATGACACCCAAGGATCTGCTGCTGGCGCTGCTGGTGATCATCGTCTGGGGGCTGAACTTCGTGGTGATCAAGGTCGGCCTGCACGGCATGCCGCCGATGCTGATGGGCGCTCTGCGTTTCATGCTCGCGGCCTTTCCGGCGATCCTCTTCGTGCGCCGGCCGCAGGTGCCGCTGCGCTGGATGCTGGCCTATGGCATGACCATTTCAGTGGGGCAGTTCGCCTTTCTCTTCTATGCCATGTACGTCGGCATGCCGGCCGGCCTGGCGTCGCTGGTGCTGCAGTCGCAGGCGTTCTTCACCCTGTTCTTCGCCGCCCTGTTTCTCGGTGAGCGGCTGCGTGGCAGCAATCTGTTCGGCTTGCTGGTGGCGGCCAGCGGCCTGGTGTTGATCGGTCTTCAGGGCGGGCAGGCGATGACCCTGGCGGGCTTCGCCCTGACCATCGCCGCGGCCTCGATGTGGGCGCTGGGCAATGTGGTCACGCGCAAGCTGGGCAAGGTCAATCTGGTCGGTCTGGTGGTCTGGGGCAGCCTTATCCCGCCGCTGCCATTTCTGGCCCTGTCGCTGTGGCTGGAAGGGCCGGAGCTGATCAGCCAGTCGCTGCGTAGTCTCGGCCTGGACTCGCTGCTGGTGCTGGCTTACCTGGCATTCGGCGCCACCATTCTCGGTTACGGGCTCTGGAGCCGTCTGTTGTCGCGTTATCCGGCCAGCCAGGTGGCGCCGTTCTCGCTGCTGGTGCCGGTGGTGGGTATCAGCTCCTCGGCGCTGCTGCTCGGCGAGCGCCTCGGCAGCTTGCAGATGGTCGGTGCGGCGCTGGTGATGGCCGGGCTGCTGATCAACGTCTGGGGCGGGCGCTTGCTCGATAGCTGGCGGCAACGGGCTCCGGGGGCTGTTTGACACGCTTGTTGCGGGTACGACACGACAGATTCTGTCGCATGCCTGTCAAGCGGAGAAGATGAGTGTGTAGGAGCCAGCTTGCTGGCGATTCGGTGTATGCAGCCCACTTACACAAAGCATCGCCGGCAAGCCGGCTCCTACGGATTTATAGCGCTGAGGGCGGTGTTTACGGAATCAACATTAGGCTTGCGGAGGCTGCTCTGGCAGGCGTTCGAGGATCTGGTCCAGACGTTGCTGGATACGTTGGTCGATCTTCTCGTGCAGGCGCATGATTTCCAGTTCGGCGCGCAGGTTCACCTCGAAGTCCAGGCGTGCAGCCAGACGATCCTTCGTCGCCTGGCGGTTCTGGCTCATCATGATGATCGGCGCCTGGATGGCCGCCACGGTCGACAGCATCAGGTTGAGGAAGATGTAAGGGTAGGGGTCGAAGGCCATGCCGAAGTGCGACAGCACGTCGGTGTTGAGCAGCATCCAGCCGAGCATGGTCAGCGAAAAACAGATGATGAAGGTCCAGGAACCACCGACTGCGGCGACCTTGTCCGATAGCCGCTCGCCGAAGCTCGACTGCTCATCCGAGGCGTTGGCGGCATCGCGGCTGATGGGGCGGCGCTGGCGAATCTGTTCGAGCACATGGCTTTCTTCCGGCTCGAGTTCGTGGGGGGCTTTGCCGAGCAGGGTCTGGGCGAGTTTTTGCAGCGGGTGCGAGGTGTCGTTGCTCATCGTGACTGCTCATTTATGGCTGACAGTAGCAGGGATGCTGAATCGCTCCGGCCGACTTGTCACCTGTCCGCTGCATCCTGGCGTGCTGCACTTTCCAGGCGGTTGCGACCATTGGCCTTGGCCCGATACAGCGCCTGGTCCGCTGCGTCGATCAGGTTCAGGGCGCTTGTGGCGCTGTCCTGGGTGCCGGGGCTCAGGCTGGCCAGGCCGATGCTCACTGTAATTCTCTGGAATGGACTGTTCTCATGTGGCAGTGCGCTGTGCTGCAGGTTTGCCATGAACGCGAGAGCGATGGCTTCGGCGCCCTCGCTACTGGTGTTCGGCAGGATCACGGCCAGCTCTTCGCCGCCGTAGCGTGCCGCGAGGTCGCCGGGCCGACGCATGCAGCGCTGGAGCAGGTCGGCGACGCTGCGCAGGCATTCGTCACCCGCCAGGTGGCCGTAGTGATCGTTGTAGCGCTTGAACAGGTCGATATCGAGCAGCATCAGGGTAAGGTCTGAACCCTGGCGCTGCGCACGGCGAATTTCCACTTCCAGCGCCTGGTCGAAGCTGCGACGGTTGGCCAGGCCGGTCAGGGCGTCCTGCGAAGCCAGTATTTCCAGGCGGGCATTGGCGTCGAGCAGTTCTTCCCGGGCGCTGAGCAGTTGGCGCTCGGCGCGCGAGCGACGGTGCATGTCGACAAGTAGCCCAGGCCGATGATAGCGACGGCGAGCAGCAGGATCAGAACCACCGTGGCGAACAGTCGTGCATCACGGCGCCAGGCCGTTAGTGCCTCATCGCGACCTAGCGCCACCACAGTGATCAGGGGGAGGTTGCTGTTATGGCGGAACGCGTACAGGCGCTCGATGCCATCGATGCGGGAGACCTGTGTGGTCGTGGCCTGTTGCCGTTCGCGTAATGTCTGAAAGATCGGCGAGCTCGACCAATCCAGCCCCACATCCTGTTCACGGAAGGGCTGGCGAACCAGTAGGGTGCCATCGCTGGTTGAGAGGCTCATCGTACCTTGCTGGCCCAGATCGAGGCTGCCGAACAGCTGGAGGAAATGCTCCACGCTCAACGTGATGGCCACCACGCCGGAGAAATTGCCGTCGGTATCGTTCAGGCGCCGGCTGACGGTGAATACCCACTCGTGCGCCAGGCGGCTCTTGATGGTCGGGCCGATGAACGTCTCGGGCGAGTGATTGTCGCGATGATGGATGAAGAACGCACGATCAGCGGCGTTCGGGCGTGCATTGATATCGCCCCGCGATACCAGCAGGCGGTCACCCTTGGCGTTGTAGATGATGATGGTGCTGGCCAGCTTGAGCACCCGGCTCTGTTCCTGCACGACCTGCTGCAGGCGATCGAGATGTGCCCGACCCTTGCCTTCCTGCTCCAGGCGTTCTGCCAGCTCCACCAATACCAACTCGGATTGGCGAATCACCCCTTCGCTGTAATTGTCCAGGGCACGCGCCAGGTTGAGATTGGCCACGTTCAGATCATGCAGGGCACGCTCGCGGGAAAACCAGATCTGCCAGGCCGTTAGCAATGCCAGCGACAGGCATATGAACACCAGCAGGATGAAGGTGAGCCGGGTACCGCGTTTCATAAAGCCAGAGCCCTGCCGTGGGACTGAATAGCGTGGGCAACGGAAAAACCACCAGCGGGTGGTTTTTCCATTGCGAGAGAATCAGTCCTGACGGCTGGTGACTTCCAGCAGGTGATAACCGAACTGAGTCTTGACCGGGCCTTGCACCACGCCGACCGGTGCGCTGAACACCACGGTATCGAACTCCTTGACCATCTGGCCCGGGCCGAAGGAGCCCAGATCACCGCCGCTACGGCCGGACGGGCAAGAGGAGTTGTCTTTGGCCAGTTGGGCGAAGTCGGCACCGCCTTCGATGGCGGCTTTCAGTTCGTTGCACTTGTCTTCGCTGGCAACCAGGATGTGGCGGGCAGTGGCGCGGGCCATGGGAGTACCTCCTATCAATGAAGGTGCAGAGCCTAGCGCAATCGCCTCGACAAGCAAACGGTCGGCCGTTCGTCCACCTGTCAGGAGCCGTTTCGGCGTCTGGCTTGTCCCATCTTCTGTAAGTGGGCATCTGCCCTGAACTCAGGCTTCACTGAGGAGACTTGCGGATGAACACCCTGAGCATCGACGGTTGGCGCAAGGCCGACAATGACAGCAAATCCATCCCTATCGGCATTCTGCAGTTCTATGTCAGCGAGTCGGAGCACTTGCGCCTGGAGCAGGCTGAGGAGCAACTGCAGCGCAGCGGCGTCCGGGACGCGATGATCGACGCAGACATGCGACGTTGGAGCTGGTCATGCCGGAGGGCTTCGGCCCACTGAGTGAATGCAAATGGCGCGTCTACATTGGCGGCGAAGAGGGGCGTGGCCAGTTTCATCTGGTCGGCTACAGCGCCGAAGATGGCTGCCTGATCTACAGCAACGCGGTAATGGTCGATCTATTGGGTTGACCGCTACGGGCAAACCCTTGCCCCGGGGTGGCAAGTCCATGCCGCGACGTCGTATGAAAGCCTCGTATTTACTGGTCTGCAGCGGCTGGCCCGGAATCTGCTTTGCATCAGGCGAACGGATTTCGCGGAGGCCTCATGACCAGTATCAACAACAGCACGCCTGCCATGCTCAGCTACTACGGTAGCCAGCTCAACAATCGCTCGACTGCGTCCAGTGGCGAAGCCGACGGTCAGGCCAGTCAGGATCCAGTTGCCGACTTGCGGCGTTTTGCCAAACAGGTGGTGGCGCGCAGTGAGGGTGGACTACTACGCGCGATGAATGGTGGCGCGGCGCAGCCCAGCAATACCGTGCAGCGCAGTGGTGACAGTCAGCCGACTACGCCTTCGGTGATTCAATTGCCGGACGTAACGCAGCTCGATCGCGACGATGCCGCCAAGCTGCTGGCGCAGGTGCAGAAGATGGTGGATGCCGGCATGGATGGCAGCGTGCGCATCGCCGGTTACAACGGCGACCAGCAGACCGACTCGCTGGAAACCTACCGCCAGTGGCTGCAGGAAAAGGGCGGAGTCAGCATCTACGTCTGATCCGCACCCGTTCAGCCCAGAATGGGTTCTACGTCCTCTCGGGTGATCACCCGGTTACGCCCGGCGCGCTTGGCCGCGTAGGTGCGCCTGTCTGCCGCCAGCATCAGCTCATCCAGTGATTGCCCATCTACCCCGAAACAGGCCACGCCGGCGCTCAACGTCATGTGCAGCGTGGTTTCATCCACCGTCAGCGATTGCGCAACCAGGCGTTCGCGCAGGCTTTCGGCGATTTCCCGAGCTTGCGCTGCTTTGCTGCCTGGCAGCAGCACCGCAAATTCCTCACCGCCCAGGCGGCAGAACAGATCATTGACCCGTAAACGCTGCGCCAGCACCTTGGCGAAGTGAACCAGGGCACGGTCACCGACCTCGTGGCCAAAGCGGTCGTTGATCTGCTTGAAGTGGTCGATATCGACGAATACCAGCGAAAGCGGCGTGCCGTTGCGCAACGCATGGGCACGCTCACGCTCGAATACCTCGGCCAGCTTCAGGCGGTTTGGCAGGCCGGTCAGAGAATCGGTGGTCGCCTGCTCGGTCAGGCGCTGCTCATTGAGCAGGCGGCTGCGCTCGTAGATGTGCGCGAAAATCATCATCGCCAAGCTGGCGAGGCCGAGATTGGCGATGATCTCGACGTTTTGCAGCAATTCATCGGACGAAAACCGCTGACTGAAGACGAACAGGCCGACACCGACGAACACGATCGAGCCGTACATCCCCAGGCGCAACCCCAGTAATAGATAGCAGATGATCGGAATTGTCTGGATCCAGGCGAACACCGCGAAGGTAGTGGTGGTCTGAGACAGCGCCACAATCATGATGCTAAAGAACGGCAGCAGGTAAATTGCGGTCAATAGCTGCAGGTTGCGTGTTTTATCGATGATGGTCAGCAGATACAGCGACACCGCGGCATAGCCGATCTCCAGACCGGCCAGCAGCCAGTTGTCGTGCAACAGATTGACGACCGAGAAGAACAAACCGCCGCTCAAGGTGATCCATAGCAAGGCTTTGAGGACCAGGCGGCGATGTTGTTCGTTCTTGGCGAAGTAACCGGACATTAGTGTTCTCAGGCGGGAGAGGCGAGTGCATAAGTTGTGTGATGACGATAGATGGCGTCATGCAGGAACCCTGCCGTTCGGCCGCGATGCCAATGTACGCGGGCGTTCGATGGGATTAGGAAACCGGCCATGATCCTGCGCCGGAAATTGCGTCAGAATCACGACGTTAGTTGGGAGAGGGCGGTATGACAACAATGGACAAATGGGGATGGCAACGCTGCCTGCTGGCGCTGCTGCTGATGGGCATTTGCGGCGCGGCCCAGGCCGCTGAGGACCTTGCGCTGATCGAGACGATCAACAGCTATCGCAGCGAGGTGCAGCGCTGTGGCGTGCAGGCCTCCGAGCCACTGCCGCCGTTGACCAACGATCCACGCCTGATCCTGCCTGCCAACGGCACCGCGGATCTGCAGGATTCGCTGAGCGCGGCTGGTTACCCGTTGGTTAACGTACAGGCCATCACCCTCTCCGGCCCGCGCAATGCGCAGGCGGCCATGCAGGCATTGAGCGAGAGTTTCTGCCGCGTGCTGCTTGATCCGCAATTCATCGACATCGGCGTCAGCCAGCAGGATCGCGACTGGCGCATCGTGCTGGCACGGCCGCTGCTCAGTGGGCGCCTGCAAACCTGGCAGACCGAGGGGGAAAGTCTGCTCTTGCTGATCAACTCTGCCCGCGCCGAGGCACGCCAGTGCGGTGACCAGCGCTTTGCTGCCACCGCGCCGCTGGTATGGAATGCCGAACTGGGGAGCGCCGCCGAGAGCCACAGCCGAGCCATGGCTAACGGCAACTTCTTCTCCCACCAGGGGCGTGACGGCCTGACGCCGGGTGACCGCGCGGAACTGGCGGGGTACAGCGGTACCAAGGTCGGCGAGAACATCGCCGCGGCGCTGGATACCACCGCCAAGGTGGTCGAGGGCTGGCTGGCCAGCTCCGGGCACTGCGCCAACATCATGAACCCGGAGTTCAGCGAGCTAGGTGCAGCCTACGCCAACGACCCGCAGAGCGATGCCGGCATCTATTGGACGGCGTTGTTCGGCGGGCAATGAGTGAGCGCCGGCTTCAGTTGACGCCGAACACCTGGGCCAGGTGCTGCTCGTAGCGTGCCACGTCGTGCTCGATGTTCGGCACCTTCATCACGTCGTTGCAGATGAAGGTGGGCAGACCAGTCATGCCCAGGAACTCGTTGGCCTTGTGGAAGGGGAAGTACACCGCGTCCACGCCTTTGCCTTCGAAGAAATCGGTCGGGTCCTCGAAGGCCTGCACCGGGGCGTTCCAGGTCAGTGACAGCATGTACTGCTTGCCCTGGATCAGCCCGCCGCTGCCGTACTTCTGCGACGCATCGGAGCGGGTACGGCCGTCGTTGGCATACAGGCTGCCGTGACCGGCGGTGAACACCTCGTCCAGATACTTCTTCACCGTCCAGGGTGCGCCCATCCACCAGCCAGGCATCTGGTAGATCACCACATCGGCCCAGAGGAATTTCTGTACTTCTTCTTCCACGTCGTAGCCGCCGTCGATGAAGGTGGTCTTGACGTCGAAGCCGGCGCGGTCAAGGAAGGCCACCGCCGCGTCGTGCAGGGTGCTGTTGTACTGGCCGTGGGAGTGGGCGAACGCTTTGCCGCCGTTGAGCAGGAGGATCTTTTTCATGGGGGTTCTCCAAAAATGTGGCGGCAGGTTATCGGGCCCTGCGCGTGCGAAACACCCCGAAGTGGTCAAATAATTGTTGACTGAAAGTCATGAAAATATCGTCGAATGCTGCGTTAAGGTGAGGCATCTTCCCGCATCGAGGCGCTTGCACCCATGTACGGCTTCATCCTTCACGCCCACACCAGACCCGAGCAGGCCGAGGCCTTCGAGCAACTGTTCCGTGCTTACGTCGAACCCAGCCGCGCCGAACCCGGTTGCATCGAATATCACATGCTGCGTGACGCCCAGGACCCGACCCTGTTCATCTTCTACGAGGTCTGGGCATCGCCGGAGGCGCTGGCCGAACACACGGCGCTGCCGCACATGCGCAAGTTCCATGACCAGCGCATGGACTATCTGCGTCGTGATTTCGAGATTCGCGAGATCGAGATGCTTAGCCCGGCGAGTGCCGCGCGGGCCTAGTTCGCGATCCGTAGGAGCCAGCTTGCTGGCGATTGTTGTGGTAGTCCGGATGCAATCCGGGACATACAGGCGCATGCCCCGGATTGCACCCGGGCTACCGGGAACTGGCGAGGCTGGGCTCAGTGGCTATAGCCCGGCTTCTGGCGAATGGTCTTGAGCAGGTCGTCCGGGCTGATGTGGCCGACCACCTGGGTCGCGGCGCTGCCCGGCTGCGGCAAGTCGAGGATATGGCCCTTCATCTTGCCGATCACGTGCATCTCGCACGGCTTGCAGTCGAACTTCAGGGTCAGCACTTCATCGCCGTGTACCAGCTGCATTGGCGCCACCTTGGTGCGCACGCCGGTGACGCCCTTGGCCTGCTTCGGGCACAGGTTGAAGGAGAAGCGCAGGCAGTGCTTGGTGATCATCACCGGCACTTCGCCAGTTTCCTCGTGGGCCTCGTAGGCCGCATCGATCAGCTGCACGCCATGGCGATGGTAGAAGTCGCGCGCCTTCTGGTTGTAGACGTTGTAGAGGAACGACAGGTGCGACTCCGGGTACACCGGCGCCGGCTCGGTCTCGGCCTTGCGGCTACCACGCGGATGGGCGGCCACGCGCGCTGCGGTCAGCGCCTCGATGGCATCGCGGCGCAGCGCCTTGAGTTGCGAGTTGGGCACGAAGAACGCCTGCGGTGCATCCAGCGTCACGCTCTGGGCATGGTAGATGGTAGTGCCGAGCTGGGTGAGCAGGTCGCGCAGGCCGTCGAGCGCCTGTTCCGGCTTGTTGGCGACACCGAACGGGCCGGGCAGGGCGACCTCGACGCTGATGCCTTCCTCACTGGTGGCGGTGAGCTTGAGTGCGTCCTCGCGCAGCTCGGCCTTCCAACTGACGCCGATGCGGCGTTCGGCGCTGGTGCGTTGCAGCGCCTGCTGCCAGTTGTGGTCGAGGTTGCGCGACAGCGGATGATTGGGGCGCAGGCGGAACAGGCCCTCGGGCATCTCGTTGGGCTCGACGCGGTAGCGGTAGCGCTTCTCGCCGTCTTCCTCGAACTCACCTTTCAGCTCGGCGATATTGGCGCGGAAGCCCACCACCTCGCGCTTGACCAGCACGTTGAGGCCGTCGCCGTTGGACAGCGGCTCGTGGGTGACGGCGATCAGGTCGCGCTTGTTCACTTTCTCGACATGGCCGACGGGCAAGCCAGTGAAGGTCGGCGAATCGAAGGCGCCGATGTCCACCTTGCGCTCGGTGACGAAGTAATCGGTGCTGCCACGGTGGAAGGTCTTGTCCGGATCGGGCACGAAGAAGTGCGCGGTACGACCGCTGGAGGCGCGGGCGAGGTCCGGGCGATCCTCGAGAATGGCGTCGAGTTCGCGGCGGTAGTGGGCGGTGATGTTCTTCACGTAGGCCACATCCTTGTAGCGGCCCTCGATCTTGAAGGAGCGCACGCCGGCCTCGACCAGGGCGCGCAGGTTGGCGCTCTGGTTGTTGTCCTTCATCGACAGCAGGTGTTTCTCGTAGGCGATCACGCCGCCTTGTTCATCCTTGAGGGTGTAGGGCAGGCGGCAGGCCTGCGAGCAGTCGCCGCGGTTGGCGCTGCGCCCGGTCTGCGCGTGGGAGATGTTGCACTGGCCGGAGAAGGCCACGCACAGCGCGCCGTGGATGAAGAATTCGATGGCCGCGTCTGTGGCATCGGCAATCTGGCGGATTTCCTGCAAGTTCAGCTCGCGCGCCAGCACCAGCTGGGAGAAGCCGGCCTGATCGAGAAACCTGGCCCGCTCAAGGGTGCGGATATCGGTCTGGGTGCTGGCATGCAGCTCGATAGGCGGAATATCCAGCTCCATCACCCCCATGTCCTGCACGATCAGCGCATCCACGCCCGCGTCGTAGAGCTGGTGGATCAGCGCGCGCGCCGGCTCCAGCTCATCGTCATGCAGGATGGTGTTGATCGTGGTGAACACGCGCGCATGATAGTGGCGGGCGAACTCCACCAGCCTGGCGATATCGCTCACTTCGTTGCAGGCATTGTGCCGCGCGCCGAAGCTCGGGCCGCCGATATAGATGGCGTCGGCGCCATGCAGAATGGCCTCGCGGGCGATCTCGACGTCACGCGCAGGGCTGAGCAGTTCCAGGTGGTTCTTGGGCAAGGACATGGTGTTTTCTTTTATCAGGCTGGCACACGGGCAAGGCGCGCATTGTACCGGGCTGATGGCCTGCGGGCACTCGCCAGATGCCGGACGGCTGGTAATACGCACCGATGGCGGTACAGTAGCGGCCTTTTTCAGGCGGAGGCGTGGCGATGGACAACAGAGGGTTGGAGAAGCTCGATCAATGGCTGCTCAAGTACGGCAACGATGACTCGATCCTGTCCGCCAGCGAGCTGGACGGTTATTTCGCCGCCATCGTCTCCAGCCCGCGCCAGGTCGCGCCTGCCGTCTGGTATTCGGCGATCTGGGCCGACCAGCCGCCGCAATGGCCGAGCGACAAGGATGGTGAGCGTTTCATGAAGCTGGCCGTCGAGCTGATGAGCGAAGCCGCCTACATGCTCAGCGAGGAGCCAGATGACTATGAGGCGATCTTCCTGGCCGACAACAACGGCAAGGGCGAGAAGCTGATCGTCTCCGAGTGGTGTGCGGGCTACCTGCGCGGTGCGGCGGTTGCCGGTTGGCTCGATGCATCGCTGCCGGAGTCGGTGGCGGCAGCTCTGGCGCTGATCACCCTGCATGGCGATGAAAGCGGCAGCGAGACGCTCAAGGCCATGACCGATGCCGAATACGACGCCAGCACGGCGCTGCTCGAACCCGCCGCCGTCGAGCTTTTCCAGTATTGGCAGGAGAACCTGGACCCGCTGCTGCCGGTGCGCCGCGAGGAGGCTAAAGTCGGGCGTAACGACCCCTGCACCTGCGGCAGTGGCAAGAAGTACAAGCAGTGCTGCATGCGCTGACCGGTCGCTGTCAGCATGCCTGGCGAGCGAGCCCCGGCGTCGTGCTCAACTGCAGCACGGGTCCTCGCTCATCGCCAGCAGCTCCGGCCGGGTGCCGAAAACCTGCATCACGTCATTCATCGACATCCACCAGTCGTCGTGCCACTTGAGTACGCGCAGGCGTTTGTTTGCCGTGCTCAGCTGTCGATAGCTGGGCAGGCTGGAGCAGCTGAACAGGTGCGGCAGCAGGACTTGGCAGAGCCAGCTGCGCAGACGTTCCGCGCGTGGGCTGGTGCTGCTCAGGCTCAGGCGTAGCAGGTTCTCCAGGTCGATCATGGCTTGAGGCGTTTCCTCGTTGCCGAAGAGGATGCCCTCCGGTCGACAGTGAAGCAGCAGGGCGGCTTGTTCGTCGGCCAGTTCCAGGGCCTGGCAAACGGTCTGCGCGACGAACCAGAAACGGCCGTCGGCGGCGCGCTGCACGGTGAGACGAATGTCTTCGAAGATGGGGTTGATCGGACTGGTCATGGGCCCTCCCTAGTGCATGAAACAACGGCCTGTTGAATGCGATGAAACCATGAATTTCATTTAATATACAACTGACTGTTCAATCAAGCATGGAAGCGGAATTTAACGTCCGCGTCCATGACCGAGAAAACCGAATTCGCCCAGCGCCTGCGTAGCGCCATGATTGCGGCTGGATATCCAGATCGCCCCGCCGTGCTCGAACGCGAGTTCAATTCGCGTTACTGGGGCCGTTCCGTGACCTTCCAGGCGGTTTCCCGCTGGTTGCGTGGCGAGGCGATACCGTCGCAGGACAAATTGCAGGTGCTTGCCGAGTGGCTGCGTATCGAACCGCAGGTACTGCGCTTTGGCGCACAGGCCGGTGCCGCCATACGCGAGCAGCGTGGCCGTTGGGAAGATCCCAAGTTCTATCAGGAACGTGAGGTGATCGAGGCCTTTCTGGCTCTGCCTGCTGCGCAGCGCAAGGTGGCACGCGAAGTGGTGATGGCCTTGGCTGTTGTAGCCAAGGCCGAGAAGAAGCCCAGCGAGCACTGAACATGCACCCACTTTGTTGCCGCTGACCGAAAACTGACCCAGTAGAGGCTGTTCTGCCGACTGAAAACTGACCCAGGTGTTCAACTGCTTCTGCTCAATTTTTGAGCAGGAGAACACAGGGTGATCAGTATGGAAATGATGGGCAAAATTCGCCGGATGTATTTCCGCGACAAGCTGTCGCTGCATGAGATAGCCAAGCGCACCGGGTTGGCGCGCAACACCATTCGCAAGTGGGTCAGAGCGCCGGAAGCCAAGCAGCCGGTGTACCAACGCCGCGCGATCTTCAACAAACTCAGCCCTTTTCACGCCACGCTGGAGCAGGCGCTAAAAGCCGATTCGCTGCGGCCCAAGCAACAGCGGCGCAGTGCCAAGGCGCTGTTGGCGCAAATCA
>Ga0308001_10000364_pt1 | contig 21574 bp, 22 predicted proteins | sample Neamet5_FD_203167 | JGI IMG/M metagenome (GOLD analysis project Ga0308001, IMG submission 203167) | Marine microbial communities from water near the shore, Antarctic Ocean - #5 | ecosystem: Environmental > Aquatic > Marine > Unclassified | place: Southern Ocean | collected 2014-06-04
AATACAACACTTAATGGAATGATTAAAAATCATAAAATTGATGCTCAAGAATTTTTAGAGTTTGTTCATGATGTAGATTTAGAATTTTTAAAAGAAGATACAGAACTTCAAAACGAATTAATTAATCTTCAAGGAAAAAAGTATATATTTACCAATGGATCTAAGGCTCATGCTGCAAACGTTACAAAAAGAATTGGCATTCAGAATATTTTTAGTGGTGTTTTTGATATAGTGGATGCTGATTTTTTTCCAAAACCTTCAATCGAGCCATATAAAAAAATTATCGAAAAATATGGAATAGACCCGCAATATTGTATATTCATTGAAGATATAGCTAGAAATTTAAAACCTGCTAATGAATTAGGAATGAAAACAGCTTGGGTTAAAAATGATGAACCTTGGGCAGCTAAATTTTCTAATGAAAGTTTTATAGACTACAAAATTGATAACCTGTCAGAATTTTTAAGGAGAATAAATGAACAAAAATGAATTAGAAATAATAATAAATCAAGCTTGGGATAAAAAAGAAGAAGTAAATAAGAATTCAGATAAAAAAATAATTGATGCAATTAATCAAACTATAAATAATTTAGATTCAGGTGTGGTAAGAGTTGCTGAAAAGATTGACGGTACCTGGATTACGCACCAACACTTAAAAAAAGCTATTATGCTAAGTTTTAGAATTTATGATATGGAAGCTTTAAGTGGACCTTATAGTAGCTGGTACGACAAATCTCACTTAATTAAAGGTAAGACAGCGGGCTGGTCTAAGGAAGACCATGTTAAAGCAGGTTTTAGAATGGTGCCTAATTCTCCAGTAAGAAAAGGATCCTTTGTTGGAAAGAATGTTGTCTTAATGCCATGTTTTATAAATATTGGAGCTTATATAGATGAAAGCACAATGATGGACACATTCTCAAGAGCAGGTAGCTGCTGTCAGATAGGAAAAAATTGTCACATCTCAGCAGGTTCCGGCGTTGGCGGAGTTTTAGAGCCCGCTCAAGCGCTGCCAACTATTATTGAGGATAATGTTTTTCTTGGAGCTATGTCGGAGGTTGTTGAGGGAGTAATCGTAGGAGAAGGTTCTGTAATAAGTATGGGAATGTGTATTGGTCAATCAACCAAAATTGTGAACAGAGAAACTGGTGATGTTATGTATGGAAAAATCCCCCCCTACTCAGTAGTTGTTCCTGGCACATTGCCAGATAAAAAAAATCCTAACGCTCCATCATTGAGCTGCGCAGTCATAATCAAACAAGTTGATGAAAAAACTAGAAGCAAAACTTCTATAAATGATTTATTGAGAGAATAATGAAAAATTTTGATGCATTACAACTATCAAAAGACTTAATTAGATTTCCTAGCGTTACACCAATTGACGCTGGTGCTATAAATTATTTATCAAAAAAATTAAAGCAATTGGGATTTAACTGTAAAATTTTAGAGTTTAAAGATAAAAAAAATCCAACTATTAAAAATCTTTATGCAAGACTAGGAAATAAACGACCAAACTTATGTTACGCAGGTCATACAGATGTTGTTCCGCCAGGAAACATAAAAGATTGGACTGTTAACCCCTTTAGACCTGTTGTAAAAAAAAATTATTTAATAGGTAGAGGAGCAAATGACATGAAAAGCTCTATTGCTTGTTTTTTAGCAGCGGTAAATAACTTTATAAAAAATAATAAAAAAATTGACGGATCTATAAGCTTTTTAATTACAGGAGATGAAGAAGCTCAGGCTATTAACGGTACCAAAAAAGTAGTTGATTATTTAATTAAAAAAAAAGAAAAAATAGATTTTTGCATCGTAGGAGAGCCAACAAATCCGAAAAAATTAGGAGAAATGATCAAAATTGGCAGAAGAGGAAGCTTGTCTTGCAATCTCGAAATTCATGGAAGTCAAGGTCATGTTGCTTACCCACATCTTTCAATAAATCCTATAAATAGTTTGGTTGCTATATGTAAAAAACTCAAAGAAAAACCACTAGATAAAGGAAATATACATTTTCAGCCATCAAATTTAGAATTCACAGGAATAGACGTCAACAATAAAGTACATAACGTAATACCAGCAAGGGCAAAAATACAATTTAATGTTAGATATAATAATTTTCACACGTCTATAAGTTTAAAGAAAATGATTAATTCTACTGTTAAAACAATCTGTAAGAAAAATAAAACAAGATATAAAATTGAGTTCTTAGTCTCAGGGGACTCTTTTTTGACTAAGCCTGGTAAAACAATTCAGATGGCAAAAAAAATTATAAAAAAAATTACAAAAATAAATCCAGTTTTTTCAACGACCGGCGGGACTTCCGATGCAAGATTCATAAAAAAAATGGCTCCATGTTTGGAATTTGGACTGGTTAACAAGACAATGCATCGCGTTGATGAATGTGTGTCAGTAACAGACTTAAAAAAATTAACAAAAATTTATGAGAATATTATTAAAGAATATTTTCAATAGTATATTTAATTGTGAAAAAAATTCTTTTTGTAACTAACAGATATCCTGAAATAAAAAATTACTCAGGAGATACTCTTTTAGCTTACAATATAATTGAGTATTTAAGAAAAAAAAATACAGTTGATGTAGTTTGTACACATAACATCAATAAAAAAAATTCTATTAATACCCAAAAAAATGGAAAGACCTATCTTTATAAAAAAAATAATATATTGGTTAGAATATTTTATACTTTTTTATCAATAATAAATTTTAAACCTATGCAAATAGGTTTTTTTCACTCTAAAGAAATAAAAAATTTTCTATCTATTAATCATAAAAATTATGACACTATTATATTTCATACTTTCCGATCTGCACAATATTTACCGATTAATTTTAAAGGAAAAAAAATATTAGAAATGACGGATATAATGTCGGATAACTACGACCAAACCAAACAAAAAATAAATATTTTAAATCCTCTTTATTTTTTGTACTCTATAGAAAGTTTATTACTAAAAAAATACGAGATTTATTGTTTTAGAACCTTTGATAAAATTGTTTTAATAGAAAGAGTAGACATAAAAAAACTATTAAAAGTATTTAAGAATAAAATTGTAACGATAAACATTGGAATAGATATAAAACAAAAAATATTTAGATTCAAAAAAAAAAATTCTTTAATAATTTTTATTGGCAATGTGAGATATTTACCAAATAAATATGCTTGTTATGATTTTGCAAAAAATATTCTACCAAAAATAAATATTATTTATCCTGACATTAAATTTTATATTATTGGAAAAATAAATATTATAGATAAAATTAAATTAAGTTTGTTAAAAAAGGTAAAAGTTTTAGGTGTAGTAGATAATTTAAAAAAATATATAAAATCATCAGTATGTGGAATTTCAAACTTACAAATTGCTACAGGCACTCAAATTAAAATTCTAACGTACATGTCATACGGACTTCCAGTTATATGTAGTCGCAAATCTGCATTAGGAATTGATAAGTTTAAAAATTATCAAGATTTTATTTTGTTTAATAATAATAAGAATTTTATAAATCAAGTTTTAGAATTGAAAAAAAACAAAATGTTGGCAAATAAACTTTCAAATAATTCTTACCTAAAAGTAAAAAAATTAGGCTGGGAACAAACTCTTTCACCTTATAAAAAAATAATTTAATATTTAATTTTTTTTAGATACAAACCGTATGCTGGCGCAGGTGGTGCGCAAAATGTTCTTTTTTTTAAGTTCATTACATCTTTAAATTTTTTTAAACTCCATTTTTTTTCACCTACAAATTTTAAACAACCAACCATTGACCTTACCTGGTGTTGAAGAAATGATTTTGACGTAAATATTATTGATATTTTAGTGCCTTTTTTTTCTACGGTTATTTTTTCTAAAGTTTTAACAGGTGATTTAGCGGTACAAGAAGAAGACCTATAAGTCGAAAAGTCTTTTGTTCCTTCCAGATATTTAGCAGCTTTTTTTATTAATTCGATACTTAGTGCAGACTTTACGTGCCAAGCTTTATTTGTGTCTAAAGAAAGTGGAGCAATACGATTAATAATTTCATATTTGTAAAATCTTTTTTTTGCACTATATCTTGCATGAAAATTTTTCTTTTTTAAACTTATCTTTAAAATAGAAATTTTTTTTTTCCTTAAAAAAAAATTCATAGTATTTAGAAAAAAAAAATATTTATTAATTTTTGTTTTAGTTATAAAATGAGCTGACTGTTCAAGCGCATGTACTCCTGAATCTGTTCTTCCAGAACCATATAAAATAACTTTTTCTTTTAGTATTTTTATTAAATTTTTTTGAATTGCTTCTTGAATAGAAGGTCCGTTTTTTTGCATTTGCCACCCAACAAAATTTGTTCCATCATACTCAATTAGAATTTGATAAATAAACATTATTTAAGCTCATCACCTTTTTTAAAATTTAACCCCATTAAAAAATTTTTTAATTGTAGTTTATTTTTACCTTCTTTTTGTATTTCGACAACTTCTAAAGATTTATCACCACAACCAATTGTAAATTTATTATCAATAATTGTACCTATTGGACCAGTTTGTTTTGAAATCTTTGCCTTCCATATCTTGTATCTTGTATTTTTATACACAAACCATGCTCCCGGATTTGGATTGAGTCCATTAATTTTAGCTAATATTTTTTTTGCACTTTCATTCCAGATTATTTGCGCTTCCTCTTTTCTAATTTTTTTTGCATATGTGGCGTGTTGATGATTTTGCTTAACAAATTTTAATTTTTTATTAAAAATCTCATCTAATATTTTCACAATTAATTCAGAGCTAATATGTGATAATTTTTTTGACAGTTCTTCGGAGGTAAAAGATTCCTCTATTTTGATTTTAACCTTTTTTATTACTGGTCCTGTATCTAGCCCTTCATCAATCTTCATTATGCTTATGCCGCTTTCAACATCTGAGTTCATAATCGACCTTTGTATCGGTGCCGCTCCACGCCATTTAGGAAGTAGAGAGGCGTGTATATTTATGAAACCTTCTTTAGATAAATTCAGAAATTTTTTTGAAATTAACTGTCCATATGCAACTACTAAAACTATATCTGGATTTAATTTTTTAATAAATTCAAACTCATCGTCAGAATTTAGATTTTTTGGATTTTTTACAATTAATTTTAATTTTTCGGCACATTTTTGAATAGGTGAAATATTTACCTTTAAACCTCTATTGGATTTTTTTGGCATTTGAGTGTAAACACAGGAAATTTTATAAGATGACTTGGCTATAGCTTCTAGTATCGGAACAGAAAACTCGGGTGTTCCCATGAAAACAACTTTTTTATTCGACATTAGCTGTACAAACTTAAACTACTATTCTTTCTAATGATTTTTTATGTTTTGAAAGTTTTTTCACAATAAAACTTTTTTTTAATTTTGATAAATAATCAATAAATAATATACCTTCTAGATGGTCCATCTCATGCTGGATGCAGGTTGCCAACAGACCTTCTGCTTTTAAATCTTGTTGATTACCGTTGTAATCAAAATAATTAATATGACATTGATTTGGCCTATCTATTTCAGCAAACTGCCCAGGTACTGACAAACATCCCTCTTCGTATGTCGAATTATCTTTAGACTTTAAAATTATTTTTGGATTAACAAAGTATAGTGGTTTTTTTTCTTCATCTTTGGATAAATCAATTACTATGACTTTTTGTGGAACTCCAACTTGTATTGCTGCTAAGCCAATACCAGGGGCTGCGTACATTGTGTCAAGCATATCGTCCATAAGCTTTCTAATTTCATTATCAACCTTTTCAACATTTTGTGATTTCTGTCTTAAAAATGGATCGGGTTCTGTTAAAATTTTTCTAATAGTCATTAATCTATTATATTAGATTTCAGCTCGGTCTGGAAGTACTGTGATTAAAATTTTATTTCTAAGCTTTGTTAACCCAGCTTTGCCAATAAGATGATTTATAAAATAAATAGTTTGAGAATCTAAATCTGTAAGCTCATCCTCTCCAACTAACTCCACTATTCTTAGTAGCGCTAAGCCTATTTCGTCGTTTTTTACTAAATTTAATAGTTCTGCTGGAGGTGGGTTATTTTCACTTATTTTTTTATAGTTAATTTCTTTTGGAATAGAAAAACCATCACTCTGAAGGGACTCTATCAAAATAAGATCATTTAATGAGATTTGATATTTTTTATTTTTTTTTATTTTTTTATGAACTCTAATAATTTCTTTTTCTGTATTTTTTTTTGAAAGATTGCTGTCTACGTAATATTTTATTATTTTTGATGTATGATATCTTTTATCATTATATTTAATTTTTCCTATTTTATCTTTTTTCTCAAAAGCAATATTTTCGTCAACCAGAGTCTGGTATCTTAAAGGTATCTTATCCGGGTCTAAATTTTTTAATTCTTGGCCTAGAAAGTCTTTAAATATATTTGGTAAATTGCCGTTTATAAATAAATTATTTAATAAAAAAATATATTTTAATTTTGATTCTATGTTTTCGGATAATAAAATTTTTTGATAGACTAGTGCTCTAGCGTTTATAGGATCAAGCGTTAGATAGATTTGGTCAGTATTTAACAAATCATTAAAACTAAAATTTATATTTTTATAGATTTCTAAAATATAAGATTTTGTAAGTCTATTTTCATTTGCTGCTATTTCAAGCGCTTCAATTTGTTTTGTGTTTTCATAGTCAGTTATGTTAATTAAATTTGAGGCCGTCATATATTCCCATATTTTTATGTCGGTTTTTTTGTTGGGCATGTAATTGAAATCAGAAACAGTAATTGATGACAAATAAAAATTTAGAAGATTAGTATCGTTGATTTTTTGATCATTTTTAGCGGTCACACCCAAAATATAATTAATCTTATTGTCAAAAAATTTATTAGATAGTTTTTGTTCTCTGAGTAAATCTATTAATAGTTCTGCTTCATTTTTTTTATTTTTATTAATTAAGCAAATTACTTTGAATTGATATAAATATGAATCTTTTATATCGTTATTAATTAAAGTGATTTTTTTACAAGCTTCTTCCATGTTTGCTTTAGCAATATTTTGATCTACTAGATATTTTATAATTTTACTCTTATTTGGAAAATTTTTATTTTTATTTAGAAAAGTAGATATCAGTTCATCTTTTTTATTCTTAATTAGCCAGTCTATTTTATAGTCAATAAATTCTTCATTTGTCATATTTTGTCTTGGTAGTTTTGAAACTGTAAATAAAGTACGTACAAATAGTTCTTCAGAAAATACTGATAATTTAATTTTATTAATTCTATCTATTGTATCTTTGATTCTTGTTCCCTCAGAATTTACCCACATTTCTAAGCTTAAATTATTTTCACTGGGATCGTATATTCCATATATAGTTTCTTTGCTTGCGGCTAGGCTATCAGAATTAACTAAAAAAATTTTAGGGAGCTGTCTGTTAATATCAATATTAGATGTTATTTTTTCTGAAGTAGTGTTTTCAATTTTAGTTATTTTTTCTTTTATGTTTGAATTTTTTTTCCATAAATCTACGCTATCTTCTGAAAAAAGTTCAGTAGAAAAAATAAGTAAAATAAAATAAAAAGATATTTTTTTATTTAAGCTTAATAATTTCATTAGTAATATTTTTTTTAATTTCTTGCTTAGGTGCTGGAAAGTCAAATTTACTAAGTAAAAATAAGGCAAATAACACAGCTGAAATAAATAAAAAAAAATTTATTATTTTTTTTTTTGCTGAGTGTTTTGTAGTAAAATTGTTGTTGTATTTAAATTGCATAATAATTAAATAGATTTAAACTAAATAAATAAGACAAATTTGTGATAAATCAAATTATAAATTGGGAATTTAATTGAAAAAAAACCTTGTTTTAACCGGTATGATGGGAGTTGGAAAATCGACTATAGGTAAAGCTTTATCTAGGAGACTTTTAATGCAATTTTCAGACATTGATGGATTAATTGAAGATGAGCTTGAAATGAGTATTAAAAAAATTTTCGAAACAAAAGGAGAGCTTTTTTTTAGAAAAATTGAAGAAAAAATTACACTACAGGAATTTAAGAAAGAAAACATTATTATGTCATTAGGTGGAGGGGCAATCATGAATTCAAAAATTAGAAGAAATATTCTTTTGAAAAGTAAAAGCTTTTGGCTTGATTTAGATATTAAATTACTTGAAAAAAGATTGAATAAATCAAAAAAAAGACCTCTTTTAAATAATAAAAATTTAGGAGAAACTTTAAAAAAAATTTACGAAGAAAGAAAAAAAACGTATGCTGTTGCTAATTATAGAATTGACTGCACTAAATCAAATTCAAATTTAATTACCAACAAAATAATTAAGCTTTATGCAAACAACTAGACTTCATGTAAAAAATTCTATCTCGAATTATTCTATAATTATAGGAAAAAATGTTTTAACAAAAATTCCTAATAATATTAAGATTCTTTGTCCTAATGCAAAGAAAATAGGATTGGTTGTAGATAAAAATATTCCAAATAAATTTAAGAAAAAATTAAAAAATATTCTAGAAGAAAAATATGATGTTTATATATTTGAATATTCTGTAAATGAAAAATTTAAATCATTCACAAATGTAAATAAATTAGTAGAAAAATTTCTTCATAGAAATTTTAATAGAACTGATATTTTAATATCTTTTGGCGGTGGAATCATTGGTGACTTGGGAGGGTTTGCCGCTAGCATAATTAAAAGAGGGATAAATTTTATAAATATTCCTACAACTTTGCTTGCACAGGTAGATTCTTCTGTTGGAGGAAAAACAGCAGTTAACTCAAAGTTTGGTAAGAACCTGCTTGGAACTTTTTATCAACCAAAGCTTGTTGTATCGGATATCGAAATTCTTAAAAGTTTACCGCACAGAGAATTAATTTGTGGGTATGCTGAAATTTTAAAACATTCTTTAATCCAAAAAAATAATTTTTTTAATTGGCTTTGTAAGTATTCCAATCAGATGCTTGTAGAGAGAGAAATTAACCTATTGCAAAAAGCAATCATTAAAAGTTGTAAAATTAAAATACATTTTGTTAACAAAGATGTTGGTGAAAAAAATTTAAGAATGATATTAAATTTTGGGCACACATTTGCTCACGCTATTGAATTACAAAATAATTATTCCAAAAAAATAAATCACGGTGAGGCTGTTATTATGGGTATGATGATGGCAACTAAACTATCTTATCTAAAAAAAATATGTAGCTTAAAGACTTTAATACAATTAAAAAACATCTATAAGTTTAATAACTTAAAATACGATATTAAAAAAATTTTTAAAAAAAATACATACAACAAAATAGTAGATAACATGATTAAAGATAAAAAAAATAATGATAAAAAAATTAATTTGATTCTTTTAAGAGAAATTGGCAAAACTACATTACCAAATTCATATAAAGTTTCTAAGCATGAGTTACAAAAAGTATTTAATAAAATTATTTAATTTTTATTTCTAATGCGTGAATTTTTATATTTAATTCTTCAGCTAGTAGTTTCATAATTTCTCGTTGCGCATTAATCTTGGTCAGAGACTTCAAGTAACTAGATTCGATTTCAAGGCTTAAATGATATTTTTTAGAATCAAAAAATTTATGTTTTTTATGCAAGTTGCTATTATCTCTTATTAAAATACTTTCAACTTTAATATTTTTTATAATTTTATTTTCTATAAACTTTAAAAAATCATTCATATATTTGTAATTTACTATATAACTACTTTTTTGATATGAAAATTATTTGTGACTGGGAAAATTGTGATGAGATAGGTAGCTATAAAGCTCCTGTGGAAAAGGATAATAGTAAAAAATATAGGCTTCTTTGTTTGGAACATATTAAAGTTTTTAATAAAAAATGGAATTATTTTTCAAATATGTCCGATCAAGAAGTGGAATTTTTTATTAAATCTGATCTCACATGGCACAAAGCAACAAAAAGCTTCGGTTCGTCAGATAATTTCTTTAATATTCTTTGGAACAATGCACTTGAAGATAAACTCAATATTTTCAAGTCTGAAAATTTTAAAGAATATAAAAAAACACAATTAAGCACTAAAGATCGTGATGCTCTTGATGTAATGGAGTTAAAATATGACGTTAAATGGGGCGAAATACAAAAACAGTTTAAAACTCTTGTAAAGAAATATCATCCTGATAAAAATCAGGGCAGTAAAAAATTTGAAGATAAATTAATTAAAATTACATTAGCGTATAGTCAGCTCGAAACGACAATAGGGAAAAAATAGTGGCAGATTTAACATCATTAAAAAAACCAGATATTAAAATATCTGTCAAACAAACCTTTGGTATAGATACGAAAATGGAAGTTGAAGCATTTTCAAAAAAAAATGAATTTGTACCTAAAATTGATCAAGACTACAAATTTGATAGAGACACGACTTTAGCCATCCTTTCTGGGTTTGCTTTTAACAAAAGAGTTCTCATTCAAGGTTATCACGGCACTGGAAAATCTACCCATATAGAACAGGTTGCCGCCAGATTGAACTGGCCTTGCGTTAGAGTCAATCTCGATAGTCACGTTAGTAGAATAGATCTAATAGGTAAAGATGCTATTGTTTTAAAAGATGGTAAACAAGTTACGGAATTTAAAGAGGGTATTTTACCCTGGTCTATACAAAATCCAGTTGCTTTAGTATTTGATGAATATGATGCAGGTAGACCCGACGTAATGTTTGTTATTCAAAGGATTCTTGAAAGTGAGGGCAATTTTACACTACTAGATAAAAATAAAGTTATTTCACAGCACGATTATTTTAGGATGTTTGCAACAACAAATACAATTGGTCTCGGAGACACAACTGGACTGTACCATGGAACTCAACAAATCAACCAGGGTCAGATGGATAGATGGAACATTGTTACAACCCTTAATTACTTACCCTTTGAAAAAGAATTAGAAATAGTTCTAACTAAAAATAAAAGTTACAACTCTAAAGAAGGTAAGGAAAAAATTTCTAATATGATTAAAGTTGCTGATTTAACACGAAAAGGATTTATAAATGGAGATATATCGACTGTTATGAGTCCAAGAACAGTACTACACTGGGCTGAAAATACTAAGATATTTAAAGATCAAGGATATGCATTTAGATTAACTTTTTTAAACAAATGTGATGAAACAGAAAAAAAAATTATTTCTGAATACTATCAAAGATGTTTTGGTGAAGATCTCCCGGAGTCTTCTGTAAATGTTACAATTTCCTAAATGGAAAAAAAAGTTGAAAATTTAGAAAATTTTAAAAAAGCAATCACTTCAACAGTGAAATCTATTATTGGTGATCAAAATATTGACGTTGTTTTCGGTAGTGAAACAGCAAAAAAAAATATAAATATTGTCAACTTACCGAGTGTGCAAATCACAGATAATAAAATTGATTATACAAAAACAAGAGCTTTAGCAGATTCTGAAGCTTTAAAATTAAGATGTTCAGATATAAATGTTTATAATTTTTTTGAACCAAAAGGTAATATTTCAAAACTTTTATATGCTGTTGCTGAGAAGATTAGATATGAGAACATAGGATCATCTTACTTTAAAGGGGTCAAAGAAAATTTAAATCAATATTACAAAATCAAAAATAGGCAAAAAAAAGAATACAAAAATAATGACTATGAATTTATAGATGCTTTCGAAAATTATCTAAGAAATGAAGTTTTTAAATTAAGCAATAATAAAGAAACAGAAAATAAGTACAAAAAATATAAAAAGAAACTAGAAGCTAAATTAAAGGATAAATTAAATTCGTTAAATGATTCAATTTTTGATCAAAAAAAATTTAATTCCTTAATATCTAATATAATCTCACAAATGCAAATTGATGAGGGTATTGAATCTGAAAGAAAAGATGAAGATAAAGAAAATGAAAATAACTTAGAAAATAAATCGGATGAGCAAAATGAACAGCACTCTAAAACTTCAGAAAATAATGATATGTCTATCGATAGTAACTCACCAGGTCTAGACCCATTATCCTCTGAAATTGATAATGAAACTGAAACTGATGAAGAAGAAACTGATTCTTTAAGTTCTACCAAAGGGAATAGTGAGAAAAGTAAAAATTTTGGAGACTCAAAGTATAAATTTTATACACAAGAGTTTGATGAAATTATTAATGCTGAAGAGTTAGAAAGCGAAGATGAACTTTTAAAATTAAGACAAAATCTTGATCAGCAACTGTTAAGCTTAAAAAACTTTATTTCTAAGTTAGCTAATAAATTACAAAGAAAATTATTAGCGAAACAAAATAGGTCTTGGGATTTTGATTTAGAAGAAGGTACACTAGATACCTCAAAATTAACAAGAATCATTATTGATCCTTTAAACTCTCTATCTTTTAAAAAAGAAAAAGATATTAAATTTAAAGACACATTAGTTACTATTTTAATTGATAACTCTGGTTCTATGAGAGGAAAACCAATTTCAGTTGCTGCATTATGTGCTGATATTTTATCAAGAACTTTGGAGAGGTGTACGGTAAAAGTTGAAATATTAGGGTTCACTACTAAACACTGGAAGGGTGGAGAATGTAGACAAAAATGGATGGATAATAGAAAACCATTGTTTCCTGGAAGGCTTAACGACTTAAGACATATTATTTACAAGTCAGCCGACACACCTTGGAGACAATCTAAAAATAATATGGGCCTTATGTTAAAAGAAGGTTTGCTAAAAGAAAATATTGATGGAGAAGCACTTAAGTGGGCTTACAATAAAATTCTCAAAAGAAAAGAAGAAAGAAAAATATTGATGGTTATATCTGATGGTGCTCCTGTTGATGATTCAACTTTATCTACAAATACGAGCGATTATTTAGAAAACAATTTAAAGCAAACAGTAAAATGGATAGAAAAAAATTCTTCAGTTGAGCTGCTTGCGATTGGTATTGGCCATGATGTAACTCGATATTACAATAGAGCAATAAAGATTGCAGACGTACAAGATCTTGGTGATGTTATGATAAACCAATTAACTGATTTATTTAGTGAAAATAAAAAAAGAAAAATACACTAAGCTATATATTTTTTTCCATTTAAGTCTTTTATTTTGAAAATTAATATTCTAAATGGAATTAACATCAAAAGAGCCATCAAAAACTTTACAAATAAATCTCCAAGTGCAAGTGTTACCCAGGGAATGCCAGTTCCCAAAAATGAAATAGAAAAAAATAAAAAAGTATCAATAGTCGAAGCTGAAATAGATGAAGTTATTGGTGCCACAAACCATTTTTTATTCCTCAAACGTTGAAAAATTTCTATGTCTATTAATTGTGCAACTAGAAAAGCTGTGCCTGAACCTAGGGCTATTCTAATTGAAATTAAGTTTTGAAAATTTGTTGAGACTAAAGTTGTTAATAAAACGCCTACAGCAAAACCAATGTAAACTAATTTCCTAGCTTCTTTTTTTTGAAATTTCCTATTTGCTAAATCTGTAATTAAAAAAGTTATAGGATAACTAAAAGCTCCGTAAGTTAAAATATCTTGTAGGTTAAATTTATTGATTGGAAACTGAACTAGATAATTTGAAATAATTATTATTACACCCATTATAATCGAAAGGGCTATAAAAAAATTTCTATCTGCTAAATTTTTCACGTACACTTAGGCAATAGCACTAATACTAATCTTCAATTTTTGTGCTTTTCTAGAAAGTTTTGCTTTTTTTACGGATTTTAAATATTGGTCAAAACCACCTTTAAAATCAACTGAACGGACTGCTGAATTAGTCACTTTTAGTGTAATATTTTTTTTTAATTTGTCACTTATAAAAGTTACTTTTTTAAGATTTGGTAAAAACCTTCTTTTGGTCTTATTGTTAGCATGGCTAACATTATTACCCTTTAAAGGTGATACTCCTGTAAGTTCGCATCTTTTTGACATAAATTAATTTCGTTTCAGTGGTATAATTGGTGTCTTAGCTATGGTCAAGTTAATATATCTAGATTGACAATTAAACAATCAAATAATATTAGATTTAATGGACTTTTACTTACCTATTGCGCAAGTTCAAATTAACGTTGTTACAGTTTTATTCTTAAGTTTCGGTATTGGTGTTTTGTCAGGAATATTTGGAATAGGTGGAGGATTTTTAATGACGCCTATTCTCATCTTTCTTGGAATACCAGCAACATACGCTGTTGCAAATGTAGCTAACAATATTTTAGGTATATCAGTTTCTGGTGCAACAACACATTGGTACAAAAAAACTCTAGATTATAAAATGGGTTTTATGATTGTGGTAGGTGGATTGCTCGGAGCTGTTATAGGCATGAAAATTTTTACTTATCTACGTGAGCTTGGTAACATTAATACAATCATAGCATTGGCTTATGTTTATTTACTGGCAATTGTCGGTACTCTTATTTTTGTTGAAGGAGTTAAAGAAGTAAGTGCTTCAAAAAAAAAAATAATAATTAAAAAAAAATTACATACTCACTATTGGATTCACGGCCTTCCTTTTAGAATAAGATTCAGTAAATCTAAATTATATGAAAGTGCATTAACACCAATTGTCTTAGGATTTATTGTAGGTTTATTTGCATCAATCATGGGAATTGGTGGCGCTTTTTTAATGGTTCCTGCGATGATTTATTTAATAGGTATGCCTACAAAGTTAATTCCAGGAACATCTTTGTTTGTAACTATTTTTATTACAGGGTTTGTAGTTATAGCTCATGCAGTACAATTTAAATCTATAGATCTTGTTTTAGTTTCTTTTTTGTTATTTGGATCAATCATTGGTTTGCATGTAGGATTAAAAATTTCTGAAAAATTAAAAACATCTGAATACAAAACTTTATTAGCAATTCTTTTAATAGTAGTTGGCATTTTTATGGGTGTAGAGACATTTGTTTTTAACAAAGGTTCTAATGTTTTAGAGATTATGTATTCGCAAGAAATTAATTCAAATTTGAGTCTTTCAATAATCAATTTAGCAAAAAATTTTCCAATAACTTATGCGTCTATGTCTGTACTGTTTGTTGTGTTTGTAGGATTTATTTTTTCTTATATTAGAGAATTAATTCATCACTTTAGATACTCGAAAAAAATTAAGAGTTGATTCCGATTGCTTGTTGAATGTTTTTAATTTTCTCTTTTTTTAAAATTTCAATTAATTCTTTCTTAATGCTTCTAACAACACCAGGCCCTTTGTAGACCATTCCAGTATAAAGCTGTATTGCTGTTGCTCCAGCTGTAATTTTTTCAAAAGCACTCTCTCCGCTATCAACACCACCTACTCCAATGATAGGAATTTTTCCTTTATTGAGCTTATAAAATTTTTTTATAAATTTTAATGACAATTTCTGTAATGGCAAACCAGATAGTCCTCCGATTTCATTTTTGTTTGTATCGACTAGACCATCTCGATTCTGATTTGTAGTATTTGTTAATATTAACCCATCAATTTTAAATTTTAATATCATCTCATTAATATTAGTAATTTCATTTTCTCCAATGTCTGGTGAAAGTTTTAAAGCTATTGGGCATGTTATTTTTTGTTTTTTTTTAATTTCTAATAATTTACTCAATAGTTCAGATAGTAATTTTTCTTCATGAAAATCTCTTAAACCTTCAGTGTTGGGAGAAGAAATATTTACTGTTATGTAGCTAGCAAATTTATTTAATTTACTAAAACACTCTATAAAATCTAAAATTTTTTCTTTGGTATCTTTATTTGGGCCAATGTTAATACCCAAAAAATCATCAGGTATATGCTTTATAAAACGTTCAGATACTGTTTCTATGCCATCATTATTAAAACCCAGTCTATTTATCATCGCCCTATCATTTTCAAGTCTAAAGACTCTAGGTTTAGGATTGCCAAATTGTCTCTTTGGCGTAATTGTTCCCACCTCAACGAAACCGAATCCAAGTTTAAATAAAGAGTTGTATACTTCAGCGCTTTTGTCAAATCCAGCTGCTAAACCGATTGGATTTTTTAATTTTTTTTTAAATAATTCCGTTGAAAGCATTTCTTCATTTTCAACTTGGAAAAAGGTTTTTGGTATAAAATTAAATTTTAAAGATTTAATCGCTAAATCATGAGCGGCTTCTGGATCTAAGGTAAAAATATATGGTCTTAAAAATGAAAACATTTAGTCTTTTTTTATTTTTTGATTAATTAGTTTAATTGTTTCATCAACACCAAAAAAACTAATAAAAAAACCCATTCTAGGTCCGTCTTTGCTACCAAAAAGAACTTCGTAAATTAATATAAACCATTCTCGAAGTTTTTTTTCATAACCATTTTCTTTTCCTGTTGAATATACAACTGTTTGTATGTCTTCTGGCTTTGAATCTTGTTTAACTAGCTCTAGTTTTTTTGCTAAGTCTAAAAGAGCATTTTTTTCAATTTTGTCTGGTATTTTATACTTTTTATTTGGTTCAACTTTATCCTTAAAATAGTTAATTGCATATCTAGTTAATTTGTCAAGAACTGGATAATTCTCTGGTTTAATATCTTGGTGAAATCTTTGTATGAACTTCCATAATATTTCTTTACTTTCTGCGTTGCTAGAACCAACTAAATTTAAAAGCATAGAAAAAGTCATAACTATTTTTTCTTCTGGAGGTTTCCCACTATGCACGTGCCATACAGGATTTAGTAGTTGTTCGTTAGGTTTTTGTTTGGGAAAAGCCTCAATCAACGAAAGATATTCATCAACTGCTTTTGGCACTACTTCAGAATAAAGTTTTTTTGCTCGTGTCGGGTTCTGATACATATAAAGAGATAAACTTTCAGGTGAAGCGTATCTTAGCCACTGTTCTATTGAAATACCGTTGCCTTTTGATTTTGATATTTTTTCTCCTTTTTCATCTAAAAATAGCTCATAAGCAAAACCATTTGGTGGTTTTTTTCCAAGGGTTCTGCAAATTTTATTTGATAGGATTGCACTTTCTGTCAAATCTTTTCCGTACATTTCAAAATCAACATCAAAAGTAAACCAACGCATAGCCCAATCAACTTTCCATTGTAGTTTACAGTTACCGTTTTTTATTTCTGTTTCTAATTTTTTTCCATTGTTATCGAAAATAACGGTACCATTTTTTTTGTTCATTTCTAGTAGTGGAATTTCTAAAACTTTTCCTGTCTCTGGACATATTGGTAAAAATGGACAATATGTTTTTTTTCTTTCACTTCTAAGTGTTGGCAAAATAATTTCCATTATTTCTTCATATTTTTCTAAGACGCGTATTAGTGATTCATTAAATTTTCCACTTTTGTAGTTCTCGGTAGAACTTTTAAAATTATATTTAAAATTAAATTTGTTTAAAAAATCTTTAAGCATTTCGTTATTGTGCTTTCCAAAACTGTCGAATTTATTGAACGGATCAGGAATACTTGTTAAAGGTTTTCCAAGATTTTCTGTTAGAACTTTATTGTTAGGTATATTATCTGGCACTTTCCTCAAACCATCCATATCATCAGAAAATGTTATAAGCTCAGAGTCAATTTTTTGAACGTGATTTAGTGCGTTGATCATCATAGTAGTTCTCGCTACTTCTGCAAAAGTACCAATATGAGGTAAACCACTAGGGCCATATCCTGTTTGAAAAATAATTTTATTTTTTGATTTTATCAATTCTTTTCTATCCTTTAAAAGTTTTCTAATTTCAACAAAAGGCCAAGAAGAAGTTGATTGAATTAAATTATCATCAAGCATAAGAGTGGTTTATTAAATTTTAAAGATAAAATACAGATATAATTACAAGATAATAAGTTGAATTTTACAGGTATTTAAATAATCTAATTTTAATCATGGCTTCAAATAAAACAGTTTTTTTTATAATTGGAAATTTATTAATTATTTTGGGTCTATTCATGTTGGTGCCTTATTGGGTGCAAATACTTTATAGAGAGGATAGTCATAGCTTTCTATCGTCTTCATTCATTACTATTTTAATAGGTGTTCTGTTTGTACTGGCAAACCTGCAAAAAGAATATGAATTAAATCTCAAACAAACATTTTTGTTTTCTACTTTTGCGTGGATTGCTATCGCCGGCTTTGGGGCTTTACCTTTCATTCTTTCTGATATTAATTTTTCAATAAGTGATTCATTTTTTGAAAGCATGTCTGGAATAACAACAACAGGTTCTACCGTAGTTACAAACTTGGAACTGTTCCCAAAAAGTATTCTGATGTGGCGCGCTATTATGCAATGGCTAGGTGGGGTGGGAATAATTGTAATGGCAATCACTGTGCTTCCTCTCTTGAAAGTCGGAGGTATGCAATTATTCAAAATAGACAGTTCAGATAAATTTGAAAAGATTTTACCAAGAACTAATCAAGTGGCATTTATTATAATTACAACATATTTAGTTTTAACTTTTTGTTGTGCTTTTTTTTATAAAATTTTAGGTATGAACCTATTTGATAGTATTGCCCATTCTATGACTACTATTGCTACCGGAGGTTTCTCAACTCACAATGACTCGATTGGTTATTTTAATAACCCAAGTATAGAGATAGTTGCTACAATATTTATTATTTTAGGTAGCATACCTTTTATAGCCTATTTAAAATTTATTAAGGGAAATAGAAAAATTTTTTTTCAAGATATTCAAATCAAAGGCCTGGTTTATCTTTTTCTTTTATCTACTTTAATAATGTTTCTATATTTATTTTTTAATAATAATAATATTTTGATAATTGAAAAAATTAGAATAGCTTCATTTAATGTGGTTTCTATTTTATCAGGTACAGGATATGTAACTAATGATTTTAGTCTATGGGGTAAATTTCCTTTAATTTTTTTCTTGTTTTTAATGTTTATAGGAGGTTGTGCGGGATCAACTGCTTGTGGAATAAAAATATTTAGATTTCAATTGCTTTTTTTATTTTTAAATAACCAAATAAAAAAAATAATTTACCCTAATAGTGTTTTTATTCTAAAATATAATGATCAAAAAATTACTGACAATTATATGAATTCAGTAATTATTTTTATTTTTGCTTATTTATTTATATTCATTTTAACTGCTATGTTGCTTTCTATAACTGGTCTTGATTTCTTGTCTGCAATTTCTGGAGCAGCAACATCAATATCAAATGTCGGTCCTGGACTTGGAGAAATGATTGGGCCTAACGGAAATTTTAAATCTATTCCTGAAGTTTCTAAGTGGATACTTTCATTTGGTATGTTGCTTGGTCGATTAGAATTATTTGCAGTCTTAATATTATTCTTTCCTTCTTTTTGGAGAAACTAAATTAAATGAATATAAAAAAATTTTTTAACCCTTACTTAGATCGAAGAATGTTAAGAATTTTATTGCTTGGTATAATGAGTGGTTTTCCCTGGGTGCTAATAGGTAGTGCTTTAAGTTTATGGTTAAAAGAAAATGATCTAAGTAGGACAACAATTGGTTGGGCAGGATTGATTTTTGGAGTGTACGCTATTAATTTTTTGTGGGCGCCCTTAATCGATAGATTACATGTACCATTTTTATCTAAAAAAATTGGTCATAGAAAATCTTGGATAATCTTAATGCAAGTAGTTATTTTTATTTCCTTATTAAGCTGGAGTTTTTTAGATCCAAGTAAAAATTTATGGTTAGTGATTGCAGTAGGACTAGGAATAGCAATATCTTCTGCAACACAAGATATAACGATTGATGCTTTAAGAATTGAACAAATAGGAGAAGGTGAAAAAGACTTGTTATCAGCTGGTGCAGCGATCTCTGTAGTAGGTTGGTGGACTGGATATAAGATTGGAGGCTTAGTATCTTTAATTAGTGCTGATATGCTTCAAAAACAAGGTGTGGAAAATTACTGGCAAATATCTTTTTTAATTCTTTCGGCGATCATTATACTTTGCAGTGTAGGTCTAGTATTTGTGCCGGAGAAAAACTCAATAGATAAAGTAAAGCTACAAAATCTAGCTGATAAAAAAATATTAGATAAAATTGGAACTACTAACTACTTTATTAAAGTATTTGCTTGGTTTTACGGTACCTTAGCTAATCCACTACTTAGTTTTTTCAAAAAAAATACACTTAGTGTTGCGTTTGCAATTCTTGGTTTTATTTTTTTATTTAAAATCGGAGAAGCCTTTCTTGGAAGAATGTCTTTAGTTTTTTATAAAGAAATTGGCTTTTCTAAAACTGATATCGCTTTATATTCAAAAGGAATTGGCTGGCTAACTACTGTTATGTTTACCTTATTAGGTGGATTATTTGCTGTGCGAATGGGTCTTATTAAAGCAATGTTTGTGTCTGGTATTTTGATGGCTCTAACAAATGTTATGTTCTCCGTTTTAGCTTGGTTCGGTAATTCTGAAATTTTATTCGCATTCACAGTATTGATAGATGATTTAGCTGCTGCATTTGCTACAGTTGCGTTTGTGGGGTTCATCTCTGCTTTAGTAGACAGAACCTATACAGCAACACAATATGCCTTACTTGCCTCCATAGGAACAGCTGGAAGAACTCTTTTTGCCTCATCTTCGGGCATGATGGTTGACTGGCTTAACGGAAATTGGATAATATTTTTTATTATTACAGCCTTAATGGTTATTCCATCTTTAATGTGTTTATTTTTAATTAGAAAAAAACTTAATTTAAATGAATAGCATCTACACAAACACCTATCCTGTAGTTAACCTTTACAAAAAGAAATTGCTTAAATCAAAGATAGTCACCCAAATGATTTATGGAGAAAGTTTTGAAATAATCAATAGATCTTCAAAATGGATGAAGATAAGGATAAAAGAAGATAAATACATAGGATATATAATAAAAAAAAAATTTAGATCATATTTAAAACCAACACATAAAGTTTCTGTTTTATCTGCAAATATTTATAGAGAATCAAACTTAAAAAACAAAATTGGTAAACTTCCATATGTTTCTAAAATTAAAATAGAAAAAATTATTTCAAAATTTGCTAAATTTCAAAACAAATGGATTGAAATAAAAAATATAAAACCAATTAAATATAAAGATAAAAATTTTTTTAAAGATATTCAAATATTTAAAAATATTAAATATAAATGGGGTGGGAAAACTTTTGATGGTATTGATTGTTCTGCTTTAATTCAAATTTGTTTAAATTTTAATAATATATTCTGTCCAAGAGACACTGGCCAACAAGTTAATTTTTTTAAAAAAAATATTAATCTTAAAAATATCAAGAAAAATGATATTATTTATTGGAAAGGTCACGTTGCTTTAGTAATATCTAATAAAAAACTTATCCACGCTTATGGTCCAACAAAAAAGACGATAATTATGGATATTCAAAAAACTATCGAATTAATAAAAAAAACTGCTAATTTGAAAGTAATCTCTATAAAAAGAATTTAATGTGGACAAGGTGGTTTCAGTCTCCCTCCACCACCTTATAAATAGTAATACTTGATTCGCCGTAATAAATTTAACTCGTAATAAGTGTGTGTGTATAATTTAATGGCGGAGAGAATGGGATTCGAACCCTTGATACGATTGCCCGTATACACGCTTTCCAAGCGTGCGCCTTCAACTTTGTGGCTTAGAATTATTGATTAACTTACAATTTATTTTTAAGACTTTAAAATAATTGGTCTAGCGACGACCATAAGACGACCGATCT
>Ga0308001_10000368_pt1 | contig 21494 bp, 23 predicted proteins | sample Neamet5_FD_203167 | JGI IMG/M metagenome (GOLD analysis project Ga0308001, IMG submission 203167) | Marine microbial communities from water near the shore, Antarctic Ocean - #5 | ecosystem: Environmental > Aquatic > Marine > Unclassified | place: Southern Ocean | collected 2014-06-04
TAACAATGAATAAAGAAAAAATGTCCAAATCTCTTGGGAATATAGAAACAATTTCTGAGGTACTAGGTAAGTATAACGGACAAGTAATTAGATTAGCACTTTTAAGTGCCCATTATAAACAACCCTTAGATTGGAGTGACAATTTATTAGAACAAAGTAAAGCAACTTTAGAAAAATGGTACGAACTTTACGACGAAGTAGAAAACAAAATAGATAATAGTGAAATTTTTTCATGTCTACTTGATGATTTAAATACACCAAAATATTTCGCAAAATTACACGAACTATACAATGTTGCTTCAAAAGGAGATAAAATTAAAAGAGTTGAGTTCAATAATGCCTGTAGATTAATTGGAATTTTTAATCAGAAGAAAGATGTGTTAGTTAGACAAAAACAAGAGGCATCTAATATTGACAAAAAATACATTCTACAAAAAATAGAAGAAAGAATTAAAGCAAGAAAAATAGGAAATTTTGAATTAGCTGATAAAATTAGAGATGAACTTTCAAAAAATGGAATAGCTATTAAAGATAAAGACAATAAAACCGAATGGGAATACAAATGAGCAAAGAAAAAATATATATTTTTGACACAACGTTAAGAGACGGAGCACAAACTGAAGGTGTAGATTTTACAGTTAGTGATAAAATTAAAATTGCTAAAAATCTTAATGATATAGGAGTTGATTATATTGAAGGTGGTTGGCCTGGTGCTAATCCAACTGATACAGAGTATTTCAATACCCCGCAGAAATTAGATAAAAGTATATTTACTGCTTTTGGTATGACTAAAAAATTAGGCAGAAGTGCGGATAATGATCCTACTTTATCACCCATTTTAAATGCCAATACAAAAGCAGTTTGTATTGTTGGTAAGTCATGGGACTTTCATGTGGATGTTGCTTTGGGAATAACTAAAGAAGAAAACCTAATAAATATCAAGGAGACTGCGAAATATTTTATTAAAAATAAAAGAGAATTTATTTTCGACGCAGAACATTTCTTTGATGGCTACAAAAGTAATCCCACATATGCACTTGACTGTTTAAAACAAGCTTATGACGAAGGTGCAAAATGGTTAGTTCTTTGTGATACTAATGGTGGAACTTTGCCTCATGAAGTTGGAGAAATTATATCTAAAGTGTCTAATTCAATACCTGGAAAAAATTTAGGTATACATGCACATAATGACACTGAAAACGCAGTAAGCAATTCACTGACTGCTATTTTGGCTGGTGCAAGGCATGTTCAGGGAACGATCAATGGACTGGGAGAAAGATGCGGTAATGCAAATTTAATGTCTATAATTCCAACGTTATTTTTAAAAAAAAGTTTTAGTGAAAAGTTTGAACTTAATATTAAAGAAAACATGCTGGCATCCCTCACAGATTGTTCAAGAATGCTTGATGAAATATTAAATAGAAAATCAAATAAAAGTTTAGCATATGTTGGTGCGTCCGCATTCTCACACAAAGGTGGATTACATGTGTCTGCAGTTCAAAAGGACCCAAAAACCTACGAACACATTGATCCAAAACTTGTTGGAAATCATAGAAATATAATAGTTTCAGACCAAGCCGGTAAATCAAATATTTTATCTAGGCTAGAAAAATATGGGATCAAAATTGATTCTAAAGACCCTAAAATTTTAAAAATTTTAGAAGAAGTTAAGGACAGGGAATTTTCAGGTTATTCGTATGATGGAGCTGATGCCTCATTTGAACTTCTAGCAAATAGACTCCTCGGAAAAGTGCCAGATTATTTAAACGTTGAAAGCTATAGTGTAACAGTAGAAAAATCAGATAAACTTAACACAAATGCAGAAGTAGTTTTTTTGATTGATGGAAAAAAAATCAAATGTAAGGGTAAAGGAAATGGACCTGTTAATGCTTTAGACAACGCAATAAGAGAAAATTTTTCTAAAGTAAAAAAATACTATAATTTTTTTTCAGATTTAAAGTTGTTAGATTACAAGGTAAGAATATTAAACACAGGAACGGAAGCTATAACAAGAGTGTTGATTGAAAGCTCAGACAAATCCGGCATAAGTTGGTTTACTATTGGCGTGTCTCCAAATATTATTGAAGCATCTTTCAAAGCATTAATTGATAGCCTTGATTACAAGCTCTTCAAAGAAAAAGCTCCGGCAAATATAAAATTAAATGCAAAATAAATTTGGATTTATTTTAGTAAACCCACAACTCGGTGAAAATATTGGTGCCTGTGCTCGAGCACTAAAAAATTTTGGTTTTTCAAATCTAAACATTGTAACACCAAGAGATCCTTGGCCTAATACCAAAGCTAGAATGACTTCTGTAGGTGCCTATAATGTAATTCAAAAAGCTAGAATTTATAAAAATGTTTCTGATGCTGTTAAAGAATTTGACTTAGTTTTTGCCACAACAGCAAGAAAAAGAGATGTTAACAAGAAACACATTTCCATAGTAAATTTTGTAAAATTATTATCTAAGTATGAAAAATCAAATATAGGAATTATGTTTGGTCCAGAAGCATCAGGACTCTCCAATCATGATTTATCTTTGTCTAATTTTATTATTCAAATTCCTACATCTAAAAAACTCACATCATTAAATTTATCTCACGCAGTAATTGTTATATGTTATGAAATTTATAAATCATTAAACGTTAATAAGTTTAAAAAAGAAAAAATATTAAGCAAACTAACTTCTAAAAAATCTATTAAGAATTTAATTAAATTTATTGAAGATATGTTAGATAAAAAAAATTTTTTTAAACCCCCTGAAAAGAAAAAATCGATGATTTTAAATATTAATAATATATTTGGTAGATTGGAACTAAGTGACAAAGAATTAAGGATTTTATTTAGTATTTTCAGCTCTTTAAAGAGAAAATAATAGATATAGTCTAATTGACAAAGCTAATACAAAGTCTATAAAACACACTCTTATATAATGACAAAAAGAATTAATGCTAAACATAAAGTTGACCGTAGATTAAAGGTTAATCTATGGGGAAGACCTAAAAGTCCTTTTAACACAAGGGCCTATCCACCAGGTCAACACGGTCAAAATAAAAAAGGCAAGCCAACAGATTACGGCATCCAACTTTTTGCTAAACAAAAATTAAAATCTTATTATGGAAATATTAATGAAAGACAATTTAGAAATATTTATAGAAAAGCACTTACTAAAAAAGGTGACACAACAGAAAATTTAATTGGTTTACTAGAGAGTAGATTAGATACAGTTATTTATAGGGGTAAATTTACACCAACCGTATTTGCTGCAAGACAACTCATTAATCACGGTCACATTAAGGTGAACAAAAAGAAAGTTAACATTTCAAGCTATCTCGTCAAAGAGAGCGATATAATTGAAATCAAAGAAAAATCCAAAAAATTAACAGTAATTGATGGTGCCCTGGCAAGTAACGAAAGAGATGTGCCGGAATATATTCAACTTGACGATAAAAATAAAACTGTGCAACTTATTAGAATTCCAAAATTTGCAGAAGTTCCGTATCCTGTTATTATGGAACCAAACCTAGTTATTGAATTTTATTCTAGATAATTAAATTAATTTTTTATTCACTAAAAGTTCTTTTAGCTCACCTTTTTCGAACATCTCTTTTACAATATCACAACCACCAATGAATTCTCCTTTGATATAAAGCTGAGGAATAGTGGGCCAATCACTATAAGCTTTAATGCCATTTCTTATTTCATCATCTTCTAAAACGTTTACAGCTTCATATTTTATATTTAAATGCTTTAAGATTTTCGAAACAGTCATTGAAAAACCACATTGTGGAGCATCTGGAACACCTTTCATAAAAAGACAAACTTCATTCTTGCTAACTATGTTCTCAATTTTTGTTTTTATATCCATACTTATTTCCCTTCCGTTATGATTGATAGAGCGTGTAATTCATTACCCATTTTTCCCTGTAATGACTTGTATACTAATTTGTGCTGTTCTATTTTAGATATACCATTAAATTCTTTTGAACTTATTTTTGCAGAGTAATGATTGCTATCTCCAACTAAATCTTTAATTTCTATGGTAGCGTCTGGTATTGAGCCAGTTATTAATTCTTTAATTTCATTTATTGATAACGACATTAATAATTATTATACCATGTGTTGTTGCTTTTATATAGACTATTAGTTTTAATTTTTAGCTGACCACTTACTTCGAAGTAATCCTTTTGTACAATTCCTATAGTTTCATTAAATATATTGTTTTCATTTAGAAACTCACTAATTTTATTATGATTATCCGGCTGTATTTCAATTACGTATCTTCCTTGGTCTTCACTAAAATAACATTCCATTAAGTTTAATAAGTTTTTTGGCTTATCTATTTTTATTCCATAGTCAGATCCAAAAGTCATTTCAGCAAGAGCTAAAAGTAAACCTCCCGAAGAGATATCATGAACTGAAGAAATCAACTTATCGTTTATAAGTTTTAAAACTGCTAAGCCATTATTTCTCTCATTAGATAGATTTATTTCTGGTGGTGGGCCATCTGTAATTGAATAAATTTCTTGTAAAAAAACACTTTGAGATAGCTGTCCAAAGTTTTTACCTATTTGGAGAACAAGGTTTCCATCTTGTTTAAAATATTGGTTAATTTTATTGTTAATGTTTGTAATTAATCCAACTCCTCCAATAACTGGAGTAGGGTGAATACTTTTTGTATTTGTACCGTTATATAAAGACACATTTCCTGAAACAACAGGGTAATCCAAAAATTCACAGGCTTCTTTTATTCCAGCTAAACATTCTGCGAACTCCCCCATTATCTTAGGGTTCTCAGGATTTCCAAAATTTAAGCAATTGGTAATGGCAATTGGTTTTGCCCCTACTGAAATTAAATTTCTCCAATTTTCACAAACAATTTGCTTTCCACCCGTATTTGGGTGTGCCTTACAATAGTTTGCCGAAGAATCGACACTAACAGCAATAGCTTTATTTTTTTTATGAATTCTTATTATTGCTGCATCTGAACCAGATTTTTGCAAGGTATCTGCCATAACCATTTGATCAAACTGATTTGTTATCCAGCTTTTATTTGATTGATTGGGAGAGGAAAGTATTTTTAAAAGAGCATCCTCTAATTTAATTTTTTTTAAATCTTTAATTTGAATTTTATTTTCAGGCAACTTTGTTTTCGTCCACTTTCTGTCATAAATAGGTGCCTTAACAGATAAAGCATCAATTGGAATCTCACCAATAATTTCACTTTTAAATTTTAATGTTAAGTTTTTAGTATTAGTTGTTTTTCCTATAACAACAAAATCTAGATCCCATTTTTCAAATATTTTTTTTGCCTCTTTCTCTTTTCCGTCTTCTAATATGATAAGCATTCGTTCTTGGCTTTCAGACAGCATCATTTCATATGGTGTCATTTTTTCTTCACGACAAGGAACCTTGTCTAACTGAAGTTCCATTCCTAAATCACCTTTTGATGCCATTTCGACACTTGAAGAGGTTAGGCCAGCAGCGCCCATGTCTTGTATGGAAATAATTGAATTATCTTTCATTAATTCGAGACACGCTTCCATTAATAGTTTTTCAGTAAAAGGATCTCCTACTTGCACAGTTGGTTTTTTATCTGCTGAGTTATCATCAAACTCTGCTGAAGCCATCGAAGCCCCATGTATACCATCTCTCCCGGTTTTAGACCCAACATAAACTACGGCTTTACCTAGACCTTTAGCTTTGGAATAAAAAATTTTATTTTTTTTGGCATGTCCTACGGCCATTGCATTAACTAAAATATTTTCATTGTAAGTACTATTAAATTTTGTTTCACCAGCAACAGTCGGTATGCCTATACAATTTCCATATCCAGCAATTCCAGAGACAACACCGTTAAGTAAGGATTTAGTCTTGGGATGGTCAGGTGATCCAAAATGAATAGAATTTAAAAGTGCAATCGGTCTCGCCCCCATAGTAAAAACATCTCTTAAAATTCCACCAACACCAGTCGCTGCACCTTGATATGGCTCAATATAAGAAGGGTGATTATGGCTTTCAATTTTAAAGATAATTGCATCATTATCACCGATATCTATCACACCTGCATTTTCACCAGGTCCCTGAATTACATATTTTCCTTTTGTAGGAAGGTTTTGTAGATGAATTTTAGACGACTTATATGAACAATGCTCATTCCACATTGCAGAAAAAACTCCAAGCTCTAATAAATTTGGTTCTCTGCCAAGCAATGACTTAATTTTAGAGTATTCCTCTATCTTTAAACCATGTTTTTCAACAATAGTGTTAGTAATATTCATTGTAATTAATTAAGCAAACTAGTAAACAGATTTACTCCATCTGTGCCAGATGTAACTTGGTCTACCATTCTCTCTGGATGGGGCATCATACCTAAAATATTTTTTTTATTATTAAAAATACCTGCAATATTATTTAAAGATCCATTAGGATTATTTTCTTCATTAATATTTCCGTTTTCACCACAGTACTTGAAAGGTATTAAATTTTTATCCTCAAGCTCCTTAAGGTGATCTAAGTCTGTAAAATAATTTCCTTCATTATGTGCTATATTCAGTTTTAGAATTTGTTCTTTCTTATATTTATTACAAAACTTATTATCATTGTTAGTAACCTTTACATGAATGTCTTTGCCAATAAATTTTAAATTCTTATTCCTAAGTAAGACACCTTTTAAAAGTCCCGTTTCTGTTAATATTTGAAAACCATTACAAATTCCCAAAATTAGACAGCCATCATTGGCAGCTTTAATTACATCGTTTAAAATTCTAGATTTTCCAGCTACTGCGCCCGACCTAAGATAGTCGCCGTAAGAAAAGCCTCCAGGCAATACAATCAAATCAGATTTTGGTAAATTTGTATCTTTATGCCAAACCATTTTATTGTTAAACTGCAATTTTTCTAAAGCAACAGCAATATCTCTGTCACAATTAGAGCCTGGAAATACAATTACCGATGAATTCATTTTTAATTTTTGGAAATTTCGAAATCTTCAATAATTAAGTTAACTAAAAGCTTTTTACACATATCTTCAATTTTAATTTTTGCTTTATTTTCGTCATTTTCATTAACATCAATTTCAAAATATTTACCTTGTCTTAAAGACTTAAGGCTAAGCATCCCCATATTTTGAAGTGTTTGTTGAACTACTTTACCCTGTGGGTCAAGAACATCTTTTTTTAAAGTAACTTTGACTGAAAATTTCAATTTATTTCTTTTTAAATTTTACAGAAGCTGTTTTGCCAAAATTAACTTCACTAATATTTGATTCTTCAGGTGTAATGCCCAATCTTCTCGCAACATCTTGATATGCCTCGATAAGATTTCCTAAATTTTTTCTAAACCTGTCTTTGTCTAATTTTTTTTCAGTCTTTATATCCCACAACCTACAGGTATCAGGGCTAATCTCGTCAGCTAATATTATTTCATTGGTCTCTTTATTTTTATTCCAAATTCTTCCGTACTCTATCTTGAAATCAACTAATTTTATCCCTACGGCTCTAAACACCCCTTGCAGCAAATCATTAATTCTGAGAGACATTCTGTCAATAGTTTTTATTTCTTTTTCTGTAGCCCACTCAAATGCGAAAATATGTTCTTTCGTAATAATTGGATCGCCTAGATCGTCATTTTTTAAATAATATTCAAGTAGGGGTTTTTCTAATACTCTACCTTCGGAAACACCCAATCTTTTACTCAAAGAACCAGTTGCAATATTCCTTACAATAAATTCAATTGGTATAATTTCGGCTTTTTTAATTAATTGTTCTCTCATATTCAACCTCTTAACAAGATGAGTTTTAATTCCACATTGACTCAATGAATTTAAAAGATATTCAGATATTCTGTTATTTAAAACTCCTTTACCTTCAATGCTTGCTTTTTTTAAAGCGTTAAAGGCGGTAGCATCATCTTTGAAGTGCTGAATAACTAAATCTTTTTCATTTGTTTCATAGATAATTTTAGCTTTACCCTCGTATAGTTTTTTACCTTTATTCATGGAGATCTATTTTTTCAAACACCTTTCAAAAATTACATTAATTCGTTTTGTATGGTAACTAAAATCAAAAAGTTTTTTTAATTTATCAACAGAAAGTTTTTTATTAATTTTTGCGTCATTTAGTAGGTTGTCGTAAAACGATGAACCATTATTCCAGGAATGCATAGCATGTTTTTGTACTAGGCTATATGCTTGCTCTCTTGTAAAACCAACTGTTGTTAATTCTATCAAAACTCTCTGAGAAAAAAAAAGACCATTTGTTAAGCTTAAATTCCTTAGCATATTTTTTGGGTAAATATTTAAATTTTTAACCACACTGTTTAATCTTACTAAAGCAAAATCTAAAGTAACAGTTGCGTCTGGGCCTATACTTCTTTCTACCGCAGAATGAGAAATATCTCTTTCATGCCAAAGCGCAATATTTTCTAAAGCCGGGGTAACACTTGACCGCACCATTCTTGCAAGGCCAGTTAGATTTTCACTTAAGATTGGGTTTTTTTTGTGCGGCATTGCCGAAGAACCTTTTTGTTTTTTCCCAAAAAATTCTTCTACTTCTAAAACTTCTGTTCTTTGTAAATGTCTAATTTCGGTGGCAAATCTTTCGACTGAACCAGCTATAATCCCTAAAGTACAAAAAAACTGAGCATGTCTATCGCGTGGAATAATTTGTGTAGATATTGGTTCTATTTTTAATTTTAATTTTTTTGCGACGTAGTTTTCAACTTTAGGATCTATGTTAGCAAACGTTCCAACTGCACCTGATATTGCACAAGTTGAAATTTCATCGATAGAACTTTCTAATCTCTTTTTATTTCTTAAAAATTCTTGATAAAAAGTTAGCATTTTCAAACCAAATGTTATCGGCTCAGCATGAATTCCATGACTTCTACCAATACACAAAGTTTTTTTGTGTTTAATGGCTAGTTTTTTAATTGATGTTAATAATATTTTAATATCATTTAATAGTATTTCTCCCGATTGTTTTAATTGAAGATTAAAGCAAGTGTCAAGCACATCAGAGGAAGTCATTCCTTTATGAAGAAATCTTGCTTCCGTACCCACTTTTTCTGTTATCGAAGTTAAAAAAGCTATAACATCGTGTTTTACTGTTTCTTCTATTTTTAAAATTCTAGAAATATTTATTTTTGCTTTAGATTTAACTTTTTTTACTACTCCTTTTGGAATAATATTTAGTTTCTCCATTGCTTCAGCTGCCGCAAGCTCAATATCTAACCAAATTTTGTATTTATTTTCATCGGCCCAAATATTTTTTAGTTCTTTTCTAGAATATCTTTCAATCATATAGAGTAGGGTGGTTGATCTAATCCAAATTTAGATAACGTAAAAATTTCATATCCTGTTTCTGTTATGCCTACAGTGTGCTCAAATTGTGCGGACAACTTTTTATCTTTTGATACTGCAGTCCAACCGTCACTTAGCATCTTCGTTTGGTAATCACCTTCGTTAATCATAGGTTCTATAGTAAATATCATACCAGGTTTCAATTTAGGACCCGTTCCTTTTTTTCCATAGTGCAGTATATTTGGTTGTTTGTGAAAAACTTTACCTATGCCATGACCACAAAAATCTCTAACCACTGAAAACCCTTCTTTTTCTACATAAGATTGTATTGTCGAGCCTATATCACCTAAAGTAGTTTTTGTATTTAGAATCTTTATAGCCATCATCATTGAAGTATAAGTAACATCTATTAATTTTTTTGCTTTAACCGAAACATCTCCCACATAAAACATTCTACTCGTGTCCCCGTGCCAACCATTTTTATACGCTGTAACATCGACATTAATTATATCTCCTTCATTTAAAATTTTCTCTCCTGGTATGCCATGACAGATCACATGATTAGTCGACGTACAACATGATCGAGGAAAACCCCTGTAAAACAAAGGAGCCGAATATCCTCCGTTATCGCCTATGTATTCGTAACATAGAGCATCTATTTTTCCAGTAGTAATTCCTGGTTTTATAGCTTTTGCGACCTCATCTAGAGCACCAGCAGCTATAGCACCTGCAATTCTTGTTCCAGTAAATGACTCTTTTATATTATCACTCATTAATTTTGAAATTTATTTTGTTGTTTAGTACTATTCCTTTTGAAGAAAATTTACAATCGTAACAAAGAATTTTTACTTTACACTTTACTGCTTTTATTAAAGTTTTTGAATATTCAGGGTCTAAATCTTTTGCAATCTGAAAACTATCACAGTCATTTCTTTGAATTACAAATAAGAGATAAGCTTTAAAGCCTTTCCTAGTAGCGTTTATTAGTTCATTTAAATGTTTTGTTCCTCTAGCAGTGATAGAATCTGGAAATTCTGCAATTTTATTTTTTCTTTGCAAGGTTACATTCTTAACCTCTAAAAAAGATTTTTTATTGCCATCTTCAAGATAGAAATCAAACCTCGTATTTTGACCAAACACTTGTTCACTTTTGATTTTAACATTTTTACTAAAATCCTTAATTAAATTTTTTTCCAAAGCTTCTTTAACAATTTTGTTAGTTAGGTGTGTGTTAACACCTACCTTAGATCCGTTTTCTTCTATTATTTGTAAAGTGTATTTTAATTTTCTTTTTTTATTTATTGCTTCTGTTATCCAAGTTTTATTATTTTTGTTTAGAAGACCCATCATTGACCCAGAATTTGGGCAGTGAGCAACTACAGTTTTGTTTTTTATTTTAATATCAATAAAGAATCTCTTATATCTTTTTACTAAATGTCCTGATATTAATTGATTTTCAAAATTCATAATTTTTACCAATGATGAAAAAAGCTAAAAAAAATATTAACGCTGCTATTCTTATAATCGGCAACGAAATACTATCAGGAAGGACGCAGGATTTAAATGTGTCATTTATTTCTAATTGGCTAAATATAAATTGTGGGATATCTGTTTTGGAAGTTAGAATTATTCCCGATATAGAAAAAAAAATTATCTTTAATGTTTTGGATTTAAGCAAAAAATTTAACTATGTTTTTACAACCGGAGGTATAGGCCCTACCCACGATGACATAACCGCACTATCAATTTCAAGAGCACTTAAGGTTAGGTACGGATATAATGAAGATGCATTTACTATTCTTGAAAGTTTTTATGGAAAAAAAAATTTTAATAAAGCTAGAAAAAAAATGGCAAAAATGCCTGCTGGTGTAAAGCTAATCAACAACCCTTCAAGTGCTGCTCCAGGTTTTAAGATTAAAAATATACTTTGCTTACCTGGCGTACCTTCAATACTCAAATCAATGATGCCTAATTTAAAAAAATATTTAACTAAAGGTCTCTTAGTTAACAGCAAAACCATATCAATAATGACAGTTGAAAGTCGTGTAGCAGAATATTTAGATAAATTACAAAAAAAATATAAAAAAAAAATTGAGATTGGAAGCTATCCGTTTTTTAGATTGGGTAGAGTTGGCGTTTCAGTAGTTCTTAGATCAACAGATCAAACAATCATTAAAAAATGTGAAGTAGAATTTTTAAAAATAATAAAAATAAACAAAATTAACAGATACACTACTTAAGATGAAAATTTATGATTGTTTTATGTATTATGATGAGGATTTAATTCTCGATCTACGTTTAAACATTTTAAATAAGTATGTCGATAAATTTGTTATTGTTGAAAGCAGCTATACGCACAGTGGCAAACCTAGAAAACTTCTTTTTAATATCAATAAATTTAAAAATTTTAAAAGTAAAATTACTTATATAGTACTAAATGAAAAGCCATTAAAATTAGAACCAATTAAAGAAGAGGATAGCGCACATAAAAAAAATTCTAAATATATTTTAAACGCAGTAAAAAGAGAAAACTTACAAAGAAATGAAATATACAAAGGATTAGATTCTGCTTTACCAGATGATTTAATAATTATTTCTGATGCAGATGAAATCCCAAACCTAGAAGAAAATAACATTAAAGATGTTAAAAATAAAATTATTTTATTTAAGCAGAAATTTTTTTATTACAAATTTAATCTTAAATTAAATAATTGTATTTGGCATGGGTCTAAAGCATGTAAAAAAAAAAACTTAATCTCACCACAATGGTTGAGAAATGTTAAAAATAAATCATATCCTTTTTGGAGAATAGACACCTCTTTTTCACATAAAAAATATCAAAATGTTAAAATTATAGATAATGGTGGTTGGCATTTTTCTAATATAAAAACTCCTGCGGGTATCGAAAAAAAAATGCAAACATATCTCCATCACAGAGAATACGAACTAAATCCCATAGGTGAAAAGCGTATAAAAAAAATTATCGATGAAAGAAAACCAATTTACAATTTAAAAACTGACATGAAAAGCAACAAATTCGATTTATCAGACGAACTAATTGTAGCTGATGTAGATGACTTGCCTTATTATATTAAAGAAAATGTAGAAAAATATAAGGAATGGTTAAATTAATTCTATGAACGAGAAAACAATTATTACGCTTGCTGATTCTAATTATTATGAAATGTTAAAAGAATTAATTGATTCAATCAACAAACATCCAGAAAGTAAAAATATATCCATTTGTGTTTTAGATGCTGGCCTAACAAATGAACAGGTTAGGGTTATAGAAAAAAAAGTTTATAAAGTTAAAAAAGCAAATTGGGATATTGAAGTACCAAAATATAAAACGATTGGAAAGGAATGGTTGAAAAGTCAAGTTTCGAGAGCTTTTCTACCAAAATATTTTCCTGAATTTAAAAAGTATCTTTGGATTGACTGTGATGCCTGGGTCAACAATTGGAATTGCATAGAACTTTATTTTAAGGCTTGTGAAAATGGTAAGCTGGGCATCACTCAAACTATGGGACCTGGCTATAGAATAATGACAAATGTAAAATGGATAATTGGAAAATTCGCATTTGTTAAATCTCAAAATTATAAGCACGCAAAAAGCTCTGGTATAAATGAGTCCGATGCTAGAAAAATTGCTTTTGCTCCACATTTAAACATCGGGGTTTTTTCATTAGAAAAAGAATCTCCTTGTTGGAAAACGTGGCAAAATAATCTGAAAAAAACTTTAGCAAAAGGAAAAATTTTTGGCTCAGAAGGACTTGCAATAAACTTATCGGTATATGTAGATGAGGCACCCGTTGAATTTCTCCCACTTTACTGTAACTGGATTGCGAGCAACCTCTTACCAAAATATGACACCAAAAATCAAACCTTTGTAGAGCCAAATTTACCCAATTATGAAATTGGAATTATGCATTTAGCAGCTGGAATTTGGATGGGAGGTAAAGATATGAGGCTAAACCAAGACTTAAAAATTAATATTGAAACCATTAAAGGTGACAAGGAATTAAAATCTCTTAGATATCAATATTAATTTATTGTTAATTAATTGCCTTCATAAATTACTATGTTAAAACGAAAATTTTTTTTATAAGATAGTATTATATATGATTCACTATTATTTAAAAAAAATTCAATATTTTTTTTTTAAAAAATATGGTTTTCCAAAACAGTCATTAGATTATTTTAATAATAAAAAAAAGAAAACTGTTATCTCTTTTTCTAGCATTGAAGGAAATAAATTATCAATTCAGAAAAATGAATTCTTTAGCCTTACCAAGAAATACAATATTTTGTTTGTAAAAGATATTACAAGATCATGGTTAAATAATGTTGATACAGATCTTGTAAAGAAAACTTTAAAAAACGATAGTACAGATTTTGCAATTGGATATAGCATGGGAGCTTTTAACGCTATAATATTTTCCAATTTATTTCCGATTAAAAAAGTTATTGCGTTCTCGCCTCAATTTTCCATTCATCCAAAAATATCTATGGATAAAACGTTTTTAAACTATGCTGCTGCTATCGATATCTGGAAATTTAAATTACTAAAATTTTCAAGCAAAACCAAATATATATTAGTTTTTGGCGACACATATGAAGAAAACTACCACATGAACATGATTCCAAAAGCTAAAAATATAAAGATTATTCAAATTAAAAATTGTGGGCATGAAACTGCTAAAGCTTTTAAGAAAAATAATGAGCTAAATAATTTGATTAATAAATTTTTTAAATAGATTAAAGTAATATTTTATTTTTAATCATCTTTAGCGTATATTAATACAAATCATGAAAATAATACTTACGAAATTTAAAGGTCTAAAAATTATAAAGTCAAAAATTTATCAGGATAACAGAGGTTTTTTTAAGGAAGACTTTAACCAATTAAATTTTAAGGAAAAATTTATATTTGGTTGCACCTCTAGATCCAAAAAAAATGTCCTTAGAGGTTTGCACATACAAACAAAAAACGCTCAAGGAAAACATATCTCAGTTCTTAAAGGATCAATTTTTGACGTAGTAGTAGATCTAAGAAAAAACTCAAAAACATTTGGAAAATATTACTCAATTGTACTATCTGACAAAAATGGTAAATCTATCGTAATACCCGAAGGATTTGCACACGGATTTCTAGGCCTTGAAAAAGAAAATATAGTTTATTATTTTAACACTAAATATAGATCAATAGGCAACGAAACTGGTCTTTATTGGATGGATCCAGATCTTAAAATTAAATGGCCTACAAAAAAACCTATACTCTCGCTTAAAGATAAACATAATTTAAGTTTCAAAGAATTTAAAAACAAATTTATTAAAAAATAATTATTAGTTATGAAATGTAAAATAACAGGCAATGTGTTAAATCCATTTATGTCATTCGGCAGGATGCCTTCTGCAAATGGATTTTTAGAAAAAAAAGATTTTGATAAGGAGTTTTTCTATGAAATGGAAGTAGGTTTTTCCAGTAAAGTATCTTTACTTCAGTTAAATGAATTTTCAAGTCCAGAAAAAGTTCACAATGAAAAATACCCTTTTTACACTAGTAGTTCCGAGCACATGAAACAACATTTTAATAAATTTTCTGATTGGATGAAAAAAGAATACCTAACCTCAAACTCAAAATTAATTGAAGTAGGTTCAAACGATGGGACGCTACTTAAAAATTTTATTAATTCAAGCATAGACCATGTAGGTTTTGAACCCTCTAAAACTATAGCTGACCTTGCGACGAAAAATAAAGTTAAAACTTTAAACGCTTTTTTTAATCAAGAATCTATAAGTGAGATTAAAGAGTTTAAGAACAAAACTGATGTAATTTGTTCTGCAAATGTAATAGCCCATATACCAGATCTTAAAGATGTAATATTGACAATAGACAAATTACTTTCATCCAAGGGTGTTTTTATTTTTGAAGATCCATATTTGGGCTCAATGTTTTCTCAAGTTTCTTATGACCAAATCTATGACGAACATATTTTTCTTTTTTCATTAAGTTCAATAAAAAAAATATTTGCCCTATTTGACTTTGAACTTATTGATGCTCTACCGCAAAAATCACACGGTGGTTCCATGAGGTATGTGGTTGGAAGAAAAAATAAACACCAAATTAACCCAAGGGTACACAATATTATAGCTTCAGAAAAAGAAAATAAATTAGATGATATTGCCTCATGTCTGAAATTTAAAAATGACTGTGAAAAATCAAAAGAAAAAATAATTTCAGAATTAAAAAAATTTAAGAATGAAGGAAAAAAAATTTGTGGTTACGCTGCCACTGCAAAAAGTTCAACTTTGTTAAATTATTGCAATTTAGGCACTGATGTCATTGACTTTATTTGTGACACAACTTCAGAAAAGATAGGAAAGTTTTCTCCAGGCAAACATATACCTATTGTACCCGTTGAAGATTTTTACACTAATAAACCTGACATTGCCTATCTCTTTGCTTGGAATCATAAAGAAGAGATTTTTTCAAAAGAAAAAAATTTTACTAATAGTGGCGGCAAATGGTTTTCTCATGTTGCTTTATAAGAATAAAATTGTAGTAACTGGTGGTACTGGTAGGTTTGGAAGAGAGCTAAGTAAAGTTGATACAGATTTACAAATGTTATTTCCTAACAAAAAGGAACTAGATATTCTAAATATGCAATCAATTAAAAAATATCTGACAACAGTAAAACCTAAGTACTTACTTCATCTAGCCGGACTTTCCAGACCTATGGATATACATGAAAAATTAATCAATAAAAGTATCGACCTTAATATCATTGGCACTGCTAATATTACAAAAGTTTGCTCAGATCTTAAAATAAAATTAATTTATTTTTCAACTAGCTATGTGTATCCTGGCAAAAAAGGAAATTACAAGGAATCAGATGCATTACTACCGAATAATAATTATGCTTGGTCAAAACTCGGTGGAGAAAGTTCAGTTAGAATGTATAAAAACTCATTGATTATAAGAGTCTCAATGACGGAAAGACCCTTTGTGCACAAGGGTGCTTTCAAAGATTATATTACAAATTTTATATTTCACGATGAGATAGCAACACATGTTTTTAAATTACTTAATCATACAGGAATAATGAATGTTGGCGGAAAGTCTCAAAGTGTTTTTGCTTTTGCAAAAAAATACAATACTAAAATAAAAAAAATTTCAGCAAGAAAGAAATTTGGTAAAAAATATCCTTTAAACCCCTCGATGAATATTAACAAATTTAAAAAAATTATTAAATCTTAGGTCTATATATAGATTTTTTTAAAGCATAAGATGAAAATAAACCAGAAATCTCTGCTTTTTTAATTAGTGAATTTTGTTTATCTCTTTTAAAGACGTAATAAATATAATTTTTTACTGCCCTAATCAAATTTGGAAAAGTTTTTTTTAATCCATAAAAATATCCATAATGTTTTTTAAAATAATAAAATTTTGACCAGCAATAATGCCAACTTCTATTAACTTCTATAGCATGATTGTATTTTTTATTAGTTGAAGCGTTTCCTTTATGTCTAATTTTTGCATCGTTTAAAAGGTAAATTGGCAATTTTTCCTTGTTACATCTTATGCAAAAATCAAATTCTTCGAAATATAAAAATATTTTTTCATCAAAATATCCAATTCTTGATATATTTTTCATGTTTATTAACATTGCATAGCCAGCAACTTTGTTCATTTGATTTATTTTTTCATTTTGTTTAGGTTTCATATACATTTCATTTCCGTATTGATGATCATGATCTTTAGGAGATAAAATTGAAAAGTTTTCAATTTTATCTGCTTCTTCTACTAATATTTGTATCATTTTTTTATCCACCTCCACATCTGGACTAAGCTGTAGTGAGTATTTTGTTTTCACTTTTTTAAGTCCCACATTAATAGCTGCACCAACCCCAATGTTGTTATGGGAAATTATTACCTCCACGTTGGAATATTTTTCTTCTAACTTTGATTTTAAGCTAAAGTCCTTAGAATTTTCTATTATCAATATTTTTATTGACTGTTCCAATTGGTTGATTAAATTTTCAATAATTTCACCCGAATGAAAAGTTACAATGATCACAGTTAATTTTTCTTGATAATTTTGTTTGTTATTAAAGATTTTTTCTAAATTCATTTTTTTCTTGAAAATATATAAATTTTGTCAGTTACTAATTTTTTTAGACCTAAAATAAAAATAATTCCACCTAAAGCAAAAAAAACGTTTCCTAATATTATACCTAAAATTGTATATAATTTGTCTTTAAACTTTTTAACATAATTTTTAATTTCTAAAAATATAGCAAAAATTACAATTATAGAAATTGAGGAAACGAACAAAAACTTAGTAGAAATTTGAAAATCTAAAAACAAAAATATTGAAAAAAATAAACAAATTGAAAAGGGAAGTAGTGATTGATAACCTTTAATACCAACGTTATCTTTTTTTAGACTTGTAAAACTTATTCCAAAACATAATCTTTGTAATAAAAATCCAATAAAGTCCCTATCCCTGTGAAATATATATAAACCGGGATCATATCGTACTTTTAAATTTTTTTTATTTCGAATTCTATCAAAAAAATCCTTATCTTCTCCAATATATAATTTTTCATTCATCCCTTTATATTTTAAATAAAAACTTCTTTTCATGATAATATTACAAGATTCTAGCCAATCACAAAATCTTGCTTTAGCTTTGTACTTTCTAAAATTTTGATAGCCAGTAATAAAATAAGATCTTTTACAAAGGTAAGCTATTTTTTGTTCATAGGTTTGGCTCGCAAAGGGTAAAGAAGGACCGCCCACAACGTCTACAGTTTTATTTGATAAAATTTTAACTGCTTTATTTAACCAATCTTTATTAGGGTATGCATCACTATCTAAAAATGCAATAAAATCAGATCTATATTTTTTAGCTGCTAAGTTTCTCTTTCGCGACATGTTTACTCTTTTTTTGTATTTTTCTTTCTTTACAAAAATAACATTTAACTTAAATTTATATTTTTTTAAACTTTGACTATTTTTTTTATCAAGAGCTATAGTAACAAAAAAGTTTTTATATTTTAGTTTATTTAATTCTGATAGACATCTCATTAAATCTTCACTTATTTCTATTGAAGGAATAATTACATTTACTAAATTTCTTTTTTTCATTCGTTACAAAAAATTAATATGATTTACCTGTCAATAAATGATTTTATTAAACTTGGTTGGTATCTTAGATTTCCTAAAATATTATATGTTAATGCACATTCATAAGTACAGTTGCATTTAGATTTTAAAATAAAATTTTTAGCTTCTTTAGTTACAGTGTTGTCCCAGATTTTCATAAAATTCATATTATTATCTCTAAGATTTCCTAAGAGTTTATCTTCTAAAATCTCACAAGGGTAAACCAATCCAGCAGCGGTTATAATTCCAAATAGGCTACCAGCGTGGCATGGACTAATATACTTTGGATTTAAATACATTTTTTTAGTCAGATCCCAAGAGATTTCATCTTTTTTGCTATGTAGTTTCCCCTGAATAGATTTGAGGTTATAGTTACTAAGCTTTTTTATTTTGCTATATTCCTTAATTTTATCTGTTAGCCAACAATAAGCATTAAAAATTTTCTCTCTTTTTTCTTGAGGTGTTTTAAAAACACCCTCATCTCTAACTATAGTACATTTTAATGAGTCAATTTTGCAATCCTCAGTTAAGTATTTAAAAATATTTTTCATATTGTCACAATTTTCATGTGTAACAGTCACGCTGACGACAGGAGTAACACGGTCATTCATCGATTTTAATTTTCTGTATGTTTCAATACAATTTTCAAATAAATTTTTAACTTTTCTTACCCTGTTATGTTCTTCAGGAAAATCATCAATAGAAATTTGAAATGTTAGATCAATTTCTTTGTCGTAATCAGTTATTACCTCAGCAAAGTTTGCTATACGATCTGGCAAACTTGCATTGGTGGTTATGTAGATTGATTGTATAGTTGTATTGTCAATATAGAGTTTTGCTATATCAATTATTTCTTTTCTAGCAAAAGGCTCACCACCTGTAAGATTAACATTCAGTAAGGATTTGCCCATACTTTTTGTTAGTAGCTCTATTTCTTTTAAATTTAATTCTCCTTCAAATGTTTTAGGGTCATCAAAATCAATAAAGCAAAACGAACATCTTGCATTACATCTATTGGTTATAAAATGAACAAGACTTACTGGTTCATTTCTTGTCAAATGCAAATTTTTTAAAACATGAGCTAGGTTAGCTTTTTTTGTAATCATAAATAATTATTAAATCTTATAACTTAGATTTTTAGCTCAAGTCTTTAGAATGAACTGAGATTTCTCTTTATCTCTTTATAAACATTTATATTAATAATTGTAATAAAAACAATACAGTGCTGTCCATGTAAAATAGCATTCAGAAGGACTTAAAAGTCCAGGAATCACCAGTTTCTATATTACGCCGTATTAAGAAATTTAAACAAATACTTATAGAATTTTAAACAAATACTTATAGAATTTTAAGCAAGTGAAGATTCTTATTTATTGTTCTAACTAATTCTAAATCTTTGTTTTTTAAATTATACTTTGAAATAACATAATCAGCACCAATTTTTTTGGCTTCTGTAAATTTAATTTTATTCTCATTAGGGTTTTCGCCAGGTTGAAAGTGAATCATAACTCTGTTTCCCCAGCTATCAAAATAATTTCTTAAACGAAAGTTATTTTCAATTTCATCTTCAATAATCTTTCGATACTTTTTTTTGTAAGAAAGTGGGTATACAGTGAAATATCCATCTATCGTTTTAATATCATTCATAGCTGCAACCATTGGATTAAGTCCTACAGACATTGTTCTTTTGTCTTTAACAATTTTTTTAATTTCTAAATATTCATCATAGAGATAGTAACCTTTAAATGTATATAGATTTCTATATTCAGACTTATTTTTTAATAAATAAGTTTTCGTAAAAGGGACTACAGAAGAGTCTATTTGAAAAATAATTAATGAAATTGAAATAGGAACAATCATTAACTTAAAATTTTTTTTGATATTACAAAGATGTAATAAAAAAATAACATAAAGCAAGGGCAGGCATGTATTTATGTATTCAATATTGACTGTTTTAATCAACCCCTGGGATGAGTTTTGAAAATTTATATAAGTCTCAGTTCTTAGAAAAAATAATATTATTACAATGGATATAATTAGGCTTAAGAACTTGAGGGAAATTCTATCCCTCCAAATGAGATTAATTATTATTGCTGGAATTAGAATCAACGTATATTGAATATATTGAAATAGCTGAAGATCAAAAGCAGGTGGGATTTTAAACAATTCTTCAAAAGCTATTATCAAACTTTCAAAAAATGGAACACTCATTCTGACATACTCATCTCTATGCATCGCCTCTCCAAACAAAGATACATATATTAGATTTGCACTTGCGAGGAATAAAAAGATATTAAATATGGATAGAATTTTTATTATATGTATTTTTTTATCATCAAGTATTTTTTTGTTAAGGAAGTAAGATATTAAACATACAAATGGCATCAACCAAATAGTAGTCATTAAATCTGCATTAAGACCAAAAAAAATAATTATTAGATAATGCTTCAACTTAATTTGTTCTTTGAATGTAATTAAATAAATTAGATACGGAGAGATTGCTAAACCAAATCCTAGATGAGTTTGGTCTGTTGTTGAAGCAAAAAGGCAAGCCAATAGTCCAACTAGTAAATTATTTTTACTAATTTTCTTAGCAAGTGTAAAAAAAGAAATATAAGCTGTAATTTTTAATATTATATCAACCAACCAATGAGCTAATTCATTATTAAATGCATATAAATAATAAATAGGGCTGAATAACCTTCTTAAATACTCCCACTTTAGATGCCCACTCATTATATCTATTGAATTGAAGTTACCTTTAGCAAATTCACCGATAAATTTATTATAAACAATTTCTATTTCAAGAGCGTCTGGATAAAAAAGGGTAATTCTTCCAAAAATTAGTAAAGGAATTAAGTAATTAAGACTAAGAATAAATAAAAACAAATAATGATAATTTTGTTTGTTATTAAAGATTTTTTCTAAATTCATTGTTTTCTATGTAACACCTTAAAGCAGTTTTTTATTATAGTATTTTAAGCAAGTGAAGATTCTTATTTATTGTTTTAATTAATTCT
>Ga0308001_10000371_pt1 | contig 21386 bp, 15 predicted proteins | sample Neamet5_FD_203167 | JGI IMG/M metagenome (GOLD analysis project Ga0308001, IMG submission 203167) | Marine microbial communities from water near the shore, Antarctic Ocean - #5 | ecosystem: Environmental > Aquatic > Marine > Unclassified | place: Southern Ocean | collected 2014-06-04
ACCAATTCTATTATTATATGATAACAAAAAAGCACTTAAATCATAAGATATCAATTTTTCATATGTTCCTCTAATTCCAAGATCTGAAGTAGAACCATCTTCATCAGATATATTTGGATTAATTATATAGGATGGATTAAAAATACTTATATCAGCAAATGTTACTGATCTGTAATTTTCCGACAGATTAAAATACATTTCAAAACTGTCAGATAATTTATAGCTAGCACCAACTCCCAATAAAATAAATTTTCTATTTCTTTGTTCAGTATTATTAATAATTTCGTCAAATATTACATTTCCAGCTGCATCCTTATTTGTTTTTTTATAAAATCCATCACTCTCAGTTTTAATTTTTTCATATCTAAGCCCTGGAGTTATTGATATTTTATCAGTTAAATAAAATATATTTTCTGAGAAAAAGGCTAAATTTTTATTAGGATATTTATAAGTTGATTGAAAATTATAAGTAGGAAATTCATTATTTTTTATGTTAAAATCAGGATCATCTCCTTTAGATCCCGGGCCTTGGTCAGATGTATTGTTAGAGTTATAGTATTTACTGCCAATCACAAATGTAGATTTTTTATTAAAAAGCGTGTAGTTATTTAAAAACCTAATCTCTACTCCATAATTTTTAAATCTACCTTTTATTAAATCACGCTCCTCCATCGGATCTATTTGATTTACCCTATTTGTTCTGAATCCTAGGGCATTTCTTGATGCATTTAGACCAAAAAAACTAACTAAAAATTTTGATGATTCTGAAAAGTCATATTTATATTGAATATTATACAATAACCAGTTGACTCCAAACCAATTTCTTGATCTATTACTCTGATAAGGATTTTCATCAAACATCCTATCAGTTAAGCCTCCAGGTTGTTTAGCAAGATATTTTAGATAAGTGATTTCAGCACTTAATTTTGCATTATTATTTATATCATATTCACCTTTTAAAAATAGATTTAATGAATTAAACTTTGAATTTGATCTAAAACCATTCCCTTTTTTATAATTCACAAATACATATGATCTAATTCTATCTTTAGCAATACTAACGCTGGTGAAATTTGTAAATAAGTTATTTGATCCTATTGTATTTCTATTAACTATCTCTAATGGTTTATACTTATTTGCTGATTTCATTATGAAGTTAACTAATCCTCCAAATTGAGTACCGTACTGAAGTGATGCCGCTCCTCTTAAAATTTGAATTTCATTAATTCCCTCTGCAGGAGGTGTGTAATAACTTTCAGGATAACCCAAAACATCTGCACTAATGTCATATCCATTTTGCCTTGTATTAAAATTAGAACTTCTATTAGGGTCAAGACCCCTTCCTCCAATATTTAGTTGAAGACCAGCATCATCATTTTGAAAAATATTTAATCCTGCAATTTGACTGTAAATTTGTCTTGAATTATTACTTGCTAAGTTAGCTAAGGATTCGTTAAGACTTATAACTTCTGTTTTTTTTCCAGCAAACACAGATGTTCCTTCAAAATCTTCCAATCTTCTTAATTCAAAAACTCTTTTTTTGCGCGCATTTATTATAACTTCAGATAGATTTTGGATTTGAGTAGGTAGTAAAATTGAAATTTTTAAATCATTTTTGGGATTAATCTCTTTCTCAATAAGAGGATAGTTATTTGATATAATTATAATAGAAGTAGAATCGTTAGTTTTTAAATTAAATTTAAAAACTTGACCAACAGCAGTAGTTCCTAAAAAACCAATATTTCTATCATAAACTTCAATAATTTCATTTTCAAAATCATTATTAGAATTATTAACTATTAATTCAATTATGTTTTGAGAAGAAACTATAGTTGAGTTAATTAAAAATATAATTATAAATAGATTAGAAGCCTTTAATTTCATCTTTAAATGGTATTATCCATGTTTTATGTTTAAATGACTCTTTTTGACTATATAAATCAATATTAGGATTTACAAATTTAGTACTTTTTCTTCCGTATAACTGTCAACAAATACTTGTAGGTTTTTATGTCCCTGACTTATAAAGTGATCTCCAAGATAGTGAGCATATTCTAAAATAAAATCTGGCTGAAAACTCATTTGCTTTTCTTGATATGAAGTCAAAAAGTCATCATTTTGAACATAAAAATATTTTTTACTAATGCTGTCAACTATTTTAAAATTTGAATAACCTCTTTTTTCAATTAACATTACGCGCCAAGAAAAACGATAGCCCTCTTCATTCCAAAAGAGTTCTCCAGGATAAAGTGAGTATCTCAAAGGAAGCAACAATTGAAAGCTAAAAAATATAATTATAATATTTAAACTAAATCTATTTGTTTTAAAACAAACTTTATATTTTTTTAAACTTTTAATTGGTTTAACTGAAATAATATTCAGTAAATAGTTAATTGAAAGTGTTAGGGTATTTAATATATTTTGATGTGTTTTAGAATCAAAAAATATTAAAGAAGCTACTATCATGATATAAGGGAACATTCCTATGGGAAATAATATTTTAGTAAAAGCATGAAAAAAGATAACTAATGCAAAAGCAAATAAGCGAGTTCTTTTATATAAGAGAAGAAATGGGATTAATAAATCATAAAACATACCACCCCAACTCATAAAATAGTGTATCCATTGTTCTTGCATTAAATTCTCTCCTATTAGAGGTAAATCATATTTTGAAGGAAGCCAAATAGATAGGGGCATAGCTTCTAAAAGCCATTCAGAATTAATTTTAGCAATTCCTGCATAAAAATAAATGATACAAAGCATTAATTTTATACTGTCTATGGTCCATTTTTTAACTATACTATAAGATTTATTTGAAAAATAGCTATCCAAAGAATAATAACAACTTAATGGTAAAAAACACATTAAAAAACTTATCGAACTGATAAAATAGTAGTGATTTAAATAGGTTGTTTTATCAATCAACTCGATATAAGTAAATGATAAAAAAAATATAATTATGGAGGTTCTATATTTATACCCTAAAGAAATAGAAACTGAAGATAAAGCACATATAAAAAACAAGAGGTAGGTGAAATTCCCAAAATCACTTACCCAACTAAATCCATAATATGAAAAGTGAAATTTCGGATCTATATAAATTGTTTTTATCCAACCATTTTTCCAAAACCTAATAATACTGATAAACATTAGAATTCCAAAAAAAATTCTAAAAACAGCTAATGGTGCTGCGCCAGTGACACTATTTTTAAAATAATTTCTAATTTTACTAATTGTTGATTGATTACTGACCAGTATTTTTCAAACTTAATATAATTATGCTAATTAATCACCGTCAGCATCTATATAGTCAACGTTTATATTTAACGCCTGAAGCATATCAACTTTTAAGAGAACAACTGCAACTTGTATTATATCATAAGTAATTAACATGTCTAATTTATTATTTTCGAGCTGAATAGTGAAGTCATCATTAAGACCATTCAAAGCAGTTCTAGATAATTCAAACTGATCGATAATTAATTGTCCGAGAGAGGTTCCGTTTTTGGTAGTTTCTAGAAACTCAATATAATCTTTTAAACTAGTTCCTTTGGGAGATGAATTTCCATGAAAAGAAATTCCTTTGAAAAACTTCGAAATAGCTGTAATAGCTTCAATCGATAGTGTTTTGGACATGTCCTTTTTGTAGAAAGCTTCTACACGGTCTAGTAGAGTGTTTCCAGAAAAAACACCTGAAGGAATCCCAATTTTATTTGCTCTAAAACCTTTTTCATAGTAATAAATAAAATCATTAGTTAGTTTATTTATACTTGATGTAGCTGTGTTTTCAGTTGAAGAAATAAAAATATCTCTATATGATGAAATCCAATCAGAAACCACTAAATCAGTAAGCTCAACCATTTTATTAGATACAACAATCAAATATGATAAGTATTCGCTATTTTCCGAAGTATATTTTTCTAAAATCTCTGAATTATTTGCCCCTATTCCATATAATAAATAATCCATTGCAGGTAAACCTTGTGCTGCATAATCATTTGGATTTTCAATGTCTGAATCACTGTTTAAAATTTTAGCTTCAATCCTTTGGGTGTTAACTGGATAAATATTCATTCTTACTGGGAAATTTATTTCTTCAGATTTACCAACATTAAACATTTCGATATGCTGCCATGATTTATATGCAGTAGTCCAATTTTCTCTTATATTATTTAAAGAGCTTGCAGAGGTATCAGATGAGAAATCATTTATGGAGTTTGAAAGATTTATTAAATCAATTTGAAATTTTTGATGTGCAGGTATAATAATACTATCCGCCCAAAAAACAAGCATTCCTTGTCTATCAAAATTATTTAAGGGTTTTGTTGTTGTGTTGATATTTGGAACTTGTTCCTCAACATCGTCAGTAGAACATGACAAATAAAAAAGGAGAATAAATAAACTAAATATTTTTTTTTTCAAAATAATAAAATTTAAAAAAGACAATCGCAATTGTGCGATTGTCTTTTTATTATAAATGAGTTTAGTTTTTAATACTAAATAAATTAAAGAGTTGTATTAACTCCAGTTGCTGTATCAATTGCATTTGCCATAGCTGTTAACTCAGCAGCAGTTCTATCCCAAAATCCATTTCCAGCATCCAACTCAGTTAATTTAGCATTAACTTCATCGTAAGTCAAATATGGACTTCCATCTGCTTTTTGAGTAAATTGAAGACTAAAAATAAAACCATAACCTTCAGATAGCGAATGGAAAGCAGATGCCATATTATTGTTTGTTACATGACCAGCACCGCTTCTTAAGTATGAAGCAGCTTTTGCTCCAACAACTTTAGATAATTCTACTTTAATGATTGCAGCTTGTGCATCACGTTGAGTATAATTTTTAGCAACAATAGCAGCTCTTCCCAATTTAAAAGCATTATAAATATTATCTGCAATTCCAATAGTATTATAGCTAGCTGTAACTCCACTTAAATAATCATTTAATAAACCTCCTTGACCAAGTTGAGGATCAAGCTGATCATCTTGACCATATAAGTATCCAAATCCTTCATCCCAATAATGTTCCATTTTTGTAACATTCGCTTCTGAAGCTCCAGGACTAGTGTAATGTAATTCAGGAATATCATTATCAGCTGAAACAGGATTAAGTTTTGGTCCTGTTACATAACCAAAAGAGCCATTAGCATTGATTATTTGATCAAGATTAAAAGCACCAATTAAAGACTTACTAAAAACCTGATTTAATTCATGGCCTTTCGCATTTACCTTTGTGCCTGTTCTAGATCCTCCTCCAGCGTCTGAAACTGATCCAGCAACTCCAGCTGTTGCATCAACATTTGCATTTACTGCAACTGCTACAACATCGACAAATTCAGTAATCCAACCTTCAAATTTAGCCAAGTTAGTAGCTGTGTTCGCGCTATTAGTGGCAGTTTTATTTCCAACTTTTTTACTTCCATCTAAAGTAGCATCAGTGAAACCAGTTCCATCATTAAACATTGCAAGAATTCCTGCTTTTGTTGATGTTGCATCGTTCATTTTACCTTTTATTTCATCATGTTGATTAAGTCTTGTTGTTTGACCGCTATAATAAACAGTTGAAACACCATCTCTGTTAAAAGCATAAACTGCAGGTTCTACTGCTACTGGAACTTCTACTGTAACAGTTGGTCCAGGGACTTCAACTGTAGGGCCAGGGACTTCAACTTCAACAGTTGGTCCAGGTACTTCTTTTTCACATCCCAAAAATATCATTATGGAAAGTAGCATTGTCATAGTATATAATTTTTTCATAAATTTAAGTCTTTATTTTTATTTATTCTTAATAAGTTTTAGCAAATATAATGTAGACTTAATTTAAATCAAAGTTTATTTAGACTAAATATTAATAGTGTTTTAAATTTAATTTTTATTAACAGAAAAGCCCCTGTAATAGAGGCTTTTAGAAGAATATAAAAATTAAGATTTCTGTTTATGAAGATTCTCTTGCTTTTCTTGCAGCAATAAAACTTTGTATAAAAGATTTTAAAGCCCAAGCAGTTGATAAGATCATTAATAAAACTCTAAGAATAGCTAAAGAATTTTGTCTTTGAATCGAACCAACTAAAGGCATAACAAGACCTAAGAGAATTATAAGAGTTAAAAGAACAGCAATATGTGCGATGACTTTATTTTCTTTCTTAACTCCAGGGTTAATTATCAATAAAATTACACCAATGATTACAGGGATAAGAGCAGTTACTGCTCTTGTATCTGATTCAAAATATCCCCAAGCCCCCATGGAAATAAGTATAATTACATTTATTAAACTGGCAATGTATGGTTTCATAATCTATATATTTTGGTGAAACTAATAAAAAAACTTTAAATATGAGCAGTTCTTAGAAGTGTACCTATATCTTAATAAAGATGTTTTTTATTTTAATCATGAGAAAACTGATATTTTTCTTTTTTTATTTATACCACATTAAAAGAGATATATTTTTGCTTACATATATAACTCAAATCTATTATAATTAACATAGAAAACATCTGATAAATGTTATTTATCAGATACATTAAAAAAGCTATTTTTTTAAAGAAATAATTAAACTAATAAAAGGAAAATTAATAATTATATTAATTAAGAATGACTGATTTTATATTGTCAGAAAAAACTCGATCAATTAATAGATGTCTAGGATCAATGCCAGCTTTAATAGGTAAGGAATCAACAATCATTGTAAAACTCATCAAGGTGTCATTTATTTTTACTCTCTTTTGATGAATCAAATTTTTCTCATCATTATCAGAAAATACTCCTATATCGATCCACTCATTTAAACTAACTTTTTTTTCATTTCCTATTGAGTCGGCTTTTATTTTTGAAGCTACAATTTCAATACTTACTTCATATTTACCATTGTCTAGTTTTTTTGCAAAAGCATTTTTTAATCTATTATCGTAAAGAGTAATTTCTTTAAACCAATCATCAATTAAATAGTTTAGTGAGTCAGGAACTTTTGGTTCTAGAATTTCTAAAAAATTTAAAGAAGTAGGGTAGGGAGTCTTATATCGATACTTTTCTAAAAACTCTTTCATAGCACTATTGACTTTGTCCTCTCCTATGTAGTCTTGCAAAGCATAAAGTATAACACTTCCTTTTCCATAATGAATGTATTGTTGGTTCTCTACTTTGTATAAAGGCTGCTCTTGTTCGAGTTCTCCAGATCTACCTCTTAAATATCTGTCATGATCATACTTAAGGAACTCTCTCATTTTCATTGGAGTTTTGGCTAGCTTTTTCAGAGTCATTAAAGAAGAATATTCTGAAAAAGCTTCACTCATTAAAGTTCCACCTTGCATATTTGCACCAACTAACTGGTGTGCCCACCACTGATGAGCCATTTCATGAGCAATAACAGCATCTATAACATTGTTTTCATCTTCGTTTTCAAGATTAATAATAAATCCAAATGATTCTGAATAGGGCATTGATCCTGGAAATGCTTGTGCAAAAGTAGAAAACCTTGGAAATTCAATTACTCTTGCTTGTTTATGATAGTAAGGCCCAAAATTTTCTGTATAATAATTCAAGGATCTCTCAACCGCATCAAGCATCATATCAATATTTACAGAATGTTTTTCATCGTAATAAATTTCAATATCTATATCATTCCATTTTCTTTTAGCTATTTCATATTCAGCTGAAATGAAAGAGTAAAAATTCTGAGAAGGATGATCTAGTTTATATTTGAAATATGCTCTATTATTATCTTCCCACTTGTTTATTAATGAGCCGGGTGCAATAGCAGTCTGCTCTATACTTGTAGAGATAATACTTTCTACATTTATATAGTCAGAAAACCCCTGAGTTAAATAATTTTTATCACAATTAATTCCACAGTCACTCTCTAATTTGGGCATTCTATCCTTTGGCGGTAACCCAAGTTTTTTTCTTTTATTTTTATCTCCAATCTCTTTACTTGAGTCATATCCAATATTAGGTAATATTTCAAAATTATTTAGAAATGATCCATTTTTGACAATACTTGTTGTTTCTCCTCCATTAGAAAATCCCTTTGTTTCGTATTTATTTTTTATTTCTAGAATTAGAGTATCACCAGGAAGCATTGGTGGATCAATCTTATAAAAATGAACCCCATGATCATCATTTTTACTAATTATTGAGGCGTTTGGGAATTCAAAGATTAAGTCCCACTGTTTATTTACGTTTAATAGTATACTGTCAATAGATTTTTCTTTATTGTTTGTAACTGTAAAATAAGCTAAAACATCTGCAGTCTTCTTTTTTGGAAAAATATCAATATTATATTTAGCTTCTATGATTTTTGGAAAAGGTAAGTTTTTATATTTTTTATAATCTTTTTCGTAGGAAACTGCTAATTTTTCTGAATCATCACTTGATTTATAACTATTTAATATTTGAGTATTATAGTATACAAAGGAAGCTGTTAAAACAAATAAGACTCCTAGTGAAGACACAATAATTGAATACTTCTTACTGGTATTACTTTTCACGCTATTTAATCGTTCTTTAAATGATTTTTTAGAACCTCTATTCCATATTGTTCCTGATAATGTGAGAAATAATAAACCAAATAGCATCCAATATAAACTAAACCAAAATACTCCAATATTGCTAGGACCAAAACCATTCAAATCTGAATATATCATGTAAGGAGTGGATCCTATAGATAGCATATTAGAGTTTATATCTAAAATCAACAATACAATATCAAAGAGTAATAATACAATTATAGACACCATATATCCAAGATACTTGTTATTAACAATGACCTGAATAGCAACAAGAGCCGCACACATAGTAAAATAAACAGGAAATAAATTAAATAAATAGTCTTTAAGATATAAAGAGAATTCAATATCTGTATAGCCGTTTAATAACTGATAAATTATGGCTATTATTACAAGAATTAAATGAATTACAACAGATAATGAAAAAAGGGATAAAGTTTTTGAAAAAAGAGGAATTAAAGTAGAATGAGGTGTTGAGTCAATAACTTCATTTACTTGAACATCTCTGTCTCTCCAAACTAATTCACCACTAAAAAAAACTAGAATAATCAAAACAAATAGGGAAGATGAGCCACTAATTGCATCAATCATAAAATATGTGAGTGGATATGATTTTAGCCCATAATATTCGAATCCTGAGGCTAATCCTGCAATCAATTGTATTATACTAAAAACAAATAAGATTTTAAATGTCACATGTTTGTATATGCTATTGATGTTGAGCATAAAAAAACTTTTAAAGTGTAGTAAATTTGTTTTAGTATTAATTTGAACTTTAGGCTTTACAATAGATTTATTTATCAACTCAAGTTTTACATCATTTATTTTAGTCTTTATTTTTTTACTATTTCTTGAGATAAAACTAAATCTTTTGTAAGAAATGAAAAGTATGATAGCTGAAAATCCAATCCAAAGAAGTCTGTTGTAAAGAATTAGTCCTGATAAAGAGGGATTTAAAGTATTTTTTTCAAGTGGTGTATAATACTTTGAGGTTATACTATATGTTCTGATTCCAAAAGTATCTACCAATGATGCTATTGTTTCATTATCAATATCAGATAATAGCTCACCAGCTATAGAATATCCAACAAGTATTAACATAGCTCCAACGAAAGATATCATTGTGTTTTTATATTCTTGAGCCAGTGAATATATTATAGCTCCCCCAATAAACATGTTTGGCAAAATAAAAATAAAGTAGTTGCTGATAAAAGTTTCTACAAAAAAGGGCCCAAACCTATCGGCTTCAATCCAACCCATTAGAGGAGCAATTTCAGATCCAAGTATAATTCCAAAAAAAACACCAGTCAATGGAATTGTAGATAAGAGTAATGATGCTAAAAATTTACCCATAAAATATCCAAACTTATCTATAGGTTTTGAAAAAAGAATTTCTTGAAAATTATTTTTATGATCTCTTAAAGCTGAATTATTAAAAAATGCAGCAGCAAATAATAATCCAAAAATTGTCATTATCAAAGAATAGATAGTAATAATATTGGGTGCATTTCGAAATACATTTCCAATTGCACCCCCTATTTGAACGTTATCTGTAACATTAGCAGCAAAAACCAACAAGAAAACTATTAAAAAAAATAAATACAGCATTGGCTGTCTAAAGCTATACTTGAGTTCAGATAAGAAAAAGTTCTTAAACATATAATAAATATATTTTATTGATTATTTTTTTGAATATTAGTAAAAAATACGTCTTCTAGTGAAGGTTCAATTTTCTTAAAGCTTTTATCAGGAATTTTATCATTCAGAATATGAATTACTGGTTTACCAGCAATTAACTTATTTGAAATAACGGTATGATTCTCCTTATACATTTCAAGTTCAGATTTACTTATTTGTTTCTCGAAAACTCTACCTTTTAAAGACTTAATTCCATCATCAGGTGCTCCGCTAAAAACTATTTGTCCAAAGTTCATTATCGCCATCTGTGTACATAATTCTCGAACATCATCAACAATGTGAGTAGATAAAATAACTATAACATCATCTCCAACATCTGATAAGAGGTCATAAAAGCGATTTCTCTCCCCTGGATCAAGTCCAGCTGTAGGTTCATCAACAATTAAAACTTTTGGATCTCCAATTAAAGACTGAGCGATTCCTATTCTTTGTTTCATTCCTCCAGAAAAACCTTTTACATTTTTATTTTTTTTATCATATAGGTTAACCTTTTGAAGAAGATATTCAACTAACTCTTTTCTTTCACTTTTAATTGAAATTCCTTTTAAAGTTGCTATATGATCAAGAAGTTGTTCTGCAGTAATTCTTGGATATACACCAAATTCTTGTGGAAGATATCCAAGGTTTTGACGAAACTCTTTTGTGTTATTTAAAACATTTAAATCATCAAAAAATATTGAACCTGAATCAGCTTCTTGAAGAGTTGCGATAGTTCTCATTAGGGAGGACTTTCCAGCACCATTAGGTCCAAGGAGTCCAAACATGCCACTTTTTATTTCGATTGACACATCATCAAGTGCTTTAACATTATTTGGATAGGTCTTTGAAAGGTTTTTTAAAACTAATTTTCTCATAAATTTTAAATTTTTAAAGCTTGTCAATGTATGGTTTTAAAATTAATGATTTCTTCAATTGAATAATTAATTCAAATATTAGTAGTTTCCTTCATGATTTGTAAAGTATTTTTCATTTTTTTTGATTCAAAAGTTGAGCTTAATTAATAAATGCGCAAAATAGATTTATACATTACTATATATTACTTGTCAATTACACAACTAAATACTTGTATTTTTACTTACATAATATTTTTCCTAAATAAAATATATTAAAATAAATACTACTGATACATGTTTCTATATTTAGTAACATTATATTTTTGTTTGACAACTTATAAAATTTTACAAATACTTAATGAATGAGAATGAAAAAATTAAAAAAAACGATTTCTAATATGTTGAGCTTTATATTTTTCTTGTGTATTATTAGTACTGTAATTGGTTGTGTAATTTCTAAAAAGGTGTACTCTGGTGAAGTTTCTGATCATTTTAATGGTAAAAAGTTTATAAATACCAATGGCAGTGATGTGAATGGTTTAAAAGAAGTATTTAAATTCATACGAACTAGAAAGCCAAAAAAATGGGTTAAAAATTATGAAACGTATTTTAGAGAGACACTCATTGAGAATAATTATACAGACAGTATCAAATTAATTTTTGTAAATCATAGTACATTTCTTATTCAGTTAGATACGCTCAATATTTTAACAGATCCTATTTGGTCAGAGAGATGCAGTCCTGTTCAATGGTTAGGCCCTAAAAGAAAAAGACCACCTGGCGTAAGTTTTAATAGTTTACCAAATATAGATTTAGTACTAATTAGTCATAATCATTATGACCATTTAGACAAAAACACAATTCTAAAACTGCAAAAAGAACATGCACCTCAATTTATTGTGCCTCTTGGAGTATCTAATTTTTTTAAACGATTAGGCATCAATAATGTGATTGAAATTGATTGGAACCAGGAAATTGAATTTAAATCTATCAAAATTAAAGGCACACCTGCAGTACATTTTTCTGGTAGAGGAGCATTTGATCGGGATAAAACACTCTGGTGTGGTTACTTAATTGAGGGATCTAAAAAGATTTATTTTGCTGGAGATACTGCTTACGATGAAAATATCTTTAAGAAAATAGGTAATGAAAATATAAATCTAGATTTGACTATTATTCCAATAGGCGCTTATAAACCCAATTGGTTTATGTCTCCAATTCACACCAACCCTAGTGAAGCAGTAAAAATACATATAGATTTAAAATCTAAACAGTCTGTGGCTACCCATTTTGGAACATTTGCTCTAGCGGATGAAGGGGAAGGCGAAGCCGGTAAGGACCTTAAAATAGCATTAGCTAAAAATAAAATTCTTAATCATAAATTTATAATACCTGATGAAGGAATTTTCTATAAATTTTAACAATCAATAAACTCACTAATTGACATACACAATGAAAAAAAATAAATGAATTAATATAATATAAATGGGATTTAATATTGTGCTGATAGAGCCAGAAATACCTACGAATACTGGAAATATTGGTCGTCTTGCCTTAGCGTCAGGATCAGTTTTGCATTTAGTAAAACCATTTGGATTTGAAATAAATGATGCTAGATTAAAAAGAGCTGGACTAGATTATTGGAAACATATTTCTTTAAAGATTTATGAAAATATAAATGATTTTTTATTAATAAATAATGATAAGAACATGGTCTATCTATCAAGCTCTGCAGAGAAGAGTTATTATTCTATTGATTATAAAGATGATATGTTCTTTGTTTTTGGAAAAGAGTCTGTTGGTTTGTCAAAAAAAATAATCACTAATAACTCAGATAAACTTTATAAAATTCCAATATATAGCAATCATGTTAGAAGCTTAAACCTGGCAAATGCTGTAAGTATTGTGGTTTATGAGGGTCTAAGAAATATTAATTAAAATCCAAAAAATCTCAATAGTTTTATTTACCTAATGTCTCAATAAACCATGCTGATTTAAACAGTAACAATTTATTTGACAAAATAAACCAAGTAGACTTTTTTATTTGTGAGATAAAGTTTTAAAGTCAAATAAATACTTTAGTTATCTAAATTGAAATTTCATAAGAAATCAATGCATTTTCTTTTGAGCTAATTAATGCATTTAGAACCCTGAAAGGAAGTTTTACTTTTTTAAGAAAATCTTTTGTTTTCACTAATATTTTTTTTGAACTATATGGTTTTATTTCAATCATTTTACTATTTTCATGAAGACTGTAGTTACCTAGATATTCAAGTTTAATAGGTATTGAACTATGATTTTTTAAAATAATTTCTGCAAGAACTGTTTTAGACTTATATCCATTAGAACTAAAAGTTAGATTTGAATAAATTATTGGAATTAAGTTTTTTTTACTACCAATTAAAAGATCATTGAACCAAACAAAGGTTTTTTTATTTAATAAACCAGCAAGAATATGATCTTCCGACTTTGATTCTGATATTACAAAGGTTATAGGTCTGTGACCACCCTGAGATATGTTAAATTCCCAATTAGTTAAACCGTGAATATCTGATGTTCCAAGGACAGTCAAATCATTTTCCAGTGCCAATTCAAAAGCCTCCTCAGAAAATGTATTTTCATTGACAACTTCTATTCCATGTATAAGTTTATTTTTAATCAGGTAAACATGGTAAGGATCTAATCGAGCAATACCATCTTTTCTTTGTCGGATATAGTTAGGGTGATTCCAGAAGACAAATGCACCTTGTTTGTTCGCTTCTATTATTCCAGTTAATGAATCATTATGCAGTATTTTGTTTGCATCTTTAATAAAAACAGCATTTATATGTCCTGGAGCCATCGATCTTGTTATTTCCGCGCCATTAATAATTAGTAAATCTGATTTTTTACTTCTGTGTGATCTTGCAATTTCAAATGATCTATTTCTGTCTGGATTGGGGATATCTTTTGCATGTGGTTGGTATTCCAAATGATCAGTAATAGCAATTAAATCAAGTAATTCTTTTTCTGCCTCATCTACTCTTATATCTGGCCAAACACTTCCATCAGAAAAAACAGTATGGATATGAAGATCCGTACTAATTAAATATTTACCATCGGGAGCTTTAAAGAATGACTTGATGTTTTGAGAATAAGATTGAAATGAATACAAGCTTCCCAAAATAATTAGAATGAATTTTTTATTTAAAAGTGCCATATAATAAAATTTTATTCCATTTAATATATTAATTAACTTTATAATAATATAATATTTATTCAACCTTTAATTATGAGAATCTATAATATTTTTATACTCAACATAATTTTTATGTTTTATAGCTGTAATACTTCTTCTGAAAATGTAGATATATCTCTCAATGATTTTAAATTTCTTGAAATTGATATTATAACTTTGCACAATGGATATAAAAATAGAGATTTTACAATTGAAGAAGTAACTAGAGCATATATTAAAAGAATAGAAAAAATTGATCAGAATGGTCCAAAACTTAATTCGATTATAGAGATTAATCCTGAAGCTATTAAAATTGCTAAATTATTAGATAATGAGATAAAAATTAATGGCTTAAGAGGCTATCTTCATGGAGTTCCAATCCTCCTGAAAGATAACATTAACACTAAAGACCAAATGTCTACAACAGCAGGATCTAGGGCTTTAAATGGATCAAAACCGCTAGAGGATAGTAAAGTTGTCGAAAAGCTAAGGAAAGCTGGAGCTCTAATTTTAGGCAAAGCAAATTTAAGTGAATGGGCAAACTTTAGAGGTAGAAGATCAACTAGTGGTTGGAGTGGAATTAATGGTCAAACTAAAAACCCTTATGTTTTAACTAGGAACCCATGTGGATCTAGTTCTGGTTCAGGGGTTTCTGTTTCAGCAAACCTAACTCTTCTAGCAATTGGAACTGAAACTAATGGATCTATAGTCTGTCCTTCTTCGGTTAATGGAGTTGTTGGTATTAAACCAACTGTAGGTTTGATTAGTCGATCTGGTATCATTCCTATTTCTTATACTCAAGACACTGCAGGTCCAATGGCAAGAAGTGTTCAGGATGCAGCAATATGTCTTGGTTTTCTTACTGGTATTGATGAAAATGATAAAAAAACAATTAAAAGTTTGAACAAGACCTATGAAGATTATACTCAGTTTTTAAATAAAAATGGATTAAAAGATAAGAGAATAGGTGTTTATACAGGTCCTTTAGGTTTAAATGATAAAGTAGATTCTTTGTTTAAAAAATCTGTAGAATCAATAAAAAAAATGGGAGCAGAGATTATAGAAATAGAAACAATTTCTTCATCTGAAGTAAGAAGTCATTCATTTCAGGTTATGATTCACGAATATAAAGATGGATTAAATAATTATTTTAAGTCTTTAGGTAAGAATTCACCAATTAAAAACTTAGGTGAATTAATTAAGTTTAATGAAAATGATTCTATAGAGTTAAAGTATTTTAATCAAGCCTATCTTAAGATGGCCCTAAATACAGAAGGGATTAAAAGTGAAAAATATTTGAATTCCTTATCAAGTTTAAAGACATTAAGTCAAAAGGAGGGAATTGATAAGGTGATGGATGAAAATGATTTAGATTTAATTATTGCACCATCTGGAAGTCCATCTTGGTCAACAGATTGGTTTAATGGAGACAATTATCATATATCAAGCTCTTCTCCTTCAGCTTGGGCTGGATATCCAATTATATCCGTTCCAATGGGAAACATCCATGGATTGCCAGTGGGTATATCATTTTTTGGAAGAGCATGGAGTGAGCCTACTTTAATAGAAGCATCTTATGCCTTTGAGCAGTCAGTACAAGCTAGAATTATTCCTAATTTTTACACAGATGACGAATATTAATTAAATTCGGTAACTTAAGTTAATATAATAAATATGAATATTTACGGAGTCTCATTATTAGCATTTTGCTTTCTGTTTGGAAAAATTACTGGAACTTTTATTGGATCTTTAATTGGCTTGTCAGGAGATATTGGTGGAGTTGGTTTTTCAATGTTTCTTTTAGTTTTTATTAATTCTTATTTAAAAAAGAAGAATATCAATATTTCTAAGTCAAAAAATGGAATTTTATTTTGGAGTACAATGTACATTCCTATTGTTGTTGCAATGTCCGCATCTCAAAATGTTAAGGCTGCTTTATTAGGGGGTTGGCTTGCAATTACAGTTGGGGTAATTGTAACCATAATAGCCTTTATGCTAGTTCCTCTTATTTCGAGAATTGGTAAAAAAGATTTAAATAATAAAATAAAATGATTGAAAAGATAATTGGTGCTAACGGATTAGTTTTCGCATTTTTTATTGTCGGAGTTATTATGTATTTATCATATCTATTTTCAAAAAAAATCTTAAATAATATAATTCCAGGAGCTGCTATAGCAATAATAATCGCATTGTTTTTAGCGTTTTTAGGAGAAGAAAAAGGGGTTGCTAATTTACCTTACATGGGTGGGGTGGCAGTTCTAGGTGGATCTATGTTAAGAGATTTTTCAGTTGTTGCGACTGCAATGGGTGTTGATGTTAGTAAAATTAAACAAGCTGGTTTTTCAGGTATACTTTCACTCTTTATTGGAGTATCCTTTTCGTTTTTTCTTGGCGTAGTCATTGCTTTATTTATGGGCTATTCAGATCCCATAAGTTTGACTACTATTGGAGCAGGAGCGTGTACTTATATCGTTGGACCAGTTACAGGTTCTGCATTAGGAGCAAGCTCTGAGATAATTGCACTTAGTGTAGCTACAGGTGTTATTAAGGTTATTGTAACATCAATATTCACTCCTTTAATTGCTTCTAGAATTGGTTTAAACAATCCAAATTCGGCAATGATTTTTGGAGGACTTATAGGAACAACTAGTGGAGTTGCAGCAGGATTAGCTGCAACTGATGAAAAACTTGTTCCATACGGAACACTTACTGCCACTTTTTATACTGGCTTAGGTTGCCTAATTTGTCCTTCATTATTTTATTTTTTAATTGACTTATTTTTTTCTTAAATATCATTTATTTTTAAAGTATTAATTTTATTAATTTTAAAAAATTAATCATGTCATCACCAAATTTAATTCACATGCGTAATGCTCGTGAAAAATTAAAAAACAACTGGCTTACAGCTTTTTTAGTTGGTATTACTGTTCTTATTCCTTCTTTTTTTTCAGATATTTTACCTGAGTTAGGTGTCATTGATCCAGATGGAATTCAACCTATTTCATTATCTATTCTTTCTTTAATTGTTGCAGGTCCACTTGCTCTAGGTCTTTCAATATATGTATTGAATATTTCGAGAGATAATTCTCCATATTATAATAATATTTTTGATGGTTTTAAACCCCTTGGTAAAGTTCTTGGAGTATATTTCCTTACTATGCTGGCTGTACTAACAGGCATTATTTTTTTTATGGTTCCTGGAATTATTTTAGGTATGGGATTGTCAATGTCTTATTTTATTATGATAGATAAGCCTGAGCTCGGAGTTATAGATACTCTAAAGGAAAGTTGGAGAATAATGAAGGGAAATAAAACAAAATTTTTGGGCCTTCTTTTAAGATTTGTTCCCTGGGTCATTTTAGGATTAATATTTCTAGTAATTGGCATTATATTTGTTTTACCATGGATGCAAGTTACTTCAGCTTTGTTTTATGAAGAAATAAAATAATCGTTATAAACCTGTCTTTTAATATTTGTCCATTTTAAATAATTAAACAATGAAACATTACAAAATTTATTTTTTGGTTTTATTCTCATTCTTGGCCTATTCTCAAGAAATATCTGGAATTGTTATGGATAGCCTCAACAAAGAACCTATTCCATTTGCAGCTATCACATCTAACTTTGAAAATAACACAATTACCAATGAAGAAGGAAGATTTAGACTCTTTAAAAAAAAATCGTTTACTGAACAAGATTCTATTTTTATATCTTCAATAGGTTTTAATTCAATTTCATTGGGTTTGAAAAAAAATCAAAAATTTAAAATATTATTATCAACCAAAGAAATACAACTTGAATCTGTTGAAGTAAGAAACAGAAAGAAGTTGTCGGCTTTAGAAATTATTAAGAGGGTAAATAATAATTTCATGAACATATATGATTTTGATTACACATCAAAAAAAATATTTTGGAGGGAAACTACTATGGGCGAAATTAAAAAAATAGATCTCAAAATAAAAAAATCGTCTATAAAAGAATTTGATCAAAATTTTATGGATAGTATAACCTCAACTTTTCCGAAAAAAAACAACTTTTATGAAGAAATTTTATCTGAATTTTATGGAAACAGAGATATTAAAAGTCAAAAAATAAGTATTTTAAGAGCAGCAAGATTATTTAATAAAGAAAATCAAATTAGCACTGAATTATTAGAAAAAAAAATTCAGCCAATAGTCGAGCTAAGAATTAAGCCAGATTCATATTTTAAATTTAAATCTGGAATATTTCCTATTGATCTTAAATTAGATGGACTTGTTTTAAGATCTATTGATTCGTCTGATAACTCTCAATTAGAAAAAATCAAAAAAAAGGAGTTTAATGATAAAAAAAGATTTAACAATTCAAACAGACGATTTATTAAAAGAAAATCTCTTTCTTATTTAAATTTTGATTATGAAAAAGAAAGATTAAATCTTGAAGTTTTTAAAAAATCACGTTTGTATGATTTTAAATTACTAGAACTTTCTTATCTAGGTTATGATCCTATTTACATTATTGAATACAAGCCAAAATCATCTAAAGCACTTTATAAAGGAAAACTTTATATTCATGCTGATGACTTTGCAGTAGTTAGAGTTGATTATAATAGTGTTGATACTTTGGAAGATTTTGATTTATTAGGTATTTCGTTTAGTGTCGATCATCGATTTGGAAAGGAAATATTTAAAAAAAACAATAATGGAAAGTATGATTTGTACTATAGTGAAAATACTTATCGAAGATCGTTCGGGATTGATAGGCCACTTAAAATTATTGAAAAAAATAAAAATGTTAGGGGAAGAAGGAAGCAAAACCAGTTAAAAATGGACATCCTTTTTAATGGATCAGTTGAAATTAAAACAGAATTTATAGTTCTTAATAATATTTCTGTTACAAAAAGTGATTATGAATCCTATAAGGTAATTGAATCAGATTTGCCATTTAAATTAACAGAATATAATCCAGATTTTTGGAATGGATATAATATAATCGAACCAAGTGAAATTGTAAAAGAATTTAAAATTGAAAAAAATTAACATTAATTATTATTAATGCTTAAACTTGATGTAATCACAAAATTCTTTCCGTTATGGGTAATTATTTGCTCCATATTATCTTTATATAATCCAGAATTATTTATCTGGTTTTCCGGAAGTTTTATTACTTACGGACTTTCGGGTATTATGCTCGTCATGGGCCTTACATTAAATATTAATGATTTTAAAGAAGTTATTAAATATCCTTTATGGGTTTTTTTTGGAGTTTTATTACAATTTAGTGTAATGCCATTTTTAGGATGGATTCTTGGTGTTTTATTCGAATTACCACCTTTTTTTGCAGTTGGATTAATCCTAGTGTCTTCTTGCCCTGGTGGAACGGCCTCTAATGTTATAGTTTATTTGGCAAATGCTAATGTCCCTTTGTCAGTTGCAATGACAACTATTTCAACTCTTATCGCTATAATTTTAACACCATTATTAACAAGTTATTTGTCGGGTAGTTATCTTGAGGTTGATGCAATAGGGCTATTTTTAAGTACATTGAAGGTTGTATTATTACCCGTGGGGCTGGGACTTTTATTAAACATGTGTTTTCCTAAATTAACACAATATTTAATTCCTTATTCCCCACCAATGGCAGTTGTATTAATTACTTTAATAGTAGCCAGTATTATAGGACAAGGAAAAGATATAATATTAAATTCTGGAATTAATTTAATAATATGTATTATGATTTTGCATTTAGTAGGATTTTTAGTAGGATTTTTTATAAGCTATACCATATTTAAAAATAAAAATATTAGTAAAACTATTTCAATAGAAGTAGGTATGCAAAATTCTGGTTTAGGGGTTGTTCTAGCTCAAGAAAACTTTATTAACCCTGCAACCGCTATACCTTCGGCTATATCCAGTTTAGTTCATTCTTTATATGGAAGTTTATTTGTCGCTTTTTTTAAGAAAAAATAGATATATTTTTTAATAAAAACATTAAATTGTGCATGTTTTAGTTGAAAACCTATTAAAAATTAATAGCACAATTATTAAATTATCTATTTACACATTTGAATTAAAATTTATGAAAGATTTATTTGCAATAATTCTACTCTTAAGCCTATCAGTAAACTCTCAAACTACAAAAAAGGAGAGCAAACCTGATGAAACTAAAAAAGTTAAATCTATTTCAGATCTTACTAAATCAAGCATAAAAATTGATGGATTATTTACCATTTATCAAGATTCAATTTCAGGAGAAGTTAAACTAGCAATTAAAGGAACTCAGCTAAATACAGACTTTATTTATTTCTCTCAAATAGCTGATGGAGTTACAGAAGCAGGAAGCTTTAGAGGAGCATATAATAATTCGTTAATTTTCAATATTAAAAAATATTTTAATAAAATTGAAATCGTTTCTCCTAATACAAACTTTTACTTTGATCCTAAAAGTCCTCTTTCAAAGTCTGAGGGTGCAAATACTTCAGATGCATTACTTTCTACTAGTAAGATTTTAGCATTCGATAAAGAAAGTGATACTTATCTTATAAATGCTAACGATTTGTTTCTTTCAGAAACCTTAACTCGAATAAAATCTCCAAGAAGACCAAAAGCTCCTCCAACTGCTTTCAGTTTAGGTTCTTTTAACAAAAAAGGTTCAAAAATTGAAGAAATAAATAACTATCCAAACAATACTAATATTAAAACTGAATATGTTTATAAAAACCCTTCAGTTTTAAATCAAGGCTCAGAGGCAATTGCAGATGGAAGGAATATATCAATAAAAGTATTCCACTCTTTTATGAACATGCCAAAAAATGATTATGAAATAAGATTTGATGATCCACGAGTAGGTTACTTCCTTACTCAAACTAATGATATGACTGATCCGGGAACAACGAATTATAGAGATATGATTAATCGATGGAAACTTCAAAAAAAGAATCCTAATCTAGAATTATCTGAGCCCATTAAACCAATAACTTGGTGGATAGAGAATTCCACTCCTATAGAATGGAGAGAAACTATAAAGGAAGGTGTTCTTGAATGGAATTTAGCTTTTGAAGCAGCAGGGTTTAAAAATGCTGTTGAAGTTAAAATTCAACCAGATGATGCCAAATGGGATGCAGGTGATATCCGCTACAATGTATTAAGATGGACC
>Ga0308001_10000377_pt1 | contig 21162 bp, 21 predicted proteins | sample Neamet5_FD_203167 | JGI IMG/M metagenome (GOLD analysis project Ga0308001, IMG submission 203167) | Marine microbial communities from water near the shore, Antarctic Ocean - #5 | ecosystem: Environmental > Aquatic > Marine > Unclassified | place: Southern Ocean | collected 2014-06-04
AATACTGTTTCTGATACGCTCGTGGAAAAAGCTGTTTTAAAAGAAAACATTCATTTTGAATTATTTACTGCTTCTGAAAAAAAAGAGGTTGCAACTGTCGAAAGCAATTCTGGAAAAGCGTCATTAGAAATTATTTACGATGAAGAATCCTATACGTTTGGAAACGCGAAGGGGAAAAGCATTTTAGACGTTGCCCTTCAGAACAAAATTGACGTCCCCTATTCTTGTCAAGGAGGTGTTTGTAGCAGTTGTATTGCTAGAATTAAGGAAGGAACTGTCACAATGGATAACAATCAGGTTTTAACTGACGAAGAAATAGAAGAAGGATTGATTCTGACTTGTCAAGCACAGATTAGCAGTACGCACCTTAAAGTAGATTACGACGACGTCTAGTTTTTAAAACTAATTAATAATTTCTAAAGTTTTTTCAATTACGGTCAAAGGAGTTAATGATCTAAAAGCTTCTTCATATCCTTTTGGGATTTTATTCCCAAAAACAGAAGTTGGGATTTTGGGGTATTTTTTTCTGTCCAAAAGCAAGGCGTTTGTTGCGGGTTGATTGAACGGAGAAAAACCACAAAAAGGATGTGTAAGCCCCCATAGAGTTAGCACTGAAATTCCATGATTTGCCGCCAAATGACCATTGGCAGAATCCATAGAAATCATTAAATCCAAATGTGGCATAAGGTCGAGCTGGTCTTCAAAAGAAACACGTCCAACAGTAGAATAAACGTTTTCATAGGACCTCTCCCAAACCTCTAATCGCTCTTTTTCGACAGCTCCAGCACCAAATAAAAAAATTTGAAATTTCTTTTCAAGGGAAGCAATCACTTGCTGCATTTGATCCAAAGGGTACATTTTACCTTCAAAGGAAGTAAAAGGAGCGATCCCAATCCATTTTTTATTTTTGGCTTCAAAATGTGTTAGAATGCTTTTGGGGAATTCTCTTTTAAATGAAAACTCATGAGAATCTAATTCAACTGGAAAACCAAGCTTCCTAAAAACGTCTGTATAACGATAAACTGTTGGCGTCAGAGGTTGAAATTTTTTATTAACACTTCTTGTCAATAAGTGCTTTTCACGGCGCCCTTTGTGAATTTTTTTTACTTTAAAAAAAGTTAACTTAAAAAACAAAGATAATAAATGAGTCCTCAAAACCGAATGTAAATCTGCTATTCCAGAAAACGGAATGTTTTTAAGTTCCTTAAAAAGGCGCCACAACCCTTTGATTCCCTTGTGCTTTTCACCAAAATCTACTGGATGAAAATTGAAGTTTTCAAACTCTCTAAATAATGGTTTTGTAAAAGGTCTCCCGAGGAAAGTGATTATTAAATCAGGATATGTTTTATAGAGGCAACGGATCACAGGAACCATAATCGCAACATCACCTAGCGCCGAAAAACGAATTAGCAACAAGTGATGCGGATTCTTCATTTTGTTTTATGATTTGTCTTTATACAAGACCGGGTTCAAAGAATCATCATTATACATTTTCATTTGTTTGTAAACTTTCATGTATTTTCTGCCGCCAGCAATGTCCTCCAAAAGTTGATCAATTGCACTGCACAAGTCTATGCGTTGGTCCAGCAGAATACTTAATTTAATATTGCAACTCTCTTTGTGTGCTGCAGAGGCGCTTTCGCGATTGACCTCCTCTTCCATGTGATAGATTTTCAACTCTAAAATTGACAAGCGATCAATGGCCCAGGCTGGACTTTCTGAATTTATCGTAGCATTTTCAAGTGCATTGACTTCTTTGTGTTTATCTAAGAAAAAACTGTCTATGTATTCTACCATATCCGTTCTGTCTTGATTGGATGCATCAATCTTTCTTTTGATTTGCATTCCAGAAAATGGTTCAATTTCAGGGTCTCTAATCAAATCTTCAAAATGCCACTGAACAGTATCAATCCAGTTTTTTCTGTATAATAGGTGCGCTACGGTGCCCGACGGGTAGGGATTGCTAAAAGGCTGATCGACAGTGTCAAGCAAGTGATACTTGTTAATGCTTTCCTTAAAGATCTCTATTGCAGTTTTACTTATTTCATTATCACTCATTCGTGTGAATTTGTTTTTTGGCTATTTTCTCGTTGTTTTTTCAAAGATACGATTTGGTGATCAATTAAAAAGTGGGAATTTTAAAAGTAAAATTCCGATGATGATTAGCGTTGGCAGAATATTTCTTGAAAAATCACTCTTCATCCTTTGGGAAACTCTACCGACAAAAATGGAGATTGGAAATAAAAGATAGAATAAAAGCGTTGTGTTATTTGTCCCGTAAATCATAAAAAGAACAATTAAAAAAAACAGAATTATCCATGAGTGATTTTGCTTTTGATACCCAAAAAGATCTTTCCCCTTCGATAAGTCAACGATTAGCATCAACAGGCCAAATCCAATGGTTCCGTACCAAAACAATTGTGTTCCCAGAGTTAGAGCAAATGGTTTTAATTCCCAAGTCCATTGGCTTAAATTCTCTTGAATCCTGTCGATTTCTAAAATGCTAAAAATAGGATAAGTGATAAAAGTAATAACCAATAGTGGTAGAAATAGCGAAAGCAATCTTTTATATTGATTTCCATTGCTGGTTATGATTAACAGAAAAGGAGTGATGAAGAATAGAGCATTAAAAGGATAAAGTAATGTGGTAAAAGCAATAAAAAGACCTGTGTCAAAAAAAGGTTTAACATTCGTTTTTGAGGCAAAAGATAGGTTCATGTTATAGATCGAAAAAAATAATAGAAAAGGGGCTAAAAGAATATAAAGATTGATTTTAATAACTGGAATTGCAATAAAGAGCAGTGCATAAAACATTTTATAATCGCTTCTTTTTTTAAAAAAATTCTGTTGCTTAAGATAGCTATCCGTGAAGATCATGAATGCAAAAGCTATCAAAAAAAGAATAATTGAGTCGTAAGTTTGAGATAGGCCTCCTTCCGCACTAACCCCTTCAAATTGGTTCAAAAAAGACCCTAATAAAATCAGAAATCCAGAGATAAAATAATTTAGATAGTTAGATTTTTTAAAAAGATTGGCAATCATGTTCCTTTTTGTTATTTTTGCAATATAAATAAACCTTTGTTGATGAAAAAAAAATTTGAAGCCATTGCCAGTCTATTCGAAGATTTACTGTTAGTTCCTTATAATATTCTTGCCGATATAGAGCTGCAAAGCTGGTGGGTCGCAAATTTTATTAGTTGGTTTTTCATGGCAATTGGCCTTGCTGCTGGAGTTTACTGGATCCTTCAACTTAGATCTTTCGATAAGAACGAAGAAGAAGACAAAGACACTTCTGCACATTCCTTTCTATAGGTCAAAACCTATGTCTTTTCTGTAATAAATTCCTTCGTACTGAATTTTTTCTAGTTGACTATACGATTGATCGATCGCTTCTTGGTAGTTTTTTCCAAAAGACGTTACGGCCAAAACACGTCCACCATTGGTCTTTATTTCATCGGCAACATTAATCGTGCCCGCATGAAAAACTTGACTTTCTTCAACTCTGTCCAGCCCTAAAATGACCTTGCCCTTTTGGTAATCCTCAGGGTATCCTGCTGAAACGGCTACTACTGTTGTCACTACACGAGTATCAATTTCCAACTTAATTTCAGACAACCTCTGCGCTCCAACGGCCATTAGTATTTCTCCAAAATCGTTTTTTATTCTAGGTAAAACAACTTCTGTTTCTGGATCTCCCATTCTAACGTTGTATTCAATGACAAAAGGGTCTTCTCCGATTTTGATTAAACCTATAAAAACAAATCCAACATAAGGAATGTTATCCTTTGCTAATCCATTAATTGTTGGAACAACAACTTGTTGATGGATTTTTTCAGTAAAAGCTTCGTCGGCAAACGGAACGGGTGAAACCGCTCCCATACCGCCTGTGTTGAGGCCTGTATCCCCTTCTCCTATTTTTTTGTAGTCTTTGGCCATGGGAAAGGTAACAAATGATTTTCCGTCTGTTAAAACAAAGCAAGAAAGCTCTATTCCTGTCAAAAACTCTTCGATCACAACCTTAGCAGATGCTGCTCCAAATTTTTTGTCCAACAACATATTAGACAATTCCTCTTTTGCTTCCAAAAGGTCTTCAATAATGAGAACGCCTTTTCCTGCAGCCAAACCGTCAGCTTTTAAGACATAAGGAGGGGAAAGTTGATCTAAAAACTGATAGCCTTCTTCAATGTTTTCGGGAGAAAAACTTCCGTATTTCGCCGTCGGAATGTTATGGCGCATCATGAACTCTTTAGCAAATTCTTTGCTTCCTTCGAGGGTCGCAGCGAGTTTTTGAGGACCTATTACGGGTATATGTTTTAATTTAATATCGTCTAAAAAGAAATCATGAATTCCATTCACAAGCGGATCTTCAGGGCCGACAACCACCAAATCGATGTTGTGTAACAGTACCGCTTTTTTGACTGCGACAAAATCATTGACCCCAAAGTCTAGGTTGTTTGCTATTAATGCAGTTCCCGCGTTCCCCGGAGCAGCATAAAGCCCTTCTACAATTTTACTTTGTGCAAGTTTCAAACAAAAAGTGTGTTCTCGACCTCCACTTCCTAACACTAATACATTCATTCTTTTGACTTTAGTGTAAAGATAATCAAGTGATTTCTTAATTAAGTTTAATCTTTTTTAAAATCCCGTTCCATCTGAAATCTCTTATAAATTTTCCTTGTTTTGGATCAACTAAATAGGTTTGTTCTTCTTTTTTTGCCTTAAAATATCCTTTGATAAAGTCAAAAAAAAGTAGTGGTTTTCTTTTCATAATCGCCATTTTAAAACCAATGATAAGGGTCAATGCCAAGCCCAATCGCATGCGGTAAGTCGCAACTCCCTGCAAAAGTTGAGCGCCTGCGCTATAATTTTGCCCCGTAGGTTTGAGGTGCTTTACCTTTAATGTTTTGTCGGTTAAAATATCCCATTGATAGTATTGTGCCAACAATTCATCAATGGTATCCCAGCCAATGGATGGTCTCAGTTTACCTATTTGTAAAAAACATTGTTTTTTATAAGCCTTCAAAGCACCTCTTATGTGCTCTTTTTGGGTCAGATTTTCTAAAACCCAAGCATTGTGTTTTTTAATATAACAGAAGCCTGCCGCCATTCCAAGCTTAGGGTTTGCATTAAAATGTTGTGCTAGTTTTTCTAAATAATTAGACTCAAAAACCATGTCGGCATCAAACTTACAGATCACATCAAAGTGTTCGTCTAATTCATCATAGCCTTTGTTGAAGGCGTCTATTATCTTTGCCCCCGGAAGGTGTTGGTCTGTTGATCGCTTATTAATAAGCCTGATCCAAGAATGTTTTTTGACAAAGGCTTCAACGATCATTTTCGTACTGTCTGAAGAGTTGTCGTTAACAATAATCAGTTGATCCGGAATTAAGGTTTGGTTCACGAGCGAATCAAGGGTCAATCCGATGTTTTCTTCTTCATTATGCGCTGGTATGATGATGTAAAATTTCAAAATAATCTAATCTCTTTTTTTCGCGTAAACAATGTAGTACCTGGGCACAAAAAACCTAAACAGTCTTCTGATTCCAATTTTTTTGGTTGGATTGGTCCATTTGTCTGAGGCAATAATTGTCCAGCCTGTTTTTTCTAAAAGCCAATCCAATTGCCAAGCTTCAAACTCGTGATAGTGTCTGTCTCTCAAATCCGTTGAGCTTCTGTAAGCGGGAGAAAACCATAATTTTAAAGGAACACTTATCAATAATTTTTTAGCTTTAATTTTTTTTAAAAGTACGTAGGGCGATAACAAGTGCTCTAAGATTTCGAAAGCCGTAATTACTTCTGCGTCAGTGTCTAGAATAGCAGAAAGGTCTTCGTCCAAATCCTCTCCATTGGTGTTTTCAATCTTAAACCCTTTGCTTTTAAGGAACTTAGAGAACGGGTTTTCAACGCCCAAGTCTAAAGTTTTAGATTCTTTAGAAATATGGGTTTTTAAAAATGAAAACGTTCTTTGATACCTTTTTTTATGAGAAGTTTTTTCATACATAAGCTTCTATTTTAAAGGCAATTGATTGCAAATCTTTCTGTCGTCCGACAATCTTGGAATCTTGTTTTGCCCTCCTAGTTTACCGATGCTTTTCATGTAGGTTTGGAAACCTCCACTTGCTACCTGAGTTACTACCAGTTGTTTTAATACTTTTCCTTTAATCAAGTCTTCATAATAGACGTTTTGGGTCTGCATTTCAGTGTCTAAGCCTTCAGCAAATTTATTGAAGTCTTCGGGTGGGTTCACAAAATCAACAAACCATTCGTGATAGGGCAAACCATTCTCCGGTTTTATCTGAGGAGCGACCGTGAATTCTTTGACTTGAATTGAAGTGCCAAGGCAAACTTTTTCGATTGCCGTTTCAACTTCTTTACCGATAACGTGTTCTCCAAATGCAGAAATAAAATGCTTAATTCTTCCTGTTACCAAAATTCTATAGGGAGTTAGGGAGACAAATTTAACAGTGTCGCCAATGTTATAGGCCCAAAGTCCTGCAGTAGTGGTAATGATCAAAACATAATTAACATCTAGCTTCACCTCTTCCAAAGAAATTCTTTTAGGGTTTTCTTCAGAGAAGTGTGCTACTTCAATGAATTCATAAAAAACTCCATGGTTTACGAGAAGCAAAAGGCCTTTGTTGTTTTGTTGATCTTGATAGGCGAAAAACCCTTCTGAGGCTGGGAATAGCTCAATGCTATCTACCTTTTTTCCAATAAGTTCCTCAAATAGTGGCCGATAGGGTTCATAATTAACACCGCCATAAACAAATAAAGAAAAGTTTTTGAATAATTCTCCTACGGGCTTTTTTGACTTTTCAATCAGTTTCTCAAAATACATCTGCACCCAAGAAGGAATTCCTGCGATGAGGGTCATGTTTTCGGATATTGTTTCATCGACAACTAAATCAACCTTTGTTTCCCAGTCCTCTATGCAGTTGGTCTCCCAAGAAGGCATTCTGGTTTTCTGTAAATATTTGGGTACGTAATGTGCAACGATTCCTGACAATCTTCCAAATGTGCTGTCTCCTCTTTTATCTAAGATTGGACTTCCCTGAAGAAAAATTTGTTTTCCTTTAACAAAGTCAGCGTTCCCTGTTTCATGAATGTAATTTAACAGGGCATCTCTCGCCGCTTGAATATGAGCAGGCATCGATTCTTTGCTGATGGGAATGTGTTTTACCCCAGAGGTGGTTCCGCTGGTTTTGGCATAATAGAGTGGTTTTCCGGGCCACAAGACATCCGAATTTCCTTCTAGCATTTTATCAACATAAGGCCTCAGTCCTTCATAGTCCCTGACGGGAACGGCTTTTTTAAAGTCTTCATAATTAGAAATATTTTCGAAAAAATGATCTTTTCCAAAAGACGTGTTTTTGGCTTTTTTAATGAGATCACTAAATGTTTTTTTTTGATATTTCAAGGGGTCCGAAATCCATGCTTTGTTTTTAAAATGGATGGCCGCAGCGAAAATTTTTGCTCCTGTAGATTTCATTTTTTATTCTTCTGAAAAATCAATAAAATTTGTTGGATCCATAGGATATCCGTTCGCCCACAATTCAAAATGCAAATGCCAGCCTGTAGAAAGTTCTCCGGTATTCCCGGCGGAGGCAATTACTTCACCAGAACTTACGATATCGCCCTGTTCTTTGTTTAAAGAAGAATTGTGCTTGTAGACTGTTAAAAGATCGTGATTGTGCTCCACGATGATTACATAGCCGGTTTCAGCTGACCATTCGGAAAAAATAACGGTTCCTTCTGCAACAGATTTTATCGGCGTGTTTTTTTCTAACACTACATCTATCGCAAAATGTTTTAATTCGGGATTATACCCCTGAGAAATTGGACCCTTGGCGGGAGGATATAAAAGAAACTTTACGTTTCCATTGGGATTTTCAACAACATTATATTTGTCCTCTTGTAAAACTTCAGCCCTGAGAATTGAGTCTACTACTTCTGTTTCTGGCAAATTTATCGACTCATTGGTTGGAGTTGAATTATCATTTATTTTTGAAATGCTATCCCACTCAGCCTCTCCCTTCAATGCGCTTTTAATTGACTTTATATACCTATCTTGTTTTTGAAAAAGACGTGAAATCGAATCCAATGCAAAGCTATTTTCTATGGCGTTTTTTCTGAGCCTTGTTGAGGTATAGCCTGGAATAAATTCTTTAAGGGGGGAATAGGCGATGGACAAAATGGCAGCGGTGGTTATTAAGGAAATAAATAGAAAAACAACAATAATAATGCTGAGTCTAGAAAGTCTAAAATAAAAGCGCTCTTCAAAAGTTTTTTCGTTTATGACTACCAAACGGTAGCGGTTCAATAACTTCTGAATCCAAGGTCTTTTTTTTCTGTCCTTCTTTGCCATTTAAACAAAGATAGACATAAAGGATAAAAATAATTTATTGCTCAAAGAAACAAATTTAAATTGATCATAATATTTCATACATTTGTTTAAAATTTAGAACAATGTTATCAATAAATATTTTAATAGGTATGATTGGCGCTCCTCAAGTGGTGCTTATCGTTGTTGCGGTTCTTTTGCTGTTTGGTGGTAGAAAAATTCCTGAATTAATGAAAGGTTTAGGAAGTGGTATCAAAGAGTTTAAAAAAGCAACCAAAGAGGAAGAAGAAACTTCAGATTCTAAAGAAGAAATTAAGTAAAAGCTTTACTCAAATCTTATTGAGCTTAGGATTGTGTTTAATTCAAACATATAGTCTCGCTTGTTTATTGAAGGTGCAAAGCCAAATCCTTCGAGAACCATCCATCTTTTATTGACGGTGTCCTTTATCATGTAGTTAACGAATGGTCCCGCCATAAAATCATTTTCAACTTCCCAGGTTCCCTTAGTCAAATAGCAAAATTTGTTGTCCGATTTAGTCTTGTAAAAATATGGCCGATAAGCCTTTTCCGTAATCATGAAACTTCCGTTGAGCCTGCCAGGGATATATACTTTCCCAATAGAATCTCTTATTTCAATTATCCTCTTCTTTGTATTTCCAATGATTTCGTTTTCAGGGAGTGAATAAGCTATAATGTTTAAATGACCTTTCTGTATCAGTTTTTGAATCCAAATAAAGTTTGTCGTGTCCTTTACCGTTTTATACGCTGTAGGGTAAACCAATCGCACTTTAAACCGATCACAGAGCTCCTTATCTCTGCTTGGCGATTTTTTAATCCTTCTTAATTTTTCTTTTTGCTCGTTTTCTGATAGCGTGGCCCTAAGAAGCTTGATGTTTTCTTCCAAAAAGACCGCTTGTGCTTCCCGGTCTTCGCCTTTTACAATCGCTACGATTTGAGGACGCGCATAATAGTTTTCTATAAGTTGAAACCTGGCAATAGTATCTTTTTGAAACCAAAGGACGTTACGGCTATTCCGCGCAAAACCTGAAAAAATCGCAGGGGAAAGGTGTTTTAAAGAAAACTGCGGTTCATTAAGAGGCAGACCTTCATATGGTGCTTCCAATAGCTTTCTCGTTGTTTTTCCTAACTCGCCGACCCAGTCACTTTTTTCCATGACCACCGTTAGGTGATTCATCTTTCCGTTTGAATCCGCAAGGTATCTCCTTTTAGGTCCTTCCTCACAAGAAATTATTAAAGTTAGAACAAGCAATAGGCTTAAGAAAACTGATTTAAACATGATTTTAAGGCTATTCCATTAAAGCAGCAATTCCAGGGAGGGTTTTTCCTTCAAGACTCTCCAGCATCGCACCACCGCCAGTAGAAATATAACTCATTTTAGACTCGAAGCCAAATTGCTTAACTGCAGCGACAGAATCTCCGCCGCCCACGAGTGAAAAAGCGCCATTGGCAGTGCTTTTCGAAATGTGTTCTCCAAGGGTTATTGTTCCTGTTGCAAATGAACTGAACTCAAAAACACCTAATGGTCCATTCCATAATATTGTTTTGCTTTCTAAAGCGATCGATTCAAATTGTTTTAGGGTTTCGGGTCCTGCATCTAATCCTTGCCAATCTTCGGGTATCTTGTAAACGTCACAGTGTTTTTTATTAGCATCATTTGAAAAATCATCGGCAATAATAACATCCGTAGGCAAATGAATTTGAACTCCTTTGACTTTTGCTTTTTCCATTAATTCCAAGGCATAATCACAAAATTCATCTTCACAAATGGATTGTCCAACAGAACCGCCCATTGCCTTTACAAAAGTATAAACCATCCCTCCACCAATAATTAAATGATCGATTTTGTCTAACATGTTTTCAATGATGGTGATTTTAGAGGAAACTTTCGCACCTCCCAAAATGGCCAAAACAGGTTTTTCTCCTGTCTCCATAACTTTCTTTATTGCTGTAACTTCGTTTTCAAGAAGTTTTCCAAAATATTTTTCGTCTTTAAAGAACTTCGCGATTATTGTCGTTGAAGCGTGCGCTCGGTGCGCCGTTCCAAAAGCATCATTAATATAACAATCCCCTAATTTGGAAAGTTGCGCTGCAAAATCTACATCTCCTGCAGTCTCCTCTAAATAATACCGAAGGTTTTCCATCAAAATTACTGACCCCGGCTTAAGATCTCCAGTTGCTTTTTCTGCTTCAGGTCCAACACAGTCGTCACAAAACTCAACGGGAACGTTCAATACTTGTTTAACTTCCTCAAAAATATGTGAAAGTGAAAATTGAGCATCTTTTCCTTTGGGTCTTCCAAGGTGAGAAATAAGAACACAGCTTCCGCCGCCTTTCAAAACAAGTTCTATCGTTTCCTTGGCAGCAATTATTCGGGTGTTGTCTGTAACCTTAAAGTTTTCATCCAAAGGGACGTTAAAATCAACGCGAATAACTGCACGTTTGTTGGTAAAGTCTTTTTGTGATAGGGTTTTCATGGAGTAAATTTTTCCAAAAATAACAATTTTTAAAATGTTACACGCACATTAAAACGTCTGAATAACTAATTTAGATTTATGGAAACTAAAATCGATTAAGTTTGTTTACTTTTATTCCAAATAATTCATTTATTCGCCAATGTTTTTCGATGAAATAATCGGTCAAGATACACTAAAAAATCATTTTAAAAAAACAATTTCAAAGAGTCAAGTTCCTCACTCTCAGCTTTTTGTAGACAAATATGGTTGTGGAGGACTTCCTTTGGCATTAGGATGTTCGTTGGGGCTTATTTATGGATTTGATCAACTAAAAATCGAAGAGAGTAATGGTGTTGATTCTAAAATGTTATTGGATCATCCTGACGTTCATTTTGTGTATCCGATTGTAAATGCTTCCGTCAAAAGCTCAAAGTTGACATCTGATGATTTTAGGATTGCATGGAGGGAGTTTTTAACAGATTATCCTTATGGTAACGTTTTCGATTGGGTGAAAAGACTTGAGTCTGGAAATAAGCAAGGAATAATCGGAGTAAAAGAAGTCCAAAAAATTCATCATAAAATGAGCCTTAAGTCACATAGCGGCGGTAATAAGGTAATGGTGATTTTTGGAGCGGATAAATTAAATACGGATGCAACAAACAAACTTCTAAAGCTATTTGAGGAGCCTCCAAAAAATTCTTTTTTTATTCTTATTGCTGAACAAGCTGAAAAGCTTTTACCAACATTAGTTTCCCGCTGTCAAAAGGTCACGGTTCCGCCAATTAAGATTGATAAAATAGAAATTGGTTTAAAAAAATTAATGCCCGAAGGGGATATTTCGGGAGCTGTAAGTGGGTCAAAAGGTAGTTGGAGAAAAGCTCTGGAAATATCGTCCAATCACGAAAACACCCTGTTATTTGAAAACCTTTGGATTAATTGTTTAAGGTCTTCGTTCAAGGCGAAGTCTAATAAGTCTGTAGTGATTGAGCTAATGTGCTGGGCAGATAAAGTTGCAGGACTTCAACGAGAAGAACAGAAAGCTTTTCTTCAGTATGCTCTTGAATTTGTAAGACAGACCTTATTGATTTCCTACGGCGCAAACCAATTGAGTGATCTTAAACTATACACTGGTTTTGATCTTAAAAAACTTGCACCCTATATTCATGGTGGGAACATAATGCAAATTGTTAGGTTGATTGAAAAGTCGATCTATCATATAGAGAGAAATGCAAATCCAAAAATACTTTTTAGTAGTTTTTCTTTGGAAATGACGCGCTTATTAAACGCTAAAGAACTTGCTTCTTAAACACATAAACAAGAGAAGAATAGCGTCTTGATCTCAAGGCGCGAAGATTAAAACACACTCCTTTAACCATGCCTCTTAAAAAAGAAAAGCGCATTCCTTTGTGCTTTTCTGAAAGAAAACTGATGTACAGAGCATCTAATAAAAGAGGTTTTGTTCTGATCAATTCAAAGTTATATTTACTTGCAAGGTTGATTAAGAAAGGGGTTGAAAAGTGCCATAAGTGTCGTGGGACGTCGAATCCGGCCCAATTTTCACAATAATAGTCTTTATCATGACTGTAAACGTTTGGAACTGCAACAATTAAGTAACCTGATTTATTTAATAGGTTATATGTGTTGTTAAAGGTTTCCTCAGGATCTGGTAGGTGTTCCAATACATGCCACAGTGTAATCAAATCAAAAGAATTATCGGATAGCTCACTTGTATTTTCATGAATCTTTATGTCATTTTTTTGTCTGATGAGGCTTGCTTTAGTATTGTTTTCAACTCCAGTTACTTCATATCCTTTTGAATTCATAAAAGACAAGAAGTCTCCAGTACCTGATCCTACATCTAGGATACTTGCACCTTTAAATAGAAATGGTGAAATTATATTATGCTTATAATGAAACATTAAGCCTCTTGCAAAAGAATAAATTTTTTGAGTAAAAGTCTTCGGCTGCTCTTGATGAGAATAATATTCTTCTGACTGATAATACGCTGACAAGTCGGAAGTGTTTTTAAAGTCTGTCCATCCAAGTTGCTCCTTTTCATCCCAATAAACATCAAAAGATTCTTGAGAAACCAAGTGGTCTCTCACCTTATAAAGTAATTTGGATTTATTTTTTTTCATCATAAGTTCCACGTGGAACATTTATCTTCCCAGCTTTACTAATAAAACACTTATGTCACTAGGTTTAATCCCGCTGATTCTTGAAGCCTGTGAAAGATTACTGGGCTTGATCTTATTCAACTTCTCTTTGGCCTCGTTAGAAAGTGAAGAAAGAAAATCATAGTCAAAACTTGATGGAATCTTGATGTTATCGAGCTTATTAAGTTTCTCAGCGTTGATCATTTCCTTTTCAATATAGCCAGAATACTTAATTTGAATCTCTGCTTGTTCGAAAATTATATCATCAATTTGCTCAGCTGCTAAAAAATCAGAGACTGTTTTAATTTGAACAATATCATTTCGGCCAACATTGGGACGCGAGAATATTTTACTAATTTTATCAGATTGCTTAACCGGCGCAGAATCTTTATTTATTAAAATTGGATTAACCTCAACCGCAGTATAACTTTGGTTCTTAAGAAAAGAAATTAGCTTTTCGGTTTTAGCAACCTTATAATCTACAGCTTTTAATCGATTAACATCTGCAAGTCCAAGTTCATAAGACAATGAGGTTAGTCGAATGTCTGCATTGTCTTGTCGCAATAAGGTTCTATATTCTGCACGAGATGTAAACATTCTGTAAGGCTCATCGGTTCCTTTGGTAATTAAGTCATCAACCAGAACACCAATATAGGCTTCATTCCTTTTTAAAACAAAGGCAGGTTTTTCCTTCGTTTTTAAATGGGCATTAATTCCAGCCATCAACCCTTGGGAGGCCGCTTCTTCGTAACCCGTTGTCCCATTAATCTGTCCTGCAAAAAACAAACCCTTTACTAACTTAGTCTCTAAGGAGTTTGATAATTGCGTGGGGGGGAAATAGTCATATTCGATGGCATATCCAGGGCGAAAAAACTTGACCTTTTCAAAACCCTTAACTGCTCGCAGGGCTTTAAACTGAATGTCTTCTGGTAGAGACGTTGAAAAACCATTAACATAAACTTCAACGGTATCCCAACCTTCAGGCTCAACAAAAATTTGATGTCGGGATTTATCCGCAAAGCGATCAATCTTATCTTCTATGGAGGGGCAATAACGAGGGCCTGTACTTTGAATGTTTCCATTAAACATTGGTGAACGATCAAAACCTGTTCTTAACATATCGTGAACTTCAAGACTCGTGTAAGTTATGTGACAACTTCGTTGCTCGACCAGCGGCTTGGTGTTGGTGTAACTAAATTTGGAAGGGTTAGCGTCTCCCGGCTGTTCGTCCATAACGCTGTAATCTAGAGAGCGGCCGTCTACCCTTGGTGGAGTTCCAGTTTTCATTCTTCCAGATTCAAAACCTAGGGATTCCAAGCTTTGAGTCAAGCCCGTTGATGCTTTTTCACCTGAACGGCCGCCTCCATAATTTTTTTCGCCAATATGGATGAGTCCATTAAGAAACGTGCCGTTTGTAAGAACTACAGAACGGGCGTGAATAGAAATTCCTAAGGAAGTTATCACGCCCTTGACTTGACCATCCTTAACAATTATGTCTTGTATCATGTCTTGATAAAAATCAAGGTTTGGAGTTTGCTCTAACATTTCTCTCCATATTTTTGCAAATAGCATTCGATCGGATTGAACGCGTGGGCTCCACATTGCAGGTCCTTTAGATTGATTTAGCATTTTAAACTGAATAGCGCTTTTGTCAGAAACAATACCACTATATCCTCCAAGCGCATCAATTTCACGAACAATTTGACCTTTTGCAATTCCGCCCATTGCCGGATTGCAAGACATCTGCCCGATTGTTTGAAGGTTCATCGTAACCAAGAGGGTTCTAGATCCCATGTTCGCTGCTGCAGCAGCTGCTTCAGCTCCAGCATGCCCACCTCCAACAACAACTACATCATAAATTTCGTCGAACATATTTTTAATATTTCACGTGGAACAAGTCAATGTAAAAAGACTCCTTTTCACGCATTACCTTTTTATCTTGATCTGTCTTATCATTGTAACCAACGCAATGCAATAAAGCATGAACAATAAGCCTAAGAGACTCATTTTCAATGCTTTGAGAAAAATTGGATGCATTTTCATTTAATGCATCCGTACTAATAAATGCTTCCGCAAGAACAGTGTTTCCTTCGCTATAGTCAAAGGTTATAATGTCAGTGTCGGTGTCGTGGTCCAAATGCCTTTCGTTTAGCTTTAACAAATCATTCGCATCAATAAAATTATAATCCATTTTATCAATTTTATAATCTTCCGCATGAGCAATTTTTTCCAACCACAGCGTGAGTGAATCTTCCTTTAACGTCAAGAATTTGTTGTGAAAAAACCTTATCAATATAAATTTTATCACAAATATAGGATAAAGAAAAAACAAATAATTTCATTCAAGGACATCATATAGTATCTTTGAAAAAAAAATGAAGATGAGCGTACGCGTCAGGTTTGCACCTAGTCCTACGGGGGGGCTGCATATTGGAGGAGTAAGAACCGCATTGTTTAACTACCTGTTTGCTAAAAAAAACAACGGTAAATTCATACTAAGGCTTGAGGACACCGACCGTAACCGGTTTGTAGAAGGTGCAGAGGAGTATATTGTAAACGCACTAAACTGGGCCGGATTAACACCCGACGAAAGCCCATCTGCGTCCGGTGCTTTTGGACCTTATCGTCAAAGCGAAAGGAAGGCGCTTTATAAGGATGAGCTAAAGAAATTAATAGCCTCTGGAAAAGCATATTATGCGTTTGACACACCAGAAGAGTTGGCAGCAGCACGAGCTGAAAGCGAACAAAAAGGAGAAGTCTTCAAATATAACGTACACAATCGGGCAAAGTTTAGAAATGCTGTTTCCTTGTCAAAAGAGGAGTTGGAAAATGAAATAAAAAAAGGGAAAGGAGTTGTTCGTCTAAAAGTAACAGACGGCGAAAGAGTCGTTGTGAAAGATAAAATACGTGGCGTGATACAAATCAATAGTAATGAAATCGATGACAAAATATTGATGAAGGCCGATGGAATGCCGACTTATCATTTTGCAAATATCGTTGACGACCATCACATGCAAATCAGTCATGTGATTCGTGGGGAGGAGTGGCTACCTTCTTTACCATTGCACAAAATAATCTATGAAGCATTTGACTGGGAAATTCCGGTTTTTATGCACCTTCCATTAATCCTTAAACCTGAAGGAAAAGGAAAGTTATCAAAACGAGACGGGGACAAAGCAGGATTTCCTATTTTTCCATTGGAATGGGAAAATAACCCGGGTTTTAAGGAGAGAGGATTTCTTCCTGAAGCTATGGTTAATTATTTATCACTCTTGGGATGGAACCCCGGAAGTAGGAAAGAGATTTTTTCTCTTAAAGAACTGGTTAATGCTTTTGAAATTGATAAAATACAAAAAGGAGGCGCACGTTTTAATTTTGACAAAGCAAAGTGGGTAAATCACAGGTATTTAGAAAATTCAGAGACAAAATCCATTTTGAATCGTTTTCCTGAGTTCTTTAAAGTACTTCCGAGTTCTTGGTCGGAAAAAAAGAGAACTTTAATACTGGACGCCGTGAAAGAGCGATTAAATTTACTCGAAGAGTTTGAAAACAATTCTAGGCTGTTTTTTGAAGACCCAAAAACTTATGATGAAAAAGTGTTAGAGAAAATAAAGAAAAAAAATCCTAAAAAAATAATTGACTATGTAATTGAGCTCAGTGAAAAAGAAATTGACCCACTTGAATGGAAAGTTTTAATTTCGGAATGGAACGCAGAACATAAATACTCTTTAAGTATAATTATGCAAAGTTTACGTCTAGCGATTGTTGGAAACTTGAGTGGCCCTGATCTTTTCTTGATTTGCGGTTTATTAGGGAAAGACGTAACTTTAGAAAGACTTAAAAAATTTAAACCCAATCTTTAATAATAAACTATGGACGCTATTTCAATTATTCTGTTTTTTCTTTTCCTTTTTGCAGTTTTATCAGGAATCTTTGTTGTCAAGCAACAAACGGCTGCAATTGTTGAGCGCTTTGGAAGATTTCTTGGCATCAGACAATCAGGACTTCACATAAAAATTCCTTTAGTAGACAGAATCGCAGGAAGGGTTAGTTTAAGAATTCTTCAACTTGATGTGATCGTAGAGACCAAAACAAAAGATGATGTTTTTGTTAAATTAAAAGTATCTGTTCAATATAAAATACTGGTTGAAAAGGTCTTTGATGCTTACTACAAATTAGATTTTCCTCAGGATCAAATTACTTCTTATGTATTTGATGTTGTAAGGGCTGTTGTTCCTAAAATGAAGCTGGATGACGTTTTTGAAAAGAAAAACGAAATTGCGAACGCGGTAAAGGGAGAGCTTAATGAAGCCATGATTAATTATGGTTATGATATTATAAAAGCGTTGGTTACCGATATTGACCCTGACGCAGAGGTAAAGACTGCAATGAATAAAATTAATGCGGCTGAAAGACAAAAAGTTGCTGCGCAATATGAAGGAGACGCAGCAAGAATATTGATCGTGGAAAAGGCAAAAGCAGAAGCAGAGAGCAAGCGCTTACAAGGACAGGGTATCGCTGATCAAAGACGTGAAATCGCAAGAGGTCTGGAAGAATCTGTTGATGTCCTGAATGGTGTAGGAATAAACTCTCAGGAGGCTTCGGCCCTAATCGTGGTTACCCAGCACTATGACACATTACAGTCAATAGGAGAGTCGACAAATAGTAATTTGATATTACTTCCAAACTCTCCACAAGCGGGTAGTGACATGCTCAACAACATGGTTGCTTCCTTTTCAGCAAGCAATCAAATAGGAGAGGAAATGAAAAAGAAAAATTTGAAAAGCAAACCTAAAGAATAAAGTTTACTTCTTCTGCCAAGTGTCCCTAAGACCCACGGTTCTGTTAAAAATTAAGTTTTGATCTGAACTTTCCGTATCAACAATAAAATAACCCAAACGTTGAAATTGGAAATGGGTTCCAGAATTAGTGTTAACCAAATTAGGCTCAATAAAACCTTTAACTGTTTTTAAGGAGTCAGGGTTGATGTGGTTACTCGGATCTTCATCTTTGTTTTTATCTGGTTCAGGTACGGAAAAAAGTCGATCGTAAACATTTACTGACATTGCCTTGGAATGAGTACGTGAGACCCAATGAAGTGTTCCTTTAACCTTGCGCTGGCTTTCTACCGTACCTGATCCGCTTTTGCTTAAAGGGTCGTAAGAACAAATGATCTCAAAAACATTACCTGCATCATCCTTTATAACTTCTTCACCTTTAATTATATAGGCGTTTTTTAAACGAACTTCTTTCCCTAATGTCAAACGGAAAAACTTACGATTGGCTTCTTCTCTAAAATCTTCTCTTTCTATATATAGATCCCTTGAAAATGGAATTTCGCGTGTGCCTGCGCTTTCGTCTTCTGGATTATTTTCTCCTATAAGGATTTCATCCTCACCTTCAGGATAATTTTTGATGGTTAGTTTAATCGGGTCAAGAACCGCCATTACCCTAGGGGCAACTTGATTTAAATGATCTCTAACGCAGAATTCTAAAAGAGACACGTCAATCACGTTATCTCTTTTTGCTACACCAGCTGTGTTTACAAAACTTTGCAACGACTCTGGTGTATAGCCTCTTCTTCGTAAGCCACTGACAGTAGGCATTCGGGGGTCATTCCAACCGGTTACATGGCCTTGGTCAATAAGGTTTTTTAGTTTTCTTTTACTTGTAACAGTGTAAGAAAGGTTCAATCTTGCAAACTCTCTTTGTTTGGGCCTTGTGCCTTTAAGAGGAGAAAGAGAGTCTAAAAACCAATCGTATAAATCTCTATGGGGTTTAAACTCTAGTGAACAAAATGAATGCGAGATGTTTTCTATATAATCAGACTCGCCGTGAGTCCAATCATACATCGGATAGATGCACCAGAGGTCTTCAGTGCGGTGATGTGTTTTGTAAAGAATTCTATAAATAACGGGGTCTCTCAGCAACATGTTTGGAGCAGCCATGTCAATTTTAGCCCGCAAAACATGTGCACCAGCTTCAAATTTCCCGTCTTTCATTTCAGAAAAAAGTGCCTTATTCTCTACCACAGATCTTTCACGAAAAGGACTGTTTTGTCCAGGTTTCGTCGGGGTTCCCTTCTGTTCGGCAATGGTTTCAGAACCTTGAGAATCAACATAAGCAAGGCCTTTGTCAATCAAAAGATGTGCCCAATCATAGAGTTGTTGAAAATAGTCAGAAGCGTAGCACTCCTTGTCCCATTCAAAACCAAGCCATTTAATATCGTCTTTAATTGCCTCAACAAATTGCGTTTCTTCTTTAGCGGGATTGGTGTCGTCAAAACGAAGGTTTACTGGAGCTTTATAACGTTTTCCTAAATTAAAATTTAATGAAAGCGCCTTAATGTGGCCAACGTGCAAAAAACCATTAGGCTCTGGAGGAAAACGAAAACGTAAATTTTCTTGGGATAAGCCCTCTTTAAGGTCTTCCTCAATGATGTGCTCGATAAAGTTTAATGCCTTTTCTGACATGATTTAGATTTTGACAAATATATTAAAAGCTTATGGGTATGAATAAAATAATCGTGTTATTATATCTTTGCACAAAGTAAAAAAAATGGGACAGATAAAACTGACAGACATACGACTCTATGCCTACCATGGTTGCCTAGAGGAAGAAAAAAAAATTGGGAGTGATTACATCGTTAACTTGAAAGTTAGTGCAAACCTAGATGTACCTGCTAAAAGTGACGATCTCAAAGACGCTTTAGACTACGTTACACTTTATCAAATTGTCGAAGAAGAAATGGCAGTTCGCTCTAAGCTACTCGAAAATGTGGCCGACAGGATTGTAAAGCGGATTTTGAAAAGTATGACTACTGTTCAAAAAGTGTGGATTATGGTTTCAAAACAAAACCCTCCTATAAGTGGAAATGTAGGAGAAGTAAGTATTGTAAGAAAAGGACGTCGTTAGGCTTAACTAAAGATCAAAATTTGTTACTTTTGCCGTATGGCATCGTGGCCGAGTGGCTAGGCAGAGCTCTGCAAAAGCTCGTACAGCGGTTCGAGTCCGCTCGATGCCTCTAAATCCCGTCTTTGTGCGGGATTTTTTAATTCATCTCTATTATTTTCCCGCCTATATTCTTTTGAGTGACTAGCTTTTTGGGTCTTCCGTGTATACGAATGGTACCCCCTGCTGTTACTTTTGCGTCGACAAGCTCAGACGCTTTAACATAAGAAAGGCCCCCTGCAGTAACGGTAACTTTTGTCTGTTGTGTTTCAAATATTTCTGCCTCACAGACACCGCCGCTAAATACCGTTAGTTCATGGTTTGTAGATTTGCCTTTAAGAAATAATTTACCTCCAGAGGACACACTGGATGTTAACTTTTCTCCGTCAAAAGAAAAATTGACTGTAGATCCTTCTTGTACTTTGAGTGTGATACTGGTCTGTTTATTCACACTAGTGGTCTCGAGCTTGCTCCCTTGATAAGTGTGGATTCTGTCAAGATTTTCAGTGTGATGCAATTCAATATAGGTGAAAGAGCGGTCCAAAAGGTGCTGGAAAGAATGGCGAATTTTTAGGGTGTTTCCTTTGTTTTTTACAACAACATCCATCCTATTTTCTCCTATTATAACCAACTTGTTTTCCGTTGATTTAATTAATTTAAGTACGATTCCTGAATAGAGCTTTAAATTAAAAAAGGCGTCGACATTAAGTACTCTTTCAGCAGGAGGTTCTAGGTTTTCGATTTTTTCCTGAGCAAGAGTAGTATTTAACATAAAAACAAGAAGAAGGGAGAGAGTATTAATTCTAATCAACATAAACTGTTATTTTTTATCAAAATTAATTAATTATTCAACTTAATCCACTAAAATAAAATCCAATTGTCTTTTTAATAAGTCTGCCTTTTTGACGGTTACAGTAACAGTTCCACCTAATTGGTAAACCTTCTTGTGTTTTTCTCCAACCAAGCAATGGCTTTGGTTATCATAATTATAATAATCTCCTTTTATTTCGGAAACTCTGACTAAACCTTCACATTTATTTTCGATTATTTCAACATAAAGACCGCGGTCAGTGACGCCTGAAATTACGCCTTCAAAAGCTTGATCTATCTTGTCTTGCATGAACTTAACCTGCATATACTTAACGGAATCACGCTCAGCCTTTGTCGCAAGTATTTCTCTTTGAGAGGAGTGATGACAGGCTTCTTCAATCATTTCTTTATTGGCTGTAGTACTTCCTGA